>ENA-ORTU01003145-ORTU01003145.1-human-gut-metagenome-genome-assembly--contig:-NODE-3145-length-13901-cov-6.399032_pt1 | contig 13901 bp, 11 predicted proteins | sample MGYA00241910_ERZ509184 | MGnify/ENA primary metagenome ERZ509184 (study PRJEB26280, sample SAMEA2338847) | human gut metagenome | biome: human gut; feature: human-associated habitat; material: faeces... | reverse complement strand
TTTGACCGTCAGCAGCTGGCGGATTTTCTCTGCGTGGAGCGTGCCGCCATGTCGGTGGAGCTTTCCAAGCTGCAAAGGGAAGGGCTGCTGGTCACCAAGCGGAATCACTTTGAACTGTTGACCCGTTGACCGCTCCATGCGCCGCCCGCAGGCGGTTTTATCGGGCAGATTTCCCTTGCCGGGAGGTGCGAAAAAACAGCGGACAACCGTTTTAGGGTTATCTGCCGAAAGGTGCAGAATGACTTATTTGCCTGACAGATCGGGAGATTTCAGATTCCCATTTCCGAATAAACCCCTTCGATGAAGGGAGATTTATATTCAATATAACGTTCAATATCGTCAGGGTATTTTTTCGCTCCCTCTTCTTTTATAAGAGAATATTTTCGCACAGCATCAGGATGTGTCCGAAGGTAATCTCTAAATGCGATGTGTCTTTTCAGCTCCGGTGAATCAGCCGGACACACATATAAATGATGTTTTTTCAGGTGATCTTTACCATCGTAGCGAAATGCCTCTTGTCCCGGAATACCGAGGTCTCCTTCATATTGATAACCAATTTTCTCCAAGGCAGAAATAGTATCTTTCAAAGCGTTGTAATCCTTAATGACTACATCTATATCAATAATCGGTTTTGCAGACAGCCCCTGCACGGAAGTACTCCCCACGTGTTCGATGCTAATTGCCAGCTGCCCAAGAGCATCCGTAAGTTCATTCTGTATTTTAAGAAAATCCAGTCTCCAATGTTCATCGAATGGTTCGACAACAATATGTTTCGTAATCATTTTACGCTCCCTCGTTGGCCTTCCAGTTGTTGCGTCCAGTATACCACACCAAATCCAATTGTAAAAGAGCTTATGTACGCCGCCCGCAGGCGGCACCCTTTATTCTCCCGGTGATTCTTGAAGCCAGCCTTTGCGCAACTGTTCCAGTGCGTGGGTCTCGAGCCTTGAGACATAGCTTCTGCTGATCTGGAGCAGCTGTGCCGTTTCCAGTTGGGTCAGGGGCGGCGGAGACTTCCTCCGCAGATACCGGGAGTCAAAAGGCTGGAGCCGTCAGCAGCTTGCCGACCATGCAAAGGTCAGTTTGTTCTTTTTTTATCTGCGGTGTACCCTTTTGCTGCCGGGTGGATTTCAGATATTCCAGCAGCGTCCGGCTCACCACCGAGCTGGCAGTTTTGGAAAACGCCAGCCCCAGCGTCCGGCAACAGGCAGGCTCCAGCGGACGGGACACCACACCGGGGCAGCCAAATGCCTGCATCACCAGCTCCTGCGAGATGGTCACGCCCAGCCCGCTGCGCACGAACGCCATGATGAGGGTATCGTCCCGGAAGCTGTAAGAAATATTCGGCTTCACCGGGCATTTGAGCATCAGGTGCTGGATGTCATTATCACAGCCGGGCGTTTCAATGATGAGCGGATACTGAAACAGCTGCGACAGCGTTACGCTGGGTCGTGCAGCCAGTGGATGCCCCTCCGGGAACACGGCACACAACGGGTCGTCCCAGAGCGGGTAGAATTTCAGGTCGTCTGCCACAATGGATGAGAGAAAACCGCAATCCACCTGCCCATGGATGATCCATTCCCGGATCTCATCATAGTTGCCGTCCAGGATCTCTATACTCACCTTCGGGTAGTTCTCCTTGAAATAATGCACCACTTCCGGCATCCAGAGCGTTGTGATGCTGGAAAAGCTGCCCACCCGCAGCTTGCCCTCCACCTTGTGATTGATATTGAACGCAGCCTGCCGCAGCCGGTTCTTCTGGTTGGCCAGTTCCCGGACGTAGGGCAAAAGACATGTTCCGTTGTCGGTCAGGGTCACGCCTCGGTTGATGCGGGCGAACAGCTTCACGCCCAGTTCTTCTTCCAACCCCGCCATCATCTGGCTGATGCCGGATTGGGTATAGTTCAGTGCCTCCGCTGCTTTGGAAAAGCTGCCCGTTTCGCACACTTTCAAGAATATCTCGTATCGGTCTTTCTGTTCCCGCATCTCAAATACTCCATAAGTAAAATTTATAGGTCATAGTAATTTTATTCGGTTTACTGATATGATACTCCATGTTATCCTATATTACAATAGGAAATATGGATAGGAGTTTCAGAATCATGGAAAAGAAAGCAAGCAGTTTCTCCGGACAAATCGGATTTGTCCTTGCTGCCGCCGGAAGTGCGGTGGGTGTCGGTAACCTGTGGCGGTTCCCGTACCTTGCCGCAAAAGATGGCGGCGGTTTGTTTTTGCTGGTGTATCTGGTGCTGGTGCTGACCTTCGGTTTCACACTGCTCACCTCGGATATCGCCATTGGCCGCCGCACCAAGCAGAGTGCCATCCGCGCCTACGAGACGATGCGCCCCAAGTGGAAATTCCTCGGCATCCTGACCTTTCTGGTGCCAGTTCTGATTATGACCTACTATGCCGTCATCGGCGGGTGGATCACGAAATATGCGGCAGTCTACCTGACTGGACAGTCTGCTGCCGCTGCTGAGGACGGTTATTTTACCAGCTTCATCACCTCGCCGGTCTCCCCTGTGGTGTTCGCTCTGCTGTTCATGGGCGTGACGGCTTTCATCGTGTACAACGGCGTGGAGGGAGGCATTGAGCGGGTGTCCCGCTACATGATGCCCATTCTGCTGGTACTTGTGGTGGTGATTGCGGGTTACGCCCTCACCCTGCGCCACGAAGACGCTTCCGGCCAGATGCGCACCGGTCTGGAGGGTCTGCGCTACTACCTAACCCCGCACATGGAAGGGCTGACTGTCAGCCGCTTTTTGCAGATTTTGCTGGATGCCATGAGCCAGCTGTTCTTCTCCCTCAGCGTGTCCATGGGCATTATGATCACCTACGGTTCCTACGTCAAACCGGAGGTAGACCTGAACAAAGCGGTAAATCAGATTGAGATCTTCGATACCGGCGTAGCCCTGCTGGCCGGTGCCATGATCATCCCCGCCGTTTATGTTTTCTCTGGCACCGAGGGCATGAGCGCAGGCCCCAGCCTGATGTTCGTCTCGCTGCCCAAGGTGTTCAACGCCATGGGCAAGGCGGGCGTGTTCGTGGGCATCCTGTTCTTTGTCACCGCCATTTTTGCCACCCTGACCTCCTGCATCTCGGTGCTGGAATCCATCACCGCCAACTGCATGGAGATCTTCCACTCAGGCCGCAAAAAGACGGTGCTTGTGCTGGCGGTCATTTATCTGGCCGCTTCCGCCATCATTGCGCTGGGTTACAGCATCTTCTATTTTGAAGTACAGCTCCCCAACGGATCGGTGGGTCAGCTGTTGGATATCATGGACTATGTCAGCAACAGTGTTATGATGCCTTTCATTGCCCTGCTGTCCACCATCCTGATCGGCTGGGTCATGACACCGGATTACGTTATTGACGAGATGCAGCGCAACGGCGAGACCTTCCGCCGCAAGAAACTTTACCGGGTGATGATCCGATACGTTGCTCCGGTGATGATGCTGGTGCTGTTTTTGCAGTCCACCGGAATTCTTGCTTAAGCTGAAAAGCCCCCGTAGGCTTTTGGGAAACCGGACGAACAGAAAGGGACTCGCCCCAACAGGCCCGGTTCCGTTATCATCTGATCCACGCCATTGAGGGTGCATATAAGTATCGGAAAGACTGATGATACCAGTTTTAGCGGATGGTTCTGCGGAGCCATCCGTTTTTTTTTTTGCTCAAATCGCATTTTTTAGAGGTTTAAACGCATCTGAATTATCGCACAAGGTTCATTTCCCGTGCTGCACCAGAACCGACACTCCTCCAAACAGCTCAGATTTTTTCCCTATTTTTTATGCAAATTATTGCAAGAAATTCAAAATAAGCTTGAAACGGTTTTAACAGAATGCTAGAATATAATGTCACTACTTTTATAGGAGAATCCACACAAGATCCAGTGCGGACAGGCCGCAAGCGTTGACCGCAAACGCCTTCCTTGAGGATGTAAAAAAGAGCAAGGAGGCCGGCATGGACGAGCATCTGTCCAAGCCCGTGGATATCGCTGCGCTGGAACAGACGGTGAAGCGCTTCCGCGTTACCCCCCCCCCATAATAAATAGCGGACTAGCGCGTTTTCGCAGATGACTGACACCCACGACCTAGCAGGGCCGCCCATTTGCGGCCCAGTTCTTTTTTTGTGAGAGAGCAATCATAATGAATCAAAGTATTGGATGGTATTGCGTATGGAACAACAGCCAAATAAAATCCAGCCTATGTTGCTATCGGCACTTGCCCAATTGAGCGCCTGCCTGATCGTCTGGAATTTTCATATTCCAAATCCCAATATCGTGCTTTTTGTTGTTCTTTCTGCTGTGCTCGTGAAATGCGGCTATGCAGCAGGAATCGTAAGCGGCCTCATTGCATTCCTATACTCGGCGTTTTTCTTTTCTACCGACCACAGCTTTTTTCTTTACACCTCTTTGAACCTTCAAAAGCTCATCGTGATCGGCCTTGGTATCGCTGCGAACATTCTGCTGATCGGTCACCTGCAAAGGCAGTTCGATCGCTCCAACATGGAAAAGATGCAGGCCGAAGCCGAGGAAAAGCTTCAAGAAACAACAGAGAGCTACCGTGCAAAACTTTACCACGATGTCTTGACTGGCACGTACAACCGCCGCTACTATGAGGATATCGCATCCCGTATCGTCGGCCCCGCAGGCATCGCGCTGATAGATGTGGACGATTTCAAAATCTGCAACGACACCTATGGACATTACGCCGGAGATATGGCACTGGAAACAGCGGCAAATGCCATCCGCTCCTGCATCCGGGAGTCGGACCTGCTCATCCGCTATGGCGGAGACGAATTTCTGCTGGTCTTACCCGGCATTCCGGGAGATGTTTTGCAGACCAAACTGGAACAGATCCGCACGGCTGCACAGATGGCATCCGTACCCGGCTATTCGCATTTCCGCCTCTCACTGAGCATCGGCGGAACGATGCAGGCCATCACCGACCCGATGGAGAATGCGGTTCGCCGGGCAGACCGGCTGATGTATCAAGCAAAGTGCCGCAAGAATGCCGTCACGGTGGATGTTCCGGGTTGCAGCCTGGCCGCACCGGAAAAGCTTTTGCAGGAAAAATCCCAAATCCTGCTTGTGGACGACTCCAAAATGAACCGCATGATTCTGGCAGAGATCTTAGGAGACGGCTACCATATTCTGGAGGCAGAAAATGGACAGGAATGCCTGGAAAAATTGCGGGCAGAAGCCGGAAACATCGCACTGGTGCTGCTGGACATCAACATGCCCGTCATGGACGGCTTTGAAGTGCTGAAAGCCATGAATGCCAACCACACCATTGAGGATACCCCGGTCATTATGATCTCCAGCGAGGACTCTGATGCGGCGATCCGGCGTTCCTATGAGCTGGGGGCGAGTGATTATGTCAATCGTCCCTTTGATGCACGCATCGTATACCGCCGCGTGACCAACACCATCAAGCTGTACGCCAAGCAGCGGCGGCTGGTGCAGATGGTCTCTGACCAGATCCGTGCCCGTGAAAACAATACGGATATGTTGGTAGGTGTACTGAGCCATATCGTGGAGTTCCGCAACGGCGAAAGCGGTCTCCATGTGCGACATATCCGCATGATCACGGAACTGCTGCTCCACCGTCTGCTGGAAATCAGCAGCAGATACTCTATTACTGCGGAACAGCAGGATATGATCCCACTGGCCTCTGCCCTGCACGACATCGGCAAGATCGGCATTGATGAAAAAATTCTCAACAAACCTGGCAAACTGACCCCGGAGGAATTTGAGGTCATCAAGACCCACAGTATGCTGGGAGCCCAGATACTGTACGATCTGGATAATTTTTCCGAGCAGCCGTTGCTGCAAACGGCCTACGAGATCGCCCGCTGGCATCACGAACGCTGGGATGGGCGCGGCTACCCGGATGGACTGAAGGGCGATGAGATCCCCATCAGCGCACAACTGGTCTCGCTGGCCGACGTATACGATGCACTGACCAGCGAACGCTGCTACAAAAAAGCCTTTTCCCACGAAAAAGCCATGCAGATGATCCTGAACGGCGAGTGTGGAGCGTTCAACCCGCTGCTGCTGCAATGTCTGACGAATATCCAGTCCGACCTGAAAGTAGAATTCCAGCAGCACAACTGAGCAGAGGATGCAATAAAAACAGGAGAATAAAAAGCCCGAATGAAACACAGAATCTCACGCCGTGCATTTCTGCACGGCTGCACGCTGCTGGCGGCATCGGCTGCCGTTGGCAGTCTGACTTCTTGCGGCGGAACAGACGCGAAGGAGAGTGGTCTTCCGCAAATCATTGTGGGGAGCGATACTTATCCACCCTACATTTACCTGAACAATGACGGTGTTCCCGCCGGGATCGACGTGGAGATTGCCACCGAAGCATTCCGCCGCATGGGATATGCTGCCCGGTTTGAATCGATCGATTGGGAGCAAAAAACAAATCTGGTGGAAAGTGGCACCATCGACTGCATCTGGGGCTGCTTTTCCATGGATGGACGCGAGGAAGCCTACCGCTGGGCGGGGCCTTACATGGTGAGCCGTCAGGTGGTTGCGGTGGATGCCGACAGCAGCATCCAGACATTCGGTGACCTTGCCGGAAAGACCATTGCCGTGCAGAGCACCGGCAAACCGGAGGAGCTTTTTCTCAGCGGCTCCGATCCGCGGATCCCGCAGACGGTGGAGGTGTTCAGCATCGAAGACCGCAACGTGCAGTACGCGATGATGGCCTGCGGCTATGTGGATGCCATCGCTGCCCATGAGACAGGCATCCTGCAATACATGAAGGACAATTCCGTGGAGTTCCTCATCCTCGAAGAACCGCTGCTGGTCACCGGGCTGGGCATCGCCTTTGCCAAAAACGACAGCCGCGGGCTGGACACCCAGCTGAACGCGGTTCTTGCGCAGATGCGCACAGACGGCACACTGGAGCGGATCATTGGCCGATACCTTGAAAATGCTTCGCAGTATCTGGAGGTGGACACCATTGGCGCGTAAGAACAGAACCCTCCCGGATACTTGGACATGGGTGATCCATTTGATCATCGGCGTGTTTTTTATGGTTGGCATCGTTTTTTTCTCGAGTTGGCGGGCACTGCGCACAGCGGAGGGACGTTTCTGCCAGACCCTTGATTTTGTCAAATCGCAGTCCACCAGCTTTGAAAAGTACAATGATATCGTTGCTGCCAAAGCGCTTCGCCGCACGGCGGTATCGGTGCATCAGCTGGCACAGGACCCTGCGCTGGACCTCTCCGATCCGCAGTGCCTGAAAAAGCAAACGGAGAAGCTCTGGCTCACAGGGATCTCGGTTCTGGCCCCGGACGGTACGCTCCTGTGCGAATCCACAACAAACGGCATCGGCTATGCTCGGTTTGGAGAGCAGCTCAAAAATGATACCGTTCTGGACGTTTCTTCTCACCCGCAAAAGACCTACCTGAAGCGAGTCCTGCTGGAAGATGGGGCGGCTGTGGATATTGCGGCACACAGGGCAAAAGGCAAAGATGCGATCCTGCTTGCCTACCGCTATACCCCGGCAGAATTTATAGAAGGAACGGCCTTGTCCATCCAGAGCGTACTGGACGGCTACTCGATAGAAACCAGCGGCACATTGTTCATCGTGCAGAACAATCAGGTCATTGCCTCCAACCGCCCGGAGTTGATTGGGCAGGATGTTACGGACAGCCCGCTGGTACAGGAGATCCGCAAAGTCGGAACCGCCGAAACGCTGACCCATACCCATGATTGGAACGGCTCCGGCTGCTATTTTGGAATGTACTGTCATGGAAGATCCTTTGATCTCTATGCGTATACAGATGAAGGATCGGTCTTTCGTGAATCACTTCCGTTGATCCTGATGGCGCTGGTCGGTTACATCCTGCTTGTAATGATCCTTCAGGTACTGCGCCGCCGTTCTGTGCAGGAGATGGAACAGCAGAAAAAAGAACAGGAGAAGAAGTATCAGGCCCAGCTGGAAGAACAGAACCGCAAGCTGGAGATTGCGCTCCAGCACGAGGGGGCGGCAAACCGTGCCAAACGGGAGTTCCTGTTCAATATGAGCCACGATATCCGCACCCCCATGAATGCCATCATTGGCTTCACTTCGCTGGCTGCGACCCATATTGATCATAAGGAACAGGTGCTGGACTACCTGAAAAAGATCTCTACCTCCAGCCAGCATCTGCTTTCCCTCATCAATGATGTGCTTGATATGAGCCGCATCGAGAGCGGAAAAGTAAAAATTGAAGAAAAAGCGGTGCATCTGCCGGATCTCATCCACGATGTGCGCTCCATCATCCAGCCCAATGTTTCGGCAAAACGGCTGTCTCTTTTCATTGATACCATGGATGTGGAGAACGAGGACATCATCACTGACCCGCTGCGGCTGAACCAGATCCTGCTGAACATTCTGTCCAACGCCATCAAGTTCACTCCCACAGGCGGCATGATCAGCATCCGCATTTCCGAGAAAAACGGTGCGCCCAAGGGCCGGGCCTGCTATGAGTTCCGCATCAAGGACAATGGCATCGGCATGAGCGAGGAATTCCAGAAGCACATCTTTGAGGAGTTCACCCGTGAGGAAAACTCCACTGTCAGCGGCATTCAGGGCACCGGCCTTGGCATGTCCATCACCAAGAATATTGTAGACCTGATGGGTGGCACCATCGCCATTGAGAGCGAACCGGGCAAGGGCAGTGAGTTCATCGTGGATCTCTGCTTCGCACTCAGCGGACAAAAGATAGAGCCCAGACAGCTCCCGCAGCTGGAAGGGCTGCGGGCACTGGTGGCGGACGACGATACCGATACCTGCCTGAGCGTCAGCACCATGCTGTCCAAGATCGGGATGCGGCCAGAGTGGACGATCTCCGGCAGGGAGGCGGTGATCCGCACCCGGTACGCCATGGAACAGGGCGACGAATTCAGCGTTTACATCATCGACTGGCTGATCCCCGATATGAACGGCATCGAGGTCGTGCGGCAGATCCGCAAGGTGATCGGGAAAAACTGCCCCATCATCATCCTGACAGCCTACGACTGGGCAGATATCGAAGAGGAAGCCCGCGCTGCCGGAGTGACCGCTTTCTGCGAAAAGCCGCTGTTCCTTTCCGAGCTGCGCAGAGTGTTGGCAGAACCGTTCTGCGCAGAGCCTGCCCACAAGCCATCGCAGCCTAATGCCGCCAAGCTCAAGGGAAAGAAACTTTTGCTGGTGGAGGACAATGCGCTGAACCGTGAGCTTGCGCAGGAGATCTTGAAGGAAGCGGGTTTTGTGGTGGACACTGCCGAGGATGGTGAGATTGCCGTCCAGAAGATGAAGCAGGCGGCCCCCGGGCAGTACGACCTGATCTTAATGGACATCCAGATGCCCAGGATGGACGGCTACGAGGCAACGCGGCAGATCCGTGCCCTGCCGGATGCTGCAAAGGCAGGCATTCCCATCTTTGCAATGACGGCAAATGCCTTTGAAGAAGACCGTCAGAATGCATTGAAGGCCGGGATGGACGGTCACATTGCAAAGCCGTTGGATATTCCGCACCTGCTGCGGGTCCTTACAGACGTACTGAAATAAACAGCGAAAAGCACCCACAGCAAGCGCCGCAGAGGTTTGGGACCTCCGGTGAGCAGCTTGCTGTGGGTGCTTTATTTTTGATGCCTGACAGGCCGCAACAAAGCTTGCGTAATCGGTGGGCAAGGGAGCCGCATCGTGCAGCGAGAAGCGGCAGCAGGTGATGATATCCGGCAGCTGCCATTTTGCAGCTAGCTGCTTCGGCTTTCTGTATCAACGCACATGGTGGGCGGAAAACTGTGGGGGCAGCCTGCGTTACTGTACCGCACGGATAGCATCTATCGTGATGTTGTACTGTTCTGTCACACGGTCAAACCATTCCTTTGAGCCTTCCAGGGTACCCGCACGCAACACCTCGGTCAGCTCATAGGTGGGCTGATAGAGATTGGTAAAGCCAAGGTTCTGGCATACCCCCTTGAGCGTGTGTGCCGCACGGAATGCTTCCTCTACATTTTCTTCCTTTAATGACCGCTCCAGCTTTGGATAACTGTCATCGTCCAAAAACATTCTGGCAAATTTACGGATCATCCCCTCACTGTACAACCGCTTGAGCACATCCTCATAGTCTGCACCCATTTTCTTATAGCATTCCTGGATCGTCATAGTCCCCTGCGCATCCTTTCTTATATATAGCGTGATTGTAACATTATCGCGGATGCGTTTCAAGAGATTTTGCTTGTAAAGACTACTAGTTTTCTATTATTAGTGCTTGACAAAAAGCCGCCGAAGATACCTCCCAACATGGGAAGAATCCTCGGCGATATTCATTTAGCAGGTCAGGATTTTCTCGGATGATACCGGCGGAGTAGACCTTGCCAATGCCGGGGATGTCTGAATCGCATTTGGAAGAGCATCCAGCGTCCTTGCTTTGAATTTGCGCAAAAGGGCCTTTACCTTCGACCAGAGCTTTTCAATGGGATTCAGATCGGGACTATACGGTGGAAGATATCTGCAAATGATGGAAAACGCCGGGCTGGCTGCCTGTGCGCTGATGAATCGTCAACGGGAAAGCGGCGCATTCGTGCTGGCCGTCGATCTGCCCAGCGGCATCAACACAAAAAAGCACTTTCCCTTATATTTGCATTGCAAATAAGGGAAAGTGCTTTTGTCTTGCTCACTATGAGGTTACTATCGCAAAGGATACGGTCAACTCCCAATAGCGAAAAGATAATACGGCAGCCTTCACTTTTTCAGCACTACGCACTCATAGGGGCGCAGCGTGTCGGCGGTGTCGGGGTAGTTACCCAGCAGTTTCTCGGCATCGGTCCAGCCTACGGGCAGGGGCTTGGCAATTTCCCGCTCCCGCAGGTTGCAGAGAACCAGCAGCTCCGTCTCGCCGTCGTACCGGCGATAGGCTAACAAATCCGCGTTGTCGGGGTACAAGAACTCGATTTTTCCCGCACTGATGACCGGCATTTTCTTGCGCAGGGCCACCAGCGTTTTGTAAAAGCTGCGGATGGAATCCGGGGCGTCCATTTGGGCAGCGGCGTTGATGGTCTTGTAGTTGTCGGCAATGCCGATCCACGGCGTACCGGTGGTAAACCCGGCGTTCTCGCTCGCGTCCCACTGCATCGGGGTGCGGCTGTCGTCGCGGCTGCGCTGGGCGATAATGTCCAGCGTCTCGGCCTCGGTCTTGTCCTGCTCTCGCAGGATCCTGTAGTAGTTGAGGCTCTCGACGTCGCGGTACTGCTCGATTTTCGTGAAGTGCGGGTTCGTCATGCCCAGCTCCTCACCCTGATAATGGTGCCGGCAACAGCCGTGACATAGCGAAGTTGTTGAAGGGTCACGGCAGTTTCCTTTCGGCGTGTTTTTTTATCCTACCGCAGAGCCGTCAAAAACGCAACGTATTTTCTTCTTTGAAATACCAAACAAACATTGCCGGCATATCCAAGATACGTTTTACCCGCCCTGCAATTTCCCTTATAATAGCACCGCAGTCTTGAAACGGCTGCAACATTCCCATATCACAAAGGAGGCTTTCCGGTATGGGACAACGGCAAAGTGAGATCATCAAAAATCACATGGAAGTCTACTGGCACGACTATGCGTCGGCCAGCAAGGGCGTTCCCATTACCGAGGCGGGGCTTGTGGAAAAAGCCTCCGTCATTGGACGCACCGGGCTGATGCTGCTGGAATGCGGCACCGGCGCATGGCGTGTCCGAAGCTCCATGAACACCCTTTCACGGGAGCTGGGAGTCACAACAACAGCGGACATCGGCCTGTTGTCCATTGAGTTCACCTGCTTTGATGGTGACCAGTGTTATACCCAGTCACTCTGTCTGACAAACACGGGCGTGAATACCTCCCGGCTGAACCGGCTGGAGCATTTCGTCAACGACTTCGACCGGGAAGGGAAATTTATGACCGGCGAAGAGCTGCACAGCCACCTCGATGAGATTGAGCGCATCCACGGCTTGTATTCGCCCATCGCACTGGGCTTTGCAGCCGCACTGGCCTGCGGCTGCTTCACCTTTCTGCTTGGCGGCGGCATTGTGGAAATGCTGTGCGCCTTCTGCGGTGCAGGCATCGGCAACTTTGTACGGTGCAAGCTGACAAAACACCATTTCACCCTGTTTCTGGGCATTACGGCGTCGGTCTGTTCAGCAAGCCTCGTGTATGCCATCCTGCTGAAGCTGGCAGAGGTGCTGTTTGCCGTATCGGCGCAGCACGAGGCGGGGTATATCTGCTCCATGCTCTTCATCATTCCGGGCTTTCCGTTCATTACCAGCGGCATCGACCTTGCCAAGCTGGATATGCGCTCCGGGCTGGAACGTCTGGCCTACGCCGTCCTCATCATTCTGGTGGCAACCATGACGGCTTGGATCATGGCACTGCTGCTGCATTTGCAGCCGGTGCAGTTCCCTGCCCTGAGCCTGACACTCCCGGAAGAGATCCTGTTCCGGCTGCTGGCAAGTTTTGGCGGTGTGTTCGGCTTTTCGCTCATGTTCAACAGTCCCCGGAACCTGGCAGTCTGCGCCGCCCTGATCGGTGCGGTAACGAACACGTTCCGGCTGGAGCTGGTGAGCCTTGCGGGCTTTCCGCCCGCTATTGCAGCGTTTTTGGGCGCACTGCTGTCCGGATTGCTGGCCTCCTGCCTGAAGAGCGCCGTCGGTTATCCCCGCATCTCCGTCACCGTGCCGTCCATCGTTATCATGGTACCGGGACTGTATTTCTACCGTGCCATCTATAATCTGGGCATCCTGTCTCTGATGGACTCCGCCACATGGTTTGCAGATGCCATTCTCATCATCGTGGCACTGCCGTTAGGGCTGATCTTCGCCCGTATTGTCACTGACAAGACTTTCCGTTATTGCACCTGATGTGCAGCATTTCCATTCTCCCTTATAAGGCAAAACGCAGCGAATCTTTTAACGGTTCGCTGCGTTTTGTTTTGCTGTAATGCACTTATAAAGGGAGTTCGTTTACAGGGCGTTTACTCGCCGTAAACGATCTTGGTAGCAGTTTCCACATGGCGTTCCAGCCGGTCGGCAAAGTGTTCCAGCGGCAGAAAAACGCCAAGTTCATCGTAGCGGGTTCCGCCGTCCTTGAGCGTATCCTGTCCATAGTAGACCACGGAACGGGGCAGTGCGTGCTGCAGCCTCATCTGGATATCCCAGACGGTGGAGTAGGCCTCCGCTTCCGTTACCTTTTGTTTCACGGTGTCCGGCAGTTCGTAGATCAGCAGCAGCCCCAAATGCTGGTTGTAGTGGTACTCCACCACATCCATCGAGCCTTCGTCGTAGCCGTGATACTTGCAGTAGCCGCTGGCAAGGTACATTTTTACCTTTTCCTGCTTCTGGAACACCCGGATGAACCGGTCGTATACTTTGCTGCTCACGGCAAATTCGTTGTTCGGCAAAAGAACGCCGGCATCATCCGTCAGGATCACCGGGTTCGGCTGACCATCGGCGTTGAATTTGAACGGGATCAGGGCAGCGTTCCGTAGCAGGTCAAACATACTGTGCTGGCAGATCGCCATCAGAAAGGCAGACAGATCCTTGTTCTCGTAGGCATTGAACAGCGCCGCGGCAAACTGCTGTGCACTCACGGCCGGCGCATCCAGTACGTCTGCCATGTCCAGCGAGTCGTTGAAGGTATCCATCAGGCGGTGGCAGGCTTCTGGATTTTTCAGGATCTCCCCGAACAGTGCCTCTGCCTTTTCTTCTCTTGGAAATATCGTTGCCATCAAAAGACCCTCTTTCTGTTTATTTCCAACTATCTATTATAGATTCATAATGCCCCGCTGTGAAATACTGCTTTCATATTGCTGCTATATACATAACACTTTTTACACATTTTCCAAAGTACAGTTTACAAGGGACTACACAGGGTAGGTATCTGACGGGAGGGGTGCCG
>ENA-ORTU01003135-ORTU01003135.1-human-gut-metagenome-genome-assembly--contig:-NODE-3135-length-13929-cov-3.537480_pt1 | contig 13929 bp, 7 predicted proteins | sample MGYA00241910_ERZ509184 | MGnify/ENA primary metagenome ERZ509184 (study PRJEB26280, sample SAMEA2338847) | human gut metagenome | biome: human gut; feature: human-associated habitat; material: faeces... | reverse complement strand
CAACGGTTCTACCATCGGCAATCTCAGTGTTGATTATGAATATATCAAGAAGATCCGTGCTTCTTATTATCTTCTTGGTGCTTTGCTTGGCAAGTACAAGCATGCGGAAGTTCCGCTTCCTGGCGGATGCAATATCGGCAGCAGACCGATCGATCAGCATCTGAAGGGATTCCGTGCTCTTGGTGCGGAGGTTGATATCCGTCATGGTGCTATTGTTGCCAAGGCTGAGAATCTTCATGGCAGCCACATTTTCCTGGATGTGGTTTCTGTTGGTGCTACGATTAATATTATGATGGCTGCTTCTATGGCAGCCGGCCGTACCATTATTGAGAATGCTGCAAGGGAGCCTCATGTTGTTGACGTGGCCAATTTCCTGAACAGTATGGGTGCGAATATTAAGGGTGCTGGTACGGATGTGATCCGTATCCGTGGTGTTGAGAAGCTTCACCGTACAGAGTATTCTATTATTCCGGATCAGATTGAGGCAGGTACTTTTATGTTTGCTGCTGCGGCTACGGGTGGTGATGTTACTGTCCGTAATGTTATTCCGAAGCATCTGGAAGCTACTACTGCCAAGCTTGAGGAGATCGGCTGTGAGGTTGAGGAGTTTGATGATGCGGTTCGTGTTCGTGCGCCGCATAAACTTCATCGTACTCATGTAAAGACTTTGCCTTATCCTGGTTATCCGACGGATATGCAGCCGCAGATCGCAGTTACTCTGGCTTTGGCTGAGGGTACGAGTATTGTTACGGAGAGTATTTTTGAGAACCGGTTTAAGTATGCGGATGAGCTTTCCCGTATGGGTGCCAACATTAAGGTGGAGGGGAACTCTGCTATTATTGATGGTGTGAAGAAGCTTACGGGTGCGCGTGTGAGTGCGCCGGATCTTCGTGCGGGTGCTGCGCTTGTTATTGCGGGGCTTGCTGCAGAGGGTGTTACGGTTGTCGATGATATTGTTTATATTCAGCGAGGGTATGAGAATTTTGAGGAGAAGCTCAGGAGTCTTGGTGCTGAGATCGAGAGGGTTTCCAGTGAGAAGGAGATTCAGAAGTTTCGGCTGCGTGTTGGATGATTGAATTTGAATGATTGAGAGAGTTCCCCGGGTGTGTGCCTGGGGGCTCTTTTTTTTGTGGGTGGTGGGAGGGACGGACGGCTGACGGGGCAGCTGCATGTACGTGCCGGGGGCGGTCGCTTCGCCTGCCGTCCTGGTTGTTCATGGCGGTAGAGTGGCTGGATGGTAGGTGGTGAGCCATCAGCGCTGCGCTGGATGGCCGCAAGGGCTGAGTTTGTTGGTGTCTGACGGTAGGGTGGTGGGCCGAGGCGCTGCGCTGTCGGCTTGGAGTTTGTGTGGGTATTGGTGTTTTGAGGGTTTAGGGTGGTACTGAGTTGTGGATGTTGTCGGCATGGGCTGGGGATTTTTGCGATTTTTTGCGGAAAGTTTGAATTTATTTTTGTGGGGTTTTGGATTATAATTTATGTAAATACAGGATGAATTTGGGGCTTTGAACTGGACTTGAGGATATGGATTCTGAGTTTGCAAGGGTGTAATGATTTGATCACAGGAGATGATTGAGGTATGAGTGAATATACGGTGTTGCCACTTTTGAATTCTGCTTTTAAACCTGGGACGGCTGTGGAGGTTGTGGAGCGGTTTGAAGATAGCGATTTCAGGAATATTGCCAGGGCTGAGCTTTTTTATTTTTCGGGCAGGGCGAAGGAATGTTGTGAGATTGCGGAGTCTTATCTTGAGGATGAGGCGATAGAGCTGCGGCTTTCTGCGTGTATACTTTATGGCTATTCGAATCTTTCTCTTGGTAATTCGGCTGCGGCGCGGCGTGGTCTGGAGGGGATTCAGGAGTGTATGAAGCTGGTGAAACGTGAAGGGGCTTCGAAGGAGGTTCAGGCGGTTTGTGTTTTGGCCGGGTATGCTGGTGTTGTTCTTTTGCATCTTCCTACAGAGAGGATTCCGTCTCTGGAGGGGTATTGCGGGATGCTTCCGGAGGGGTTGCGGTTGTTTGCGGTTTATGTGATGGCGCATCAGATGTATCTGAACGGGGAGTACTGGAGTGCTTATGGAATGTGTAAGGCTGCATTGCTTATGACGAATGACGTTTATCCGATCAGTATGATCTACATCCGGTGTATGATGGCGATGTGTCGGATCAACAGGAAGGATATGCAGGAATCGCAGTCTGAATTTATGAAGGGATGGAATCTTGCCAAAATGGATAATTTCATTGAGCCTTTTATTGAACACCATGGTCTTTTGCGCGGGCTGGTTGAGGCGTGTATCCGGAAGAATGATCCGGATGGATACCGGAAGATTACAGATGGAGTCCTTTTTTTCAGCAGAGGCTGGATGGTGATACATAATAATGAAACGAAAAAGAAAGTAACGAATGAACTTTCGACGATGGAATTTTCCATTGCCATGCTTGCAGGTGAGGGATGGACGAATAAAGAGATTTCTGCACATCTTGGAATTTCTGTAAATACAGTAAAGCATTATCTTACGGATATTTTCAGTAAATTGAATGTAAAGAAGCGGGATGAACTGAAGAATTATATGCTGAAATAGTATTATGGGGCACTTTTTTGCGTTGGAATGGGCCTTACATGGTAACTGTCTATGCTGTATAATAAATAACGCAAATACATATATATTGATTGAAAATTATCAACAAAAGACAAAAATAACTATATAAGAAAGGGGAAGAAGCAAAGAAGTTTTTTTTCTGAGTGCCTAAAATGTACGTTTGGATACTAAAAATGTACATATGAGTGCCAAAAATGGTTTTCATATTGACACTTGAAACGCATATATATAAAATGTTGGTAAGGCTAAACTGCTTTCATTACCAGTTAAAAAACTTGAAGCTTTTTAAAAGAGGAATATAAACAAAAATAAGATAATAAAAATTATAGTACACGTTAATGCACACATAGGAAAGCGGGAAAGGTATGAAAAGATTGAAGAAAGATAAGATCAAAAAAATCCTGGCATTTATGGTGGCTTTGGCGTTGATGGTATCTTGTGTGCCAAGTGCATACACGATCTCCGCAAGTGAGACATTTGGAGATGGAACGGAGGATTTTACAGATGGTGAATCTGTCTCCGGATCAGCGGCCGAAGAAGCGACACCGGATGTAAGCAGCGCAGACCAGGGAGAACAGGCGCAGCAACAATCTACGCTTACATATGAAAACGATTCTATGAAAGTAACAGCAGAAGCGCAGGAAGAGGGAGCTCTTCCACAGAATACAACATTAAGAGCTGAAAGTGTGAATGAGAATTCTTCCGTTTCTTATGATACGGTATCTCAGAAACTTGCGAAAGCAGCAGAAGATAAGGGCAGCAGCCTGAAGGGTTTTATTGCGTATGATGTGTATTTTGCAGATGCTGACGGAAACAGAGTTGAGCCGAATGGCAGAGTTAATGTTACGATCGAGTACAAGACACCGGCAGCACCGGAACTTACCGATGCAGCCAGCACCAGCGTAACGGCAGAGAAGCTTCATTATAACAGCAACACAGGTGAAACAGAGGTTACTACCTTACAGCCAAATGAAGAATTAAAGGTTCTGAATGTGAATGAGAGCAAACAGCTTCAGACTCTTCAGGTGCAGACTTCCAATGCAGCAGTTTTTGCAGTGATGTGGGATGCTCCGGAAGTGCAGGATGCTGAGGATGAGATTTCTGTTGAGGCTGAGGAGCCTGCAGCGGATGGAGATTTCACGGATGGTGATGGAACTTCTGATCCGGAAGTAACACCGACCGAGACTCCGGCAGCAGATCCTACTGTTACGGAAGCACCGGCGGTTGAGCCGACTGTTACAGAAGCACCGGCAGATGACCTTACAGATCCGGATGACGGAAATACAGATGCGACGATCACACCGGAACCGGCAGCACAGCCGGTGATCGTGGAAGTGATTGGAGAAGATGTTAATCTTCGGGTAAGCCCATCCACAGAAGCAGATGTAGCAACAACCATACCGGCAGGAACAAGACTTACCGTTCTGGAAACGGTTACCGCAGAAGACAGGACAACCTGGTACAAGGTTTCCTATGAAGATGTGGAAGGCTACATAAGAAGTGACATGGCGCAGGTGGTTGATGACAGTGAGCAGGAGCCTGCGGAGGATATTCAGGAAGAGGAACCTCAGCCTGAGATTACCAGATACGATTACAAGAGTGACGAAGTGAATGTTAAAGTCACACTTACGGATCCGGCAGATCTTCCGGATAATGCAGAGCTTTCCGTAACACCGGTAGAACTTACACAGGAAGCGGAAGCCCAGATCACAGAAAAAGCCATCAAAGAAAAGAAAGCCATTGAAAAGCTTTATTCCTACGATATCAAATTCCTGGTAGATGGAGAAGAAGTTCAGCCGGGTAATTCGGTAAAGGTAGCGGTAACGCTCAACAATGAGAAAAAGATCAACGACGCAGACGTATACCATGTAGACGATGAGAACAATATTGAAAACATGGATGGAAACGTTGATAAGAATGGAAATGTTGAGTTTGAGACTACACATTTTTCTACTTATGTAATCGTAGATAACAAGCGTAATGGTAAGATTAATGTTACAATAGAGCATTATGACGGAACGACGAATCCGGCAAGCAAGATTTATGCGGATGATGTTCGGACACTTACAATCGGTCAGAAGGTAGATTGCAAGAAAGCTGAGAACTGGGATATTTCAAAAGTGGAATTGGTTACTGACAACGGAACATCTACAGTTAAGCCGGGTGAGTTTAATGTGGCACAGGATGCTACTGTTAAAGTATATTATGAACCGGTAACTGTAAATTTCGCCGGTGCGCCGACATTTTATGATTATACGGTAAAAGCTGGATCGAACTATTCCATCAACCAACCAAGTAATTACGGTAAGAACAAAGACAGCAATACTAAGCTGACCATGGGTGAGGCAAAACAAAACTACTCGGAGTACCAATATAATTGGTTGAAAGACAGTCTTAGCGTTAACACATGGACAGGAAGTGCCGCTGTCATTAAAGGACTGCTGAAAGGTCTGGATGCAGACGGAAATGTTGAATTTAATTATCCGGATCCGGGCTTTTTCACAAATTCCGATCTATTGGCCGGAAATTCAACGGATAATTATTTGAGAAAAGTCTACAGGGATTATACGCTGAATTTTGACAGAAGCGGAGATACTTATACATTAACCGGCGTAACAGACGGAAATGGTACAAATGTAACGGAACAGTATAACTTAAACAGAACTGGTAAATCCGGAGAGGATTTCTTCCCGTTGGATTCTGTTCGATCAAGTTATGAAAAAGCTTATACCAGAAAGCTTATACCAGAAAGCAAGATAGTCCCCTTCCCGAGGATAATAAAATCCACAATTACTATTTTGGTATGCGCTATGATATTAAATTCAAACTTGGTGATTATATAGGACCATTAAGTTATAGTTTTACCGGTGATGATGATATGTGGGTCGTTCTGGATGGAAAACAGGTAGTTATTGATCTTGGTGGAATCCATAACGCAGCTACTTCTACTGTAGATCTGTGGAAGTATTTGTTAAATACAAATCAGGACAAAACCCAGCTGACAGATGAACAGAAAAAGGCAGAGCATACCTTAACGATCCTTTATATGGAGCGAGGTGCAGGTGCTTCCAACTGTTATATGAACTTCACCATTCCAAATGCCAGAATTTCACAGGTCACAACAGACGCGCTTGGAACACTGACATTTAACAAGGTGAATAAAGACGGTACCGGACTGAGCGGAGCAAGTTTTGCTCTTTATACAGATGAAGATTGTACTACACAGCTTGAAACAGCTACATCTGTTGGGAAAACCGGAACCGTAACGTTTGACAGACTTCGAGCAGGTACTTATTACCTGAAGGAGATCCAGGCACCGGAAGGATATGTTTTGTCGAACGAGAAGTGGAAAGTTGAGGTAACAAAAAATGGTGATAATGTTACCACAACGCTGAAGGATAGTGAAGGAAATGTTGTAGAAAATAATCAGATTTCTAATCAGAAAAGAGAAGCGATTATTGATTCCAGTATGGATTATGACAAGACTGCAACAGTAGCAGACTGGGACAAGAGAACATACAATATTAATATCACAGCTTCTTCTAAATCAACAAGCAGTTCAATCATAGAGCGAGAGAGCGTAGCCGACATCATGATGGTATTTGACATGTCTGGTTCTATGAATGGGGATGGAAGTCTTCGAGAATTTGGTTACTTTAACTCAGTAGAACAAAGCTTGGATAAAACAAAAGTATATTACTATAATACAAATGCAAACACAGCTAGTGCTTCCAGAAATACATATTATTCCAATCCTATGATTTATGTTGATGGGAAATGGCAGTATTATAATGGAAGTTCATGGCAAACATTGTCTAATAATTCTAATAGAATGGTATATACATGGAATTCCAGGATCACAGCCTTAAAAGAAGCTGCAATTGCTTTTATTAAGGATACTGCATCGAAATCACCTAACAGTAAAATCGGTATAACTACATTCGATGGATACAGATACAGTTATTATTATACTGCAACGCGCGGAAATGAAATACAAGAAATTACAAAGGTAGGAAGTTCACCATCTTCAATGATAAAAGCTGTAAGTAAGATTACAGCAGATGGAGGAACATCACCACAAAAAGGGCTTGAGAAAACAAAGATTCAGTTAAACAGTGTAAAGGATGATAACTTATCTAAGTATATTATTCTGTTTACAGATGGAGCTCCATCAGAGTCGAGTGATACATCAGAGACGGAAACAGCAATAACTAGCTTAAAGAAGGATGCAACAATCTTTACGGTTGCGTTGACTGCACAAAGTGAAACTGTACCGGGATCTAATAAAAATAATATCGAATGGATGAAAGATCTTGCTACAGATGAAGATCATGCATTTACTGCTTCTGATGCAAGCAATATCGGAATTATATTCCAGAAGATACAAGAAACAATTACGGATAACATTGATATCACAAATGCAACGATCACAGATGTAATTGATCCGAGATTCGAAATTGTCAATAATGACAAAGTAATTACAAATGAGGATCTTGAAAAAGGTGCTATTACATTAGCAAATGGTGGTGTTGTATCACTGGATGAGAATGGTAATCAGGTTGTAACATGGAGCCAGCAAACAATTCATAACGTAGCAAATGGTAAGCCGTGGTCACAGACAATTACGGTAAGAGCTAAAGACGAGTATATTGGTGGAAACAATGTCACGACTAACGTATCACCTGCTTCTAAGATTTCTACCGGATATGGAGATGTAGAGTTACCACAGCCGAGAGTCAATGTAAAATCAGACCTGATAGTTAACAACAATGAAACAACGATCTTCTACGGAGACAAAGTTCCGACGAGTGCAGAGATTTTAAATAAATTGTTTGATACGTCAGCACCACAGGGATATGTGAAACAGTTGGATGGTACAAAGAAATTAGTGACCTACACAAAGGGAGCTGATGGAGAAACAATTAGTCAGGATGACTTCACATTAGAATGGTATAAAGATGAAGCTTGTACGGAGAAAATTTCTGTAGAGGAGATGGGAAATGACAAACCAGCTCCTGATTCAAAAAGATATTATTTGAAAGTAACTTATAATAAATTAAATAATGATTTAAAATCAGTTACTTCAAGTGATAAATGTACAAAAAACACAAATGGAAAGATTTCCGGTGACAATGGTTCCGGTAAGCTGACAGCTTATAATTCGCAGGATACGGATAAGAATGATCAGGAGAAGAGATGGTATGGTATTTATACCATAAACATTATTCCTGGTCAGATTCAGATCACAAAAACTCTTGAATCTGAAGCAGAAAAGGATGAAACATTTACCTTTGATATTAAGAAAGACAACGTCAAAATTGCAACAGCAACGGCTATCGTTGAGAAAGGTGCTACTGAGGCAACAGTAACATTTACTACTGAAAAAGATACGACATCAAAAGTTGACACAGAGACACCAGCATTGACGAACTTAGAGAGAGGTGAATACACGGTTACTGAGAATGTAAACTCCAGTTATACTCTGAAAGAAGCAACCGTTGGCACTGAGACAAATTGTCGTTCTAATATAAGTCAGGCGAAAGAGATTACATTTAACATCGGAACAGATAAAGATGGTAAAGAAGTTCTGAAAGATGGAAATACAGATACAACAAACGGAAGAATTGGAGTAGCTAAGTTTACGAATGAGAAATCTGTAGCAGATGTGGAGTTCGAAAAGGTTGATAAGGTTGATGAAACAAAGATAAAAGGTGCCAAGTTTGCTTTATACAAAGCAGACGAAACAACCTGGAACAAAGTTTCTGACACTCCTGTTGAAGGCTATGATTCAATCACTTCCGGAGATAATGGAAAATTCAAACTGCAGAATCTTCCGGTTGGTAAATATCTGTTATATGAAATCGAAGCAGCAACCGGTTATATTTGTCCGACAGAACCATGGAAAATTACAGTTGGAAATGGCGGAACGGTAACAGTTACAGACAGTAAGGATGAATCAGTTGGTAGTATCGTTGAAGGTAAAATAACAATCTACAAGATTACAAATACGAAAGTATATTCCTTACCAAGTGCCGGTGGCCCAGGAATCTATGGATTTACAATCAGTGGTGTAGCGATTCTTGCAACTGCACTCCTGTTGTTTATAAATAATAAACGAAGGGAGGAAGAAGCAAAAAGACCGTAACCATCATTAATTGTAAATGGCAATACGAGGGAAAATGAAAAAGAAAAAAATGCATAGAAAGAAAGTAGTAGAAACATGAAGAATTTATTTAAGAAAGTCAGTGCAATAATGATGGCAGCGATTATGGTGCTGGCAATGGCATCTACCGCGTTCGCGGATGGACCTACTGCGACAATTACAGTGAATAATGCCGACAATGCAACTTTAACTTATGCACAGGTTATTAGAGCAGATCAGACAACGAGAACAGGTTGGGCTTTTGTAAATGATGATGTGAAAAATGCATATATTGAGGCATATGGAGTGGCTGATGATGATGCACAGGCAGCAATTGAGAAATTAATTGCAAATACGGATGCTGAGAAATTAGGAAAAGCTCAGGCATTAGCAGCAGGAAAAGTTTCTTTTGTAGAGATGAGTAATCCACAGACAGTCAGTGAAGCAGGTGTGTACTTAGTAAAGGCAACAGAAGTAGGATATACCTATAATATTATGTCTGCATATGTTGGATTTGGTGAAGCTCCGAATTTAACAAATGCAATTGTAAACGCAAAGAAAACACCTATTCAGGTAACCAAGAAAGTTCTTGATACTGACAATGTAACAAAAACAGGAGATGTCCTTACTTACACAGTAAGCACAAATGTACCATACATCAATCCTACAGATGAAGATGAATCTTTCTGGGCATATGATGAACTGACAGGTGCTGAATATGTAAATACAGACCAGGCAACAATCACATTAAATGGAGCGGATGTAACAAAGTCTTATCCAATTAGCTTTGATAGCGAAAATAATAAATTCAGCGTTAATTTAAGTGCCATGATTAATGATGCAAACAGCCATGCTGGAGAACAGGTAATAATTACTTATCAGGTAAAAGTTACATCAGAAAATGACACCATCACCAATACAGCAACAGCCGGACATAAAGATGGTAATGAGTATGGAAGCAAAGAAAGTAAAACTTATGAAGGTAACATCACATTAACAAAATATGGTGAGAACAATGTTACACTTGCAAACGCAGGATTTGAAGTAAGAAAAGATGGTGCAGCAGATGCATTAACATTTGTAAAACTTTCTGATGGCGTATATAAATATGTTCCAGCTAATACTGAAGGTGCTGTGACAGAAGTTGTAACAGATGCAAATGGTAAGGTTAAAGTACAGGGACTTGATGTTGGAACATATATATTTAAAGAGGTTACAGCACCACAGGGATATTCTGTAAATACAACTGACGTTAGTGCAACACTGGAAGTTGCTGAGGACGATAATGGAATTGCAAGTGGCGTTCTTACACAGACAACTAGTATGAATGATACCAAGCTTGGATCTCTTCCATCCACAGGTGGAATGGGAACATACCTCTTCACTATCATCGGTGTTGTAGTTATGGCTGGTGCTGCTGGCGCATTCTTCATGAGCCGCAGAAGAGGATCTGAGGAGTAATCCTTCACAGATCGATTGGTCAAGTTTTTTCAAAATATTTATAAACAACAGAACCAAAGTAATCATTAAGTAAATCAGTTACCGCCCGGCCTCTTCGGAGGCCGGGACTGGTAATACAACAGTATGGAGAAACCTATGAGAAAGAATAAAAAGAAAAATTATATTGGACTTGGGTTGCTGTTTCTGATAGGATTGTCCATACTGCTGTATCCAATGATCAGCGATGCCTGGAATAAGCACAGGGATAATCTTCTGATCAGTAAATATAGCAGCAGTGTTTCTTCGAATAATAATTCGGAGGAACTTGACAGCATGTGGAAGGCAGCAGAGAAATATAACGAGCAGATCAAACAGGAAAGTGTACCGGATGCTTTTTCCGTAAGGGATGGAGAGACGGACAGTACATATGAATCTCTTTTGAATCTGAATGGTGATGGAATGATGGGATATATAGAGATCCCTGTGATCGATGTAAAGATCCCGATCTATCATTACACAACAGATGAAACACTGGAGAAGGGCGCGGGACATTTGTTCGGCAGCAGTCTTCCGGTTGGCGGAGAAAGTACACACGCGATTCTTTCCGCGCACAGAGGGCTTCCCAGCGCGAAGCTTTTTACAGATCTGAACCTTGTGGAAAAGGGAGATGTTTTTTATCTGCATATCCTGGATAAGACGCTTGCTTATGAGGTGGATCAGATCCAGACGGTTCTTCCGGAGGAGACCGATTCGCTGGCAATCACAGAAGGTAAGGATTATGTGACACTTGTTACGTGTACACCATATGCGGTAAACACGCACAGAATCCTTGTAAGAGGACACAGAACAACTGTAAAAGCTGCGAAAGAAGCGCAGAAGACAGAGAAGAAAGCTACCGGAGTTTCTAATCCGACACTTCCGATGCTGATCCTTTGTGTTGTGATCGGTTTTGCGATCGCAGGTGTGCTGGTAGCAGTTGTCAATTTTGTTCAGAACAAAAAACGACGCAGGAAATAATTTATGGCTAAAAAGAAAAAAAAGAAAAAGAGCAATGTCGTCCTGAATGTTTTTATTGCAGTAGCTTTTTTGGCAGGGGCAGGAATTTTTCTTTATCCTACGATCAGTGATATGTGGAACCAGTACAGAAACGCGCAGCTGATCAGTGATTATGATCAGGCAGTCACAGGACTTTCTGATGATAATTATGAGAAGCTTTGGAAAGAAGCAGAAGAGTACAATGCGGAGCATACGGTAAATGCGATTGTAGATGCTTTTGACGATGAGGAGGATTATGAACCGACCCATCCTTATGATGAGGTTCTGGATCCGAATGGCGATGGATTGATGGGAAGTATTGAGATTCCGAAGATCCAGGCGAAGCTGGCAATCTATCACGGACTGAGTAAAAACGTTCTGGAAAAAGGTGTGGGCCATGTGGAGGGCACCAGTCTTCCGATTGGAGGCGAGAGCACACATGCCGTGCTGGCGGCACACCGTGGACTTCCCAATGCAAAGCTTTTTACAGATCTTGACCAGATGGAGATCGGAGATATTTTTATCCTGCACATTCTGGGAAAGAATCTGGCATATAAAGTAGATCAGATCAAAACGGTTCTTCCGGAAGAGACCAGCGAGCTGGATATCGTGGAGGGCGAGGATCTGGTGACTCTTGTAACCTGTACTCCTTACGGAGTAAATACACACAGACTTCTTGTGCGGGGAAGCCGTACAGAGTATGTGGAGGAAGAAGAAAGTAATGAGACAATTCCGCAGAAGCTTGCAAAAACAGATCCGAAGAAGGTTCTGGCTGCGGGAGGCATCGTGCTTGTTATCTTGATACTGCTGGTTTATTTGATCGTCCGCCGCAGTGGAAAGAAGCGGGTATCAGGAGAAAAAGAGGAGGCGGAAAAAAGTGGAAAAGAGAACTAAGCGGAAAAATTTTTTAAGCAGCTTTCTGGCAATCCTGGTAATGGCTGTGATGCTGATCGGCAGTATGGCGCAGGCAGTTTTTGCAGATGATTATGTAGCCGGGAAAACCGGAAATATCAATCTGACGATCCAGGAGACCGGAGAGGACGGAACCGTGAAACCGATTCCTAACGTGAATCTGACCCTTTATAAAGTGGGAAGTGTGACGTTTGACAGGAATGTGCATTTTGTGGTTGACAGCGCACTGCAGTTTACGGGAATTGATTTTGAAAATCTGAAAACAGCAGATGAGTGGTATAAAACAGCAGATACGCTTTCCGCGGCAGTGAAGAAGGCCGGACTTAGCGGAAGCGAGATGCAGTCAGACGCAAACGGAAAGATCGTCTACAGCAATATGGCTGAGGGTGTATATCTGATCGTGCAGAGCAATCCGGATGACCCGAATGTATCTGTTTCACCGATGGTACTGACGGTTCCTTTTGTAGAGGAAGGTACTGGCTGGACTTATAATGTGCAGGCATATCCGAAGACGATAACCCGTGATGGTGATAAGGAAACAAAGATCCAGGTTACAAAACGACTGTACTATATTAATCAGGATACTTTCGATGTTATCGAAATGGAAGCAGATGATGCAACCTATAAAGTTGGTCTTTTCCTGGATGATAAGGGAACAATCCCGTTCAGAAGTGACTACATGAAAGATATCCGCCTTGTAAAAGCAAGCAGCGGAACGGCTACCTGGGCAAATGTACCAGATGGAAAATATTATGTATTTGAGCTGGACGAGAATGGCGATCCGATGACTATTAATGATTCGATCATTATAGATGAAGGAAAGTCCTATTACTATGATGTAACTGATTCCAATGAAAATGCGACCAATGAGGCAGAGATCAGCCAGAATGGTTCTACAGAATCGGTATCATATGTAAATAACTATTATTCTTTCATTCCGACTGGATTTGCGTTGAAAGGACATATTAAGATCAATAAGAAGGTTCTTGTTGACGGACAGGAGACAACGGTACCGGATACTTTCTATGCAGCTGTATTTGAGACAGGAGCAGATGACTCTCTGAATCTTGTTGAGGGTACGATCAGAGAACTGAATCAGAACGGTTCTGTCGATATAGAGATTTCTTTCCCGGAGAATACAGAACCTGAGTCAGTTACCTATACAGTTATGGAGACTGATAAGGATGGAAATCCGGTTGATCATGATTCTTTCGCATATGAGATCGACGGTGAAGGTGATATCATTCTGAACGAAAGTGAGAGTTATGAAAACTCCATGGATATCACTAACAGTAAGAATACAACACCGGAGCCGACGGTAACGAATACACCGGTACCGAGCGGACAGCCAACAGTAACACCTTCTGAGAGAACAAGTACACCAGTACCTGGAGGTTCTACATCAACCAATAATGATGGAGGCGGAACAACAGGACGTACTTCTGTAAAGACCGGCGATAATACACCGATCGGTGTATGGGTTGGCATCCTTGCAGCAGCGATCGTAGTTGGCGGTGCAGCAGGTTTTGCAGTAAAAAGAAAAAAGAAAAAATAATAAAATGAATCATTGTAAAGAATGATCATCAGAAAGGCCAGACAGAGATGTCTGGTCTTTCGCTGGATATGGAGAACCGTTTTACGAATATTTTTACTGTAACGGCGGATGAGAGATAAACAACAGGGAATGGGAATATTGTCTTTTTTTTATCAAAAGAGAGTTTTACATAAAAAATTTCTTGACATTTGGTAAGGAGAAGTATATTGTATGTGTTGCAGTAATTTCATAAAAGATAGCCTTTTATTC
>ENA-ORTU01003132-ORTU01003132.1-human-gut-metagenome-genome-assembly--contig:-NODE-3132-length-13931-cov-3.205823_pt1 | contig 13931 bp, 8 predicted proteins | sample MGYA00241910_ERZ509184 | MGnify/ENA primary metagenome ERZ509184 (study PRJEB26280, sample SAMEA2338847) | human gut metagenome | biome: human gut; feature: human-associated habitat; material: faeces... | reverse complement strand
ATCAAACAAAAATAATAACTAATTATTTTTTTTAGCGATGAAGAAAATTTTACTTGCATTGGCGGTTTGCATTTGTGGTGCGGTTTCGGCCGAAAACATTGTCTTGGATTTGTCAAACCCGGGAGCCCCTATCGAGTACGACGAGAACGATGTTTGGACCGATGTGTATAACAACGACGAGATTATCTATTCCCAAGAGTTCATGTTTACGCATACCTCCTCTTTTGCGGGATATTATAATGGTTTTGTGGCCAGCAAATCGACTGTGATTAATGCGTCGGCCGGTCTCGACGACCAGTTTGGCTGTATGGCCAAGGGCGGTTATGCCGGTGAGGGCACTCCCTATCTGGTGGCTTATTGGGATTCTTATAACGAGACACCCGAGTCGAAAACATGCGAGGTGTATATTTCGGCTCCCTATTATGCCGTGGGTTGCTATGTATGCAACAGCCCTTATGCCTATTATGCTATTGAGAAGGGGAATCCATATTCGACTAAATTCGAGCAGGGAGATTGGTTTAAATTAGTTGCCCACGGTATCGATGAGCAAGGCACAGAGACAGGAACCGTGGAATATTATTTGGCCGATTACCGTTCTGAGAATGCCGACGACTGGAAATTGAACGATACTTGGGAATGGGTCGATTTGAGTGAATTGGGACAGATTGCTTCGATTTACTTTACGATGGAGTCGAGCGATACGGGTGATTATGGCATCAATACGCCGACGTATTTTTGTCTCGATAAACTTACCGTTTCGACCGAGCCTTCGTCAGTTGAAGAAAGTGTGGTTGCTCAGGTGAAAGTTTATTACGACCGTTCTAACGGGGCTGTTCGTGTAGAGTCGGCTCAGCTGGTCGAAGCTGCTGTTTATAACATGAGCGGTACTCTCGTGATGAAACAACTCGTAGAAGGATCGGGCGCTATTGACATGTCTGCTTATCCCGCTGGCGTTTATATAGTGCGTTGCGGCGGATATAGTACTAAGATTGTTAAATGAACTCTGAGAAGAAGTATATGATAAATTATTAGTTAAGTCCCTACTGCCATAGGGTATTACGCCTCCGGCGAAGTGATTCGACGGGGGCGTGTTTTTATAGAAATAAGAGCCCGGTTATATAAAAAATATAATATAAAATTAGATTTGTTCTAATTTTATATTATATTTTTGTGAAACAATAAATAAAAACAATAGAATTATGCTTAGCAAGAAAATGGAAGAGGCTCTTAATGCCCAAGTGAATGCCGAGTTTTGGTCGGCTTATTTATATCTTTCGATGTCCAACCATTTTGCAGCGGCTGGAAATCAAGGTTTTGCTAATTGGTTTTCTATACAGTTCCAAGAGGAACAAGCTCATGCTACTATATTTATGAAATATGTGCTCTCGTGTGGCGGTAAAGTAACGTTAGCTCCTATTGCCGGTGTGAAGACCGAATGGAAATCACCTCTCGAAGCTTTTGAAGATACGTTGGCTCATGAGAGAAAAGTAACCGCCCTGATTCATGGTCTTTGTGTGCTTGCCGATGAGGAAAAAGATTTCGGTACTGCCAATATGCTGAAATGGTTTGTCGACGAGCAAATTGAAGAAGAGGCTAATGCTCAGGAATTAATCGATAGCTTGAAAATGATTAAAGATAACGGTTTCGGGTTGTATATGCTCGACAAAGAGTTGAAGGCTCGTGTTTATACGACTCCTGCCCCGTTGGCTACATCGGCCGAATAGCTTGGTTTTGTATTATACGAAAGAAGGGACGCCACAATGCGCCCCTTCTTTTTTATGTACAAAGAGGGTGCATCATTCATTACGACACCCCCTTTCGTTTTGTCTTTTACGGTTTCAAAAGATAGGTGATTTGCGAGATAATGTGTTGTTTCCATTCTTGTAGAAAGGCATTGAATGTATCTTTGTCTTCATTGAAAAAGAGTTTCATGGTAAGGTTCTTACTGAGGAAAGGGAAAGCCAGTTGGCTGTAAAGTGTCATGAATATAAAGGGGAGGGGTACTTTCTTAAAGTTTCCGCTTTCCATTTCTTTTTCAAGAAATTCTCCGATGTGTTTTAAATATTGATCGAGGTTTAAACTATAAAAAGTTTCTATTAAATGGTTGGCGTCGCGTTGAATTTCGCCTATGATGAATTTGGGGAGCAAAGGATTTGTCGAGAAAATGGATACATAGACGTCGATAACATCTTCTAATTTTTCAGAGAACGATTGCTGAGTCGAAAAAATAGTATCGATATGAGGTAAAAATTTTGCAACGATCGAGGCGAAAACTGCTTGAAACATTTTATCTTTTGTCCTGAAATAATAATGCAGGGTGGGACGGTTGATCCCTACGACCGCTGCAATATCGCTCATCGATGTTTGCTCGAACCCTTTTTTTATAAATTCTTGTTTTGCCGCCTCGATAATACGCGATTCTATATTTTCGGTTTGCTCTGTCTTCTGGTGAGCGATGGTTGAAGTTGAATTCATAGTCGTTTGTTTTTAGGCACTTAAATTGTGTGTGAAAAGTAATAATCGGTTCGTTACGTTTACGCTGCTCACCCCACTGTCAAAATCCAAAGATAATAAATTTAATTCAGGATACAGCATACGCAGCTTCTTTTCTATCCCTTTCGATACGATGTGGTTGGCGATGCAGCCGAACGGTTGTAACGATATGACGTTGTTTATACCCTGTTTGGTGAACGCTATGATTTCGGCCGGTAGTAGCCAGCCTTCGCCGAATTGAGCTGCACCCGAGACAATATTTTTCGTCTCTTCCGCTTCTTCATAGATGTCGGTAAAGGGTGTGAAATACCGGAATGTGGATGCCGTTCTGTTAAACAGGGCTATCCGTTTGTCGATGTATCGGTAGAATAAGTCGGATAGGAAATGAGGTATACGTTTCTTTTCTAAGAGTAGTTTTTCCTTGTTCTCGCGGTTCACGAATCCTTGCATAAAGAACGGCAATAAAATGGGAGGAGCCACCTCTATACCTTGTTCGCACAAGAAGCGTACGACGTGTTGATGAGCATAGGAATTGAATTTTAGGAATATTTCTCCCACTACACCGATTTTGGGACAGGTTTTGTCCATACAGATATCGTTGAATTCTCGGGCTGCAAGGTGGATATATTCCACTAACTTGTGAGGCTCGTTTTCGAGAATGGGACGCTCGGCGAGGTTTAAATATTTGTCTCTCAATCGGGCCGCGGCTCCCCGTTCTTTTTCCCGGACTACCGAGGCATGATAAAATTTAGAAAGCGTATCGGTGTAGAGCAGGGCATTGAGTGCGACGGGCAATATCTTTTGCCATTTCAGTTCGAAGCCTTCTTGTTCGTTGGAAACTTTTCGCCCTAATCCCAACGTGACTACGGGAACATTTCCGAATCCGGCATCGAGCATGGCTCGTTTAATAAGAGCCAAGTAATTGGTCGCACGGCATTGTCCTCCGGTTTGAGTAATGGCTACGGCCGTGTTGTCGAGATCGTATTTCCCCGATTCCAAAGCGTTGATAATATCGCCCACAATGAGTGTGGCCGGATAGCAAACCTCGTTGTTGGCGTACTTCAAACCGGTTTCGGCCGAGGAGGCATCGCTCGGTGGCAATACCTCTATGTCGTACCCCGACAATTTGAAAATCGGCTTTAACAGAGGTGTGATGTATTCCGACATAAAAGGGGCTATGATTTTTCGGTTTCGATCTTTTTTGCGAAAGACTTCTGTTGTACGGAATTTCTCTGTCGTTCCGCGTAGCGGCGTTTGTTTCAGGCTTTCGACCAAAGAACGCACTCTTAGTTTCAGAGAACCTATGTTATTTACATCGTCTATTTTTAGAAGCGTGAAGGGTTTCCCGTTACGATGTAGAATATCTCTTACTTCGTCGAGAAGAAAGGCGTCGGGTCCGCAGCCGAAAGAGGTCATTTGTACGAATTGAATATCGTTCCCTTGCCGGGCTGTCCATTCTGCGGCTTTCAGGATTCGGTTCATATAGGCCCATTGTTTGATGAGATAAGTGTCTTGGGTCTCTATCTCGGAGTTGTCTCTAACTATGTCGTCCGAGATGACGTTTACTCCCAGATTGGCTATCATTTCGGAAAGTTTATGCTGTATGAGCGGGTCGGTGTGATAAGGGCGTCCGGCAAGCAAGATAACCGGTTCTTCTTTTCTGCGGCTTTCCCTGACAATGTTTTCGGCTTTTTGGCGTATGTCTGACGAATATTGTTTTTGGGCGTTCAACGCATATTTCACAGCCTGCTCGGCATCTCTTTTCGATATGCCCCAAGAACTTAGGTAATTCGTGCATTGTTTGGTGAGTAAGCCAGTGTCGGCAAAAGTGATGGCCGGAGAGTCTACCGGAATGTCCGGCGACATGGAACTGCGTATGACATCGGAGTACCCGGTGACGATGGGGCAGTTGTAGCTGTTGTTCATTTTCTTGTCGCTTTCGTGCTCGTAGACAACGTATGGCAGGAAGATGCGTTCCACCTTCTTGTGAATCAGGTTTTGAATGTGGCTGTGCACTAATTTGGCCGGGAAACAGATGTTGTCCGACATGACCGAGTTGAGAGCTTTCTCATAACTGACGAAAGTTGAAATATCGGACAGTACGACCCGAATACCGCAGCGAGTAAAGAGAGCATGCCAAAAGGGATAGTTCTCGTACATGTTAAGGACACGGGGTATACCTATGGTTCTGTTGCCTGTTTCCGAAGTTTCCCGGTCGAACAACAAAGCATATTTGTCGGTATATATGTTCTGTCCGGGTTTTTCGCTTTCCCCCCGATTGGTGAAAATTCGTTCGCATTTGTTTCCCGAGAAGAACGTATTACCGTTGGGGAAGGTATAGCGGCATACGAAACATTTGTTTTCACAGCCGTTGCATTGAATTTGTCGGCTGGCATATTCGGTAGTTTCGAGTAGTTGGTTTATCGTGCGCGAATTCAATTTTTGAGAAGCAGCTTGTAGGGCGCAGCCGTATGCTCCCATCAATTCAGGTAAATTACTTCGTACGACTTTTTTACCGGTTTCCAATTCGAATGCACGGACGATCGCATCGTTATGCATCGTTCCTCCTTGAACGACAATCGTTCCTCCTAACTCTTTGCCGTCCTTTAACTTCAAGACTTTGTACAAACAGTTTTTTACGACCGAATAGGACAACCCTGCGGCTATATCTGCTACTGTCGCTCCTTCCCTCAGAACCTGTTTAATTTTTGAATTCATAAAGACGGTGCAGCGTGTGCCCAAGTCGCAAGGGTGCAAAGCCATACAGGCGGAACGGGCAAAATCGGACACGTCGTATTTCAATGTGCGGGCGAAGGTTTCGATGAATGAACCGCATCCCGACGAGCAGGCTTCGTTCAGTTCCATGCGAGTGATAGCTCCTTGTTTGACGAAAATAGCTTTCATGTCTTGTCCGCCGATGTCGAGAATGAAAGAGACATCGGGAGCCATTTGTCGGGCGGCCCGGTAATGGGCCATAGTTTCTATCATGCTTCCGTCGAGGCCGAAAGCCGCTTTTATCAATTCTTCTCCATATCCGGTCGAACAGGAGCCTGTTATGTTTAATACCGTCCCGTTTTTATCGCATTGCGTTTTTAATTCGGTCAATCCTTTTCGAACGGCTTCTATCGGATTCCCCAAATTGGGGGCGTAGTGCGAGAAAAGGATAGCGCCGTCGGGGGTTGTCACGACTATTTTTGTGGTAGTCGATCCTGAATCGATTCCCAATACAGCTTCTTGTATCCTTTGAACGAGAGGGGCAGAGGGCCAGTTATAATGTGCTTTTTCTTTCTTCCAGTTGTCATAATCCGTTTCGGAATCGAATAGCGGAGGTAGGCTGTTTTTTGTTGTGATATTGGTGCTTCGGGATATGAGATTTTCTAATGTCGATAAAGCAACTGCTTTTTCTTCCGTGGCACATAGGGCACAGCCTAATGCGGGAAGAAGGTTTCCGCCGGCAGGAAGAATAAAGTCGCTCTCCTGCAAATGCAGATAATCGGCGAATGCTTTTCGTAAGGCCGGAATGAAGGTCAAGGGACCACCGCATAACAGAATAGGCGGGTGGAATGTCCAGCCTCGCGATAATGTTACGATGGTTTGTACAGCGACGGCATGGAAAATGGAGGCGGCGATGTCGCCCAACGGGACGTTCCTGCTGACTAGATTTTGAATGTCGGTTTTGGAGAAGACTCCGCAGCGGGCAGCTATCGGGTGTATATGCTCTGCTTGCAAAGCCAATCGGCTCAGTTCTTCGATGTCTACTCCCAACAGTACGGCCATTTGGTCGATAAACGCACCTGTACCACCGGCACAATTCCCGTTCATGCGAAGGTCGATATGGTTCCCTTGAAAGAGAACGACTTTGGCATCTTCTCCGCCGATGTCGATCAAAGCCGAAGCAGATGGATATAGTTGCTGGGCGTACCGGGTGGCGGCTACGACCTCTTGTATAAATTCGGTTCGTAGCTGTTCTGCTGTTCCCATGCCTACCGAGCCGGTAACTGCGATAGAGGTTTCGATGTTGCCCAGTTCTTGACGGGCTTCCCGAAAATAGGCGGAAAGAAGATCGTTCACTTGGGCGTTATGTCTTTCATAACGAGAGAAAACGGTTTGCCCGGATTCATCGATAATGACTATTTTGGCTGTTGTAGAGCCTACATCGAGTCCTGTTTTGTACTGTTTTTCCCCTTGCATGTGAATGATAAATTAAGTTTAACTATATAGTTTGTCTTATATGTCTGACTGTATTGTCAGACGCAAATGTATAAATAAATTTTGAAAGAGATAATTTATTAAACTTTTTTATGTTTTCCGGATTCGAGTCTTTTCTTTATCTCGGAGTTTTTGTTCTGATATTCCTTGTTTAACACTCTTTTGTTATAATAACTTTTGCATTAACACATCTATTCCCTTATTTCCTATATATTTGCGCAATCTGTGAATTTGATATTAAAAAAAGAAGATTATGGTTTACGTATTATTTATAGTCATTGCATTAGTTAGCTTTGCGGTACAACGTACATTGCAAAGTAAATTCGAACGTTATTCTAAAATTCCCATTCCTTATGGCCTTACAGGACGGGATATTGCCATGCGTATGTTGCAGGAGAATGGAATAAACGATGTTTCTGTAACGCAGGTCGATGGGCATTTGACCGATCATTATAATCCGGCCACACATACGGTAAACCTCAGCCGTGATGTTTACTACGGCAACAGTGTCGCAGCGGCTGCCGTGGCTGCGCATGAATGTGGACATGCTGTACAACATGCCCGTTCTTATTCTTTCCTGAATTTGCGCTCGGCTCTTGTGCCGTTCGTGAGCTTCGCTTCAAATTGGGTACAATGGATTTTATTGATAGGGATTCTCACGATACAGGCTTATCCGGCTATTATGCTATTGGGTATAATTTTATTTGCTGCGACGACTTTGTTTAGTTTTATTACTCTGCCGGTGGAAATTAATGCCAGTCAAAGGGCGTTGGCTTGGTTGAACGGAGCCGGGGTGACCGATGCGAGTACTCACGACAAGGCCAAAGACGCATTGAAATGGGCTGCATATACTTATGTAGTGGCAGCGTTGGGGTCGTTAGCGACATTGGTGTACTACATTATTATTTTTGCAGGAGGGCGACGGGACAGTTAAGAGAGTATTGTTTCTATAATATTAAAAAATAAAGGCTGTTATTCATGTGAATAATAGCCTTTTTTCATATAAATGAGGGATAAAAATATAAGCTTATTTTGCATATATGAATGAATTATATATTTTTGTTCCGTTTTTTGAGAGTTATTTAATACTTGGGTAAGAAACGGTTTTAAAACTTCGAGTGAAGCTTTTTGAAAAGGGGGATCGGCTTCCGGTTAGTTAATAAGTATGAAAAAGGTTTTTAATAAATGCTTTATTATTTTGGGAGTGATCCTGAATATTCAAATGGTCAATGCACAACGTGTCGCTCTTAAAAGTAATCTCATCGATTGGGCTACATTATCGCCTAATTTGGCGGTAGAAATGAGGTTGAATCAAAGATTGACTCTCGATATAAGTGCTGCGGCTAATCCGTTTTCGTTTACGATTGCCGATATGAAAGCCACGCATTTCCGTTTTCAGCCGGAGTTGCGGTATTGGTTTAATAGGCCTATGGCTCGGCATTTCATGGGAATAAGTTTGTTGGGTGGACTTTATAATGTGAAATTTAAAGAACATCTTTATGAGGGCGATATTTGGGCCGCCGGTCTTACTTATGGCTACGCTTTTGTCCTTAGTCGTCATTGGAATATGGAAGCTACGTTGGGTATCGGTATGGCGAAGTTACGGGCTTTCGATTATCGGGAAGGAGAGGAAAAACCGGCAACACCCAATCTTTCCAAATGGTCGCCTGTCCCTATTCGGCTGGGACTATCTTTCTCTTATATATTTAAGTGATTTTAATTGATAGATTGTTATGTTGAATCTCAATAAATTTTGTTCCTTGTTCATAGGGCTTATTTTGAGTGTCGTTTGCGCTTTGCCTTTGTCTGCGCGTGATATAAATGTACGGGGAACGGTGACCAATATCGAGGGGGAACCGCTATTTCGGGTGAGTATCTATAATGCCGGAACCAATAAACTTATCGGCTCGACGAATGAAGATGGAAAATATTTGGTGAAAATCGATTCGGAAGGAGAGTTATTGTTTACATCGTTGGGATATGAAGAATGTAAAGCTGCCGTCCGTGGGGAATTGACGGTCGATGTCGTGCTTCGTCATTCGGCAGTGGCTCTCGAAGAAGTAGTTGTTTCTGCCAAGAGAATTACCGACAATGTGGTTCCCGAACCCACCGATATCGAAGTGAAAGGAAATTATTTTCATATCCGCACTCGTGTGAAAATTCCCAAAGAGCTTTTTTCTACGAATGCCCGTATGATTATACAACCGGGTGTTTACAATGTCACTCGGGAACAGATGATTTTTCTCGAACCTTTGGTTTTCGATGGGAAAGAGTATGCCATTACTCAGGAACGTATGTACGATTATGATTCGGGTCAAGACCCTTTGTCGCGATATGTTCAGGTGAAAAGTTCTTCTTCCCGCAAGGACGATTTGGTCGGGTATAGTGACTCGACCTATGTAGAAAATGTAAATGACGATTTCCGTTGCGATATGATGGTCTCGATGGAAAATTACAATCGGGTGCTCTATCGCGATACGTTTGTTATTGCCCGGGGTGTTGTGAATCCGTTGCGTTTCCTCGAGTATGAGATTCCCGGCAGTGTGGTAAAGAACGAAAATTTTTTCCCTCAGCCAGAGATGCAACTGCGGGATACGAAGGGTGATGTGAATCTTACATTCAGAGTGAACAAGAGCGATTTGAACCTAGCCGACGGGGATAACCGAGAGGAATTGAACCGGCTCGTTTCCCGGCTGCATCAGGTGGAGAACGATCCGAATGCCCGGTTAAAGAGCTTTTCTATTGCCGGAACTTCATCGCCGGAGGGAAATTATGAGAGAAACAAACAGTTGGCGCAGAAGCGTATGGCATCGGCAATGTCGCTCATCGTTAAAGAGTTGAACGAGTCTACCCGGAGGCAAATAGATATGCATACGACAGCATCGGTCGAGACTTGGGACCGGGTGGTCGATTTGCTTCGGGCGGATAACAAAATCCGAGAGTCCGATGCTATACAGGAAATAATCGATAAATATCCCGATAATCCGAACCGGCAGTCGAGAAATGTCGTATCGTTGCCTTTTTATCGCCCTTTGATAACTTCCCGGTATTTGCCTCGGTTGCGTCGAGTAAGTTATGAGCTGTTATTTTCGCAATACCGTTATCTCACAGACGAAGAAATCGAAGCGCTCTATCGTAGCGATAGTGCATCTTTGTCTCGTAATGAATTTTGGCGGCTGTACAATCTCGCCGATTCGATTGCCGAGCGTGAGGCGATATGCCGCCGGGCATTGGAGGTCTATCCCAAATTTTTGGTTGCGGCTACCGATTTGGCAGCTATTCTTATTGATAAGGGAGAGCCGGATTCAGAGCTGCTTTTACCTTATCTCGAAATGCCGGAATTGCCCGATGAAACAAGATTGAACCAAGTGGTCGCTTGGTTGTCTGCCGGGCGTTATGCCCAAGCCGACTCTTTGGCATTCGATTTACCGGATACAGGTATTTATCATAAAGCGAAAGTCTATGCCGCCGCGCTGAATGGCCGTTACAACGAGGTGATGCAGGAAATATCGGCGGAATCGCCTTTTAACGAAGTGCTTATGCTTTTGGCTATCAAGTCGAACGAACAAGCATGGGAAAAAGCGAAGCTGCTCGGAAATTCGGCCAAAGAGGAGTATATCAAGGCCGTGGCGGCTAATCGTGTCGACGAGGTGGTTCTCGCTTTGTCCTATTTGGAGAGTGCGTTCAAGAAAGATCCGTCGTTACGAGATGTCGCCAGTGTCGATGGCGATGTATTGGATTTGTTACAACAGGAAGATTAAAGTATGAAAATGAGATATATTATGCGCGGTTTTACTTCGGTGGTTCGACTGCCGCTATTTTTAATCGTTGTTTTTACGATTAGTGCGGCTGCGCAGGAACAACCGGAGAATAATCAGTTTAATGGGTTGGATTATACCTTGCAAAAGCCCGCCAAAAATGAAAGGTATGCTAAAAAGAAATTTGGCGACCATCTTTTTATTTCAGGGGAGGCAGGCCTGATTCTCGATCGTTCGGCCGGTTCTTTGTTCGCTACTCCCGGTTTGGGGCTTCGTGCAGGATTGACGGTAGGCGATTGGTTTTCTCCGGTGCACGGTATGCGTGTGGGGTTAAATGCGGGGTTACATAACGGGCTCGCAGGGGTGAATCCCTATTTTGTCGGTTTGTCTGCCGATTATTTGATGAATATTACTTCTTTGCTGCATAAAGATAATCCCGTTCGAATGTTCGAGTTAATCGGTGTCGCCGGCGGTGAATATCAGTTACTATATCGTACCGGCAATTGGTCGCATGCCGGCGGATTTCGATTGGGTATGCAGACAAGGTTTAATTTTTCTCCGTTGACCTTTTTCTATCTTGAACCCCGTATTGGAATTTATTCCGACGGAATAGACGGGATAAAGACTTGGATGCGTTACGACTGGGAGGCTTCGTTGATGGCCGGCTTAGGTTATCGTTTACTATCGGATCCGGTGCGTCGTAAAGCTCCTTTTTTCGGAGCCGATCAAGGTTTTTTCGTTTCTGCGGGAGGCGGTATGGCGACTACATTGACGAGTGGTTCTGGGCTCCTTCTTGATCCCGGGGCTACGGCTATGCTGTCGATTGGAAATCGATTTACTTCTGTTTCTTCTTTGAGACTATCTGGATTGATGCGTTATTTGAAGACCGACGAATTATATAATAAGTCTTCTTTCGGCTTGCAACTCGATTATCTGTTTAATCTCCATGCTTTGTTCGGTGGATATGATCCGAGCCGGTTGTTCGAGATGTCGGGGGTATTGGGTGCGGGTTTTCATTCGGTAGCCGTAGACGATAAATTGCATACTCGGTGGAGCGCGGGGACAGGTTTGCACGGAGAGTTTCGCCTATCGGATCATTGGGCTGTATTTGTGGAACCTCGTGTCGATGTGTTTTCGAACGAATCTTGGAAAGACGGGTTGAGTGCTGTCGATCCGCTTCCTTCCGTTTTGGCCGGATTTACATATCGTCCTGTATCGCCGTCGTTCAATCGGTCGGCGAGGGAAGAGGATGCTTTTGATTTTCCTCGTCGTATAGGAGATCTTTATTTAACGATGGGAGCCGGATTTGCAGGGGCGATGAAATCTTCGCTTTCCAATCCTTTGCCCAATAAGGGTTTCCGTATTTTCGGCGGTATAGGTACGTGGTGGAATCCTGTTTCGGGAGCTCGATTATTGTTAAATTATTCGTCTCTCGATGCCGAGTTCTCTCCATACAGGACATTGGCTGTCGGTGGCCAACTCGATTACTTGTTGAATTTTTCCACGCTTTTTTATGGGTATGATAGCAATCGGTTTTTTAATTTGAACGGGGTTGCCGGGTTTAATTACGACTATGTCTCTTCCGAGGGCTATTTCCAACATGGATTCGGAGCGGGTATAGGCTTGCAGGGGACATTCCGTCTCAACGATATGTTCGATTTATTTGTCGAGCCTCGGTTGAATGTGAGTCAAAATAACCGTTGGGAACGAAACCTGTTCTCTTCGGTCGATGTCGTGCCGACCGTTACGGCGGGGCTTTCCTACAATCTTTATGCTTACGGAATGAAACACGGATCATTTGAGAAAACCGTAGAATTTCGTAACGAGAATTTTGTCGACCACATGTTTTACGGTTTAAATATAGGAGCAGCAGGTATTCTGCATAAGGGGTTGCGCACTAATCCTTTGGATCGAATCGGTCCTATGGCTTCTCTTTATTTGGGCAAATGGCTTACGGCCGCGTCGGGCGTGCGTTTGACGGCAGGCGGAGGCGCGTATGGCGATTCCCAACCCGGTTATCGCAAGTTCGGTCTTGTACAACTCGATTATTTGTGGAATATCAATTCGACGTTGTATGGGTATAATCCTTCTCGGATATTCCATGCGACATTGGGTGTTGGAGCCGTACTATCCTATGCGACCAGCTATAATTCGGGATTTTATCCCGGTATGGGTTTGAGTTTGCAAGGATTGTGGAATGTAGGTTCGGGTATCGGACTGTTTATCGAACCCCAAGTGAGAGCTTTCGGGAAAAAATATTCTCGTGAGAGCTTTGCCGGTTTACCTGTCGACATGTTGACTTCTCTAAATGTCGGTCTGCAATATCAGCTCGATCGATATGACTATAAGGCCAATCATGCCGCTTATGACTTGTCCGATAAATATTTCTTGTCATTGGCCTATACGGGACGGGTATTGAGACGGTCTGGCGATGATTTTGCGGGAGGTCATGGATTGGCTGTTTCTGTCGGCAAGTGGTACACTCCCTTGTCCTCTTGGCGGTTGGGCTTGGATTATGGATATTACGGTGCGGCTCCACGTTATATGTCGCTGGCTTTGTCGGCCGACTATATGTTTAATCTGTCGGCTTTTACGGCCGGATATAATTCCGATAGGTTGTTTGACCTCATTGCGTTAGGCGGAGTGTATGCCGGAGTCGGAAATAGCCAAAAGAAAAATGAATTTGTTTATGGCGTCAGAGCGGGAGTACAAGGACGGTTCAATGTATCTTCGGGCATCGATTTGTTTATCGAGCCTCAGCTTCTTGCATCTCGTGTTTCTCGTAATGACAATGGCTTGGGCTTCGACCCGGAGGCTCGTTTGATGGTTGGCCTCAATTATAAATTGGGCGGGAATACAGTTGCGGGAGGAAAACGAACTTTCGATAAGAGAAACTATTTTTCCGTTTCGATAGGTCCGTCGTTGTTCAGTGAAACGATTTTGGTGGACCGTTATCGGAAAGTTTCGGTAGGGGCAGACCTTTCTTTCGGTAGATGGTTTACATCGGCATCGGGTATGGAAATAGGCTTGGGATATGATTTTATTGCACCCCATACGTCGAAAACTCTTTGCTTGGGGACGGCTCATGTCGATTATCTGTTGAATCTTACATCGCTTCTTGAACCCGATCCTGATCGTCGTTTCCATCTGATAGCCTCGCTGGGGACCGGTATAGGGTGGAGTAATTATAACAGTGATGGAGGTATCGGTTGGGTGGCCGAGGGAGGTTTGCAATTCCGGTGGAATGTTTCTCGTTCGTTCGATCTTTTTGCGGAGCCCTCGATGACGTTGTGGGACGATAAGTTATATGACTACATACCCAATACACATCATTTCATCGGAGTCGGCCGCATTTCATTAGGAACAGCTTATCGTTTTTAGTCATCGACTTGAAAAGTTGAAAGTATTTTCTTAATATTAAGAAGCTGTTTTAAATTTATTCCGAGACAGATTGAGGCCTATGTTGAAGCA
>ENA-ORTU01003122-ORTU01003122.1-human-gut-metagenome-genome-assembly--contig:-NODE-3122-length-13949-cov-2.372823_pt1 | contig 13949 bp, 18 predicted proteins | sample MGYA00241910_ERZ509184 | MGnify/ENA primary metagenome ERZ509184 (study PRJEB26280, sample SAMEA2338847) | human gut metagenome | biome: human gut; feature: human-associated habitat; material: faeces... | reverse complement strand
GGGCGCTCTGGGCGCCGCCGAGTATGCCCGCCAGAAGGGCATGGCCAAAAAGTAAAGACGCCCCCTGATTCCTCACTTTATGGAAAGGAGCAAATTCTCTGATGTGGAAATTCATTAAGAAGCTGGCTGTCATGCTTGTAGTAGCCGTTGTGGCTCTGTTTGTAGTTTACTTCTGGAACCTGGACCAGAAGCTTCTGGGCTGGGTATACAAGCAGGTCAACCTGGTATTTGACCGTAAGCCTGTGGACCTGGTATTCTAAGGTATGGAGCTTTACAATTCCCTTATCAAGGATACCGAGGCACAGCTGGAAAAGCTGGATAAAAAAACCTGGGATTATTCCCCGGCAAATTGCTGGAAGGACACCGGCTCCAGTGAACTGGTCCTCCAGCGGGATGCCGCCTATGAGCTGGGCGCTCATGGCAGGGGCAGCGCGAACTACGTTCTCTTTACCTCCAGTTCCGAGCTGGTGAAGGAGGATAAGGTGATCCTAATCGGGCCGGATCTGGGTCAGATAAAGGGGGACTGTGACTTTGCCCGTATAGTGCTGCTGCAGGTAGGCGTTCTGGACGATGATGATGAAGCGGTTTACCGCACCTTGAAGGACATAGAGTTTTCCAAGTACCACGTGTACCCGGAGGGCTATATGATCCGGATGTCGCCTGAGAGCTCCAGGGAGCAGGTCCGTGTGAGCCGGCAGGCCCTGAAAAACGGTATCAGCTTTAAAACCGTGGGGAACAGGTATGTGGCTGAATACAAGAAGGATGCAAATGTCCTGAGAGCCACCGTGATTTTTATCACAGATCCCAAAGCGGACTATGAAGCCCTGCAGGCAATGGCCAAAAAGGCCTCCGCCGTCACCGGGACCCTCACCCACATTCTGGAGGGATTGCCCACTGATTGCTCAGTGTGTGCCCTGAAGGATATCTGCGATGAGGTAGACGGCATGAAAGAACTGCACTTCGGCGTGGGCGACAAGAGCGGAAAGCATTGAACCGTCAATCATAACAACTGAATAGGAAGGGCCTGGCGCGAAAGCGGCAGGCCCTTTCCCTTGCCAGCAACAGCGGAGAAAACTGCGGAGTTTGAGACCCCTTTACGCCCCAAATAAAAGCCCGGCAGAAGCGGGCTTGATTTGGAAAAGTAGGAGTAAGGGAGAGAGTAGATGAAGTACTTCTGCCATAGGGACAAAAGACATGCTGGCAAAGCAGACTTTGCTCAGACATGCGGCAAGCAATTTCCTTTGCTTGAAGATGGTGATTCTCAAAATATGAGAGAGATTCCCGGACCTTTGGCTGGCATTTTCATTGACTAAATGTTAGAATCATGGCTGAAAATAAAAATAGCAGAGGGGGTGCGGACTTGGAGCGAAAGAGCATAGGCGCCTTTATTGCCGTGCTGAGAAAGGCCAAGGGCATGACCCAGCGTGAGCTGGCGGAAAAATTGAATGTATCTGACAAGACAGTAAGCCGCTGGGAAAGAGATGAGGGTTCCCCGGATCTGGCAATGATACCGGTTCTCTCCGAGATATTCTCCGTCAGCTGCGATGAGTTGCTGAGAGGGGAGCGCAGAGCTCAAGAGCAGGCCGGACATAGCGGAGAGCTAAACAGTGACCGGGGAGAAAAGCAGAGAAGATATCTGCTGTCTACGGCGCTGACCCGCTTTAAAAACCGCAGCTATATCGCCATAGCCCTGGCTTTTGCCGGGCTAATAGGAGCACTTATAGCAAACTTCGGCTTTGTACGAGGCAGACTTGGATTCTTTATTGCACTCTTGTTTTATATTGCCGCCGTACTCTGCCAGATAATATTCAGAAATAATGCCATGATGTCGGCCGGGGAGCTGGATGAGCCGGGGCTGGGGGCATTCCGCCTTTCGGTGCTGCATATGACGGAGTTCAGTCTGGGGCTGAACCTGGTGTTATTTTCTTCAACTCTGCCCCTGCTTGGCCTGGAATACACAAATGCCGGGCTGCTGTCCGCGGATTGGATGGCCAAAGGCGCGGCCCTGGCGGCTGGGACGCTGGCGCTGGTGTGCATAGCTTGCTGGTTGCTTAACGGGCGTCTGAGAGAAAGACCGGAATACGCGGTGGAAGAAAAAACGGAGAGAATATATAGGAAAAACCACCGACTGAAAGGAATTCTGGGGCTTGTATTTGCAGCCCTGCTGCTGGTGACCGGCTTTGCTCACCTGACCCTCACCCAAATATGGGGGCCGGGGACAATAATGGAGGGTATTGAATTTGACGACCTGAACAGCTTTGCGGAATTTATGGAGAAAGAAGAGGGAATGCCGCTGCACGACTACGATTACAACGCAAAGTTCTACGACGAACAGGGCAATGAGATAAGCTCTCAGGAGGCAAACCGGAAGTATCTCACCGACGGCAACGGAAATGTAGTTTTGGAATATATGCAGAACAACCGTACCGTCTGTTCAGTTCAGGCCAAATTCCAGGGAGAAAAAATGCTGGAGCTGAGAGTGTTCACCTATGATGAGCTGGAAAAAGCCAAGGCCGTAGCGCGGCAAAGGCATATGATTTTTGCTTGCGTCTATTGTTTGGAGCTGGCGGCGGTGACGGCGGTATACTTTAAGAAAAGGGAAAAATAGGCTGAATACATCAGGAAAAATAGGCTGGAATCCATCGTCTGTGGGGAGCGACTCCGTCGCTCCCCACATACATATTTTTACGGACAAGCGCATATATATGCTGTGGGGGTGATAGACCATGGCCTATGAAGAAGTGCAGAAGGCCCTGATAAAGAGCCACAGCCTTAATATGGAGAACCGGGAAAAGCTGAGCCTTGGCGGTGTGGAGGATGTATCCGGCTTTGACGAGAACCTTATCGTGCTCACCACATCCCAGGGTGACCTGACCATACGGGGGGAGCAGCTGCACATAGACAGGATAGATCTGGATGCGGGACAGCTGGAAGTCCGAGGCCATATCCAGGAGCTGAGTTACGGTGAACCGCCGCGTTCCGGTTCTATCTGGACCAGGCTCTTCGGCTGATGGAGATACAGATAAAAGAGCAGGCCCTGGCCATTGCCGTGGCTTTGCTGCTGGGCTTGGGAATAGGGCTGCTGTACGATCTGCTGCGTCCGCTGCGGCGGCGGGGGGGTAAGCCGCTATCGGCGGCGGCAGATGCGCTGTTTGCTCTGGTTTCGGCCTTTGGAATATTTTTGTTTGCAATGCAGGCAGATAACGGACGTTTGGGTACCTGGGAACTGACGGCTTCACTGCTTGGTTTTTTGCTGTATATGCATGGGTTGAGCGGCTTTGTGCTGCCGGTAATAGAAAAAATTTTCCAGATAATTAGGAAATTCCTGGCTGCTTGCCGGGAATACATAAAAAAAGTTCAAAATTTATTAAAAAAGCTCTTCCCAAAAATAAGAGAATGTTTTAAAATAAAAAAATGAAAGTTGCAGCTTGCGGCCTGATAAAGGCTTGCCGCTCAATGTACCCCCGGTTTTCCCGGCTTCGGGGACAGCCGCAGAAAAACCAAGATAAATCACCCCCGAAAACTGGCGGTATCTACCGCTGAAAGGCTGATATGAATTCACGGGAGACATTGGTGCGCATAATCCTGGTAGCTTTGCTGCTGTATTCCCTGGCCAGCTTTGTTACTGTTGGCCGGGAACTGGAGCAGTCGAAGCTCATGGCGGAGCGCATGCAGCAGCAGGCGGAAAATTTTCAACAGCTTAATGGAGAGCTTGAGAACAAGATTACGCAAGGGCAAAGCCCGGAGGAAATGCAGCAGCTGGCCAGAGAACGTCTGGGTCTGGTACTGCCCGGGGAGAAACTGTTTTATTTTTCAACAGACAGAGAGGGATAAACAATGGAACTGGCGGTGGGACAGGTGCTGGAGGGCACTGTAACAGGAATAACCAAATTTGGCGCCTTTGTCAGCCTTGAAGGCGGGAAGAGCGGTCTGGTACATATCTCGGAAGTAGCCAACGCCTATGTAAACGATGTGCACGATCACGTGGAGATAGGACAGAAGGTGAAGGTTAAGGTGCTGAGCATAGGAGAGGCCGGGAAAATCAACCTGTCTATTAAGCGCGCCCAGGAGACGCCGAGAGCCAACCCAGCGCCGTCGTACCGGCGGCCGTCCCAGCCTAGCCGGCCTGAACCCTCCGGCCGGAACTACAGCCAGACTCAAGGCCAGGTAGCTCCGCCTACGGAGAACCAGGACTTCGAGGACAGGCTGAAGCGCTTTATGCAGGAGTCCGACAGCAGGATAGCCGATAACAGGATGTATTCAGAGAGAAGGCAGCGCAGCCGCCGGCGCTGAGAGGAAACAGACGGAGCCGTGCCCAATGAGCATCGGCCCGGCAAGGATGCCGTAAGGCAGGGAGACGGATATGAATTACAGAGAAATGTACGCCGAAAAGCTTACGACAGCAGAAAAACTGGCAGAGTGTTTGGAGAGCGGCTGGTCTTTGGGCATGGACTCGGGCCCGGCCCAGACCCCGGCAATAATGAAGGCCTTTGCCCAGCGTGTGCGAAATAGTGACATCACCGGGGTGAAGGTGCAGACTCTTCTGGATATCTATCCCTTTGAGTTTTATGCAGACAGCAGCCTGGCAGGGAAAATGACCGGGTATTCCTGGTTTTCCAGCCTTGGAGCCCGCAATGCCATAAACGGAGGCTGGGCAGACTTTATTCCCTCCTATTATCGGGACATCCCGGGACATATTCGCCGGGAATATGAATATGATGCCTTTTGCGTGGCTGTTTCCCCAATGGATAAGCACGGCTATTTCAGCTTGGGCAACAACGCCTCCTATGCACAGGCCATGATGGATAAATCAAAGCGCATATTCGTGGAGGTCAATGAACAGCAACCAAGAGCTCTGTGCGGCTTGCAGATCCATATAAGCCAAGTGGATGCTGTTGTGGAGAATAATTTTTCTCTGCCCGTGCTGCCGCCCACCGTTCTGGACGACGTGAGTATAACTATTGGCAACCTTATTGCCGAGCAGATTCCCGATGGAGCCTGCATACAGCTGGGCATCGGCGCAATACCCGACGCCACCGGCCTGGCTCTGAAAACCAAGCATGATTTGGGCATACACACGGAGATGTTCACAGACTCCATGGTGGAGCTTATAGAGTGCGGCGCCGTGAACAACAGTAAAAAACAGATACATCGGGGCAAGAGCATAACCACCTTTGCCTACGGTTCCCAGCGCATATACGATTATATAGATGATAACCCGGCCATAGAGCTGCTGCCGGTGGACTATGTGAACGATCCCAATGTCATATGTAAAAACGACAATGTGGTGTCGATAAATGCGGCGCTGGAAGTGGATCTCTGCGGCCAGGTCTGTGCTGAGAGTGTGGGCATGAGACATATGTCCGGCTCAGGTGGCCAGATAGATTTTGTCCGTGGTGCCTGTCAAAGCAAGGGCGGAAAGAGCTTCATCGCTTTTCCGTCCACAGCTAAAGGGGGCACTATCAGCAAGATAAAGCATATTCTCACTCCGGGAGCTGTATGTACCACCAGCAAGAATGATGTGGACTACATAGTTACTGAATACGGCATAGCCCATCTACGGGGCAAGAGTCTGGGAGAGAGAGCCAAACAGCTTATCGCCATAGCCCATCCGGATTTCCGGGATGAGCTTACCTTCCGTGCTAAGGAACGGGGGATGCTCATCTGAGGCAAAGGTAATAATAAAAGAATAAAACCGCTTCCGTATACTTTGAGTATACGGAAGCGGTTTCCGTCTATGGGAGAACCCTAGGTGCGGCGATAGAGAACATAGCCGCAACGGCAATTTATATGGATCTTTCCCTTGCCACGGGGTACCCTAAGAATAGTGCCGCAGCCGGGACACTTGAAAAATCGGAAGTCTTTGCGCTGGCGAAAGCGCTCCTTGCGCCCTTCAAACTGGCGGCGTTTACGCTCGAGAAAAGAAAGATAAGCGCCGTTCTCCAGTTCCCGTTGTACAAGATTACGGGAAAAAGCCCTCACAAAACACAGAATGATAAGCAGCAGTCCAAGCCAGCTGAATAGAGAACTGAGTACTCCATTAAGAAAAGCCATTAGAAGTCCGGACAGCACCAGGCTGACCAAACCCCACCAGAACATGGATTTCGACAATTCGTCCATGCCCTGCCTTCCTTGAAATAAATTATTAAACCAGCCTTTCATACACTCGCTCCCTTTTGTTTAGATATATTTTAAGAATTTCGTCAATCAAAGTCAAGGCTTTGGCCCCATTGTTTACAAAACGGAAAGGAATTGTACTTGCGCTGGTACTGCCTTGGTGATAAAATACCCTCAGATTTAAATACTTTTTGTAATGCGGAGGCAAAATATGATAGGAATAGGCAGCGACCATGGCGGCTACGAGCTGAAGGAGAAGGTAAAAAAACATCTGGAAGAGCGCGGTCTGGCATATAAGGATTTCGGTACCTACTCAACGGCATCCTGCGACTATCCTGTTTACGGCCGCGCTGTGGCTAAGGCTGTGGCCTCCGGGGAGTGCGACCGGGGAATAATAATATGCGGCACCGGTATAGGCATCTCCATTACCGCAAACAAAGTGAAGGGCATAAGGGCGGCGCTGTGTTCCGACTGCTTCTCCGCTCAGGCTACCAGAGAGCACAATGACGCCAACATTTTGGCCATGGGCGCAAGGGTACTGGGTGATGGCTTGGCCATGAAGATCGTGGACACTTTTCTGGATACCCCCTTCTCCGGGGATGAGCGCCATGTGCGCCGCATTTCCATGATAGAGGAGTAAAGTAATTTGGCAAGAATACAGATTTTCTATAAAGGCCGGAGAAAGAGACGCAATTATCTTTTTATTCCCTTTGTGGTCCTTCTGGCTCTGATCTCCGTACTGATGGTCACTTTCTATGGCCTTCAGAAATACGCTGTAATCACCGATGACAGCGTCAGCGTGGAGCTGCCAATTCTGTCCGATGAAAATACGGTGGTGGACAGCCAGGGCCATGAGGTAGTGAGTTTTGACCCGGTAAATGTGAGTATAGTTTTTGACGAGCCGGATTATACCGACGTTGAAGCTGTAGCCGGGGAGAACGTACCTCCTATGCGGGCTATATTTGTGCCATATACGGATCTGAACCATGACAAGCTCATGGAGTATGCAAACCGCCTGAATGACGGTAATGCCCTGCTGCTGGAGATGAAGCCCCGCAGCGGCCAGCTTATGTGGGATTCAAAGGCAGACTTGGCTGTGAATTATAGCCTGGTAACTCCATCAGAGCAGATAAGCTCCATGCAGAGCCTCATTGACGAGCTTAAAAATCTGGATAAGGAGATCTATCTGGCTGCCCAAATAAGCTGCTGCATAGACAATACTCTCCCCACCAGGACCCAGAACTATAATATAAAGACAGAGACGGGGCTGCCATATCAGGATGAGAGCGGTATGTGGCTGGACGCATATAATTTTGATGTGAGGAAGTTCGTGGCCCAGATGGCCCAGGAGCTTTTTGACATGGGTTTTGACGAAGTGGTGCTGGCAGATGTGGCCCACCCGACCCTAACTGAGGCCATACCCCTGACTTACACCAGGGAGATTTCCACTGAGCGAAATACCCAGGTAGCCGTTTGCGGTATGGCGAAGAGTGTGGCTGAGCAGCTGGAGGACAGGGAGAGCGGCTATCTCTCCATCTACTGCGATACCAGGCCGGGACTGGTAAAGGCCGACCTTACCACCGGCCAGGATGCCCGTTTCTTTATGAAGCTGTACGACCGGGTATACCTTAGAACCGACAAGTCCGCCTACTCCTATAATGTATCGGATATTGAGTCCAATGTGGAACTGGGTAATGTATACGATCGGCTTATGCCGGTGGTGGAAAACTATATCCCGGACAACAGTTCATGGGTGCTGGTGGACGTTGAGGAAGAGGAAGAGGACTGAACCTGAGCCGCCTCCGGAAATATACGGCGATACACGGACATTTGACAAAGCCTCGGGCGATGGGAACCGCCCGGGGCCTTTTTGTTTAAAACGGGAACAAAAAACTTGAGAAATCCGGGCAAAGCAGTATAATCATATTCAGGAAAGAGTGTGCTGCCCTGAATGCTGCCGGAGGCTGGAGCCGGGAAGGGAGGAGATCATGCCCCTTAAAATAATAAGAAACGACATTACAAAGATGGCTGTGGACGCCATAGTATGCGCTACGGACAGTGAGCTGTCCGGCAGCGGCGGAGCCGACGGCAGCCTGCGCCGGGCGGCGGGGCCGAAACTGGCCGCCGCCTGCAAAAAGCTGAGGGACTGCAAAGCTGGGTCTGCAAAAATAACCAGAGGCTTCCTGCTGCCCTGCAAATATGTGATTTTTACGGTGGGCCCCCGGTGGCAGGGCGGAGATCGGGGGGAGAGGGAGACTCTGGCCTCCTGTTATCTCAGCTGCCTTGAGCTGGCAAAGAAAAATAAGTGCAGAAGTCTGGCCTTCCCCCTTATAGCTTCCGGCTCTTTCGGCTATCCGAAAGACCGTGCTCTGCGTACGGCCATTGACACTATAGGTGTTTTCCTGCTGGAAAACGACATGGACGTGTATATGGTGGTTTATGACCGGCAGGCATACAGCATAAGTGCAAAGCTGTTTTCGGACATCCAGACGTATATAGACGACAACTATGTTGAGGAGAACCGCCGCCTGGAGGAACGGGGGCGAAATTTTCAGCGCAGCGTATTCGGGGCCGGGAATCCGGAGAAAGCTGACCTTGCTGAGAAAGAGCACAGCCTCGATATGTCCTGCCCCCGGATGCCATTTGATGGTATGCCTGCCTGCAGTTCGCCCGATGTGCAGAGCCCTTCTCTGGAGGAGCTGGTCAGCTGCCTGGACGAGAGCTTTTCCCAGATGCTGCTGCGCAAGATCGATGAAGCCGGGATGACCGATGCCCAGTGCTATAAGCGGGCAAATATAGACCGCAAGCTGTTTTCAAAGATACGCAGCGACGTGAACTACCGGCCCTCAAAACTGACGGCTATAGCCTTTGCTGTGGCACTGGAGCTGCCGCTGGAGGAGACGAGGGAGCTGCTGGCCAAGGCGGGATTTGCCCTGTCCCGCAGCAGCAAGTTCGATATAATAATCGAGTATTTCATAGGAAAAGGCAACTACAATATTTTCGAGATAAATGAGGCTCTGTTTGCCTTTGACCAGAGCCTGCTGGGGGCCTAGTGGACAGCTCCCAGGAATGTCGCCCGGCAGGCGACCAAAGAGACGAAATACCTCCCTATAATGTGGCTGTAAGCTAAAACAAAGCCAAATTATAGGGAGGTATTTAATATGAAAAAAGGTCTTACGGAAATGGTATTCATCCTGGACAGAAGCGGCTCCATGTGCGCTCTGGAGGAGGACACCATAGGCGGCTATAACTCCATGATAAAGAGGCAGCAGGAAAAAACAGGGGAAGCTCTGGTCTCCACGTTTCTCTTTGACAACGAGGTGGAGCTGCTCCACGACAGGCTGGATGTGCATAGCATCCCGCCCATGACAAAGGAAGATTACCGTGTAAGAGGCTGCACCGCCCTGCTGGACGCTGTGGGCATCGCCATACGCCATATTGCCATGATACACAAGTATGCCCGGCCGGAGGATGTGCCGGAGAGCACGGTGTTTGTGATAAACACCGACGGAATGGAAAACGCCAGCCACCTGTATACCGCTGAGGAGGTAAGGAGAATGATAAGCAAGGAAAGAAATAAATACGGCTGGGAGTTTCTGTTCCTGGGGGCAAATATAGATGCGGTAAGGACTGCCGGGAATTTGGGAATAGACAGGGACAGGGCGGTGGACTACGTGGCGGACAGCTGCGGTATGGAACTGAATTACATGGCATTGAGTCAGGCTATATCCGCCGTAAGGGACAACAAGCCTCTGGATAATGAATGGAGAAAGCAGCTTGACCTGGATTTCAGCCGACGGGGCAGGAGATAAAACAGAGAAACAGGGAGACAGGCTTTTGCCTGTCTCCCTGTTGGCTGTCTTATTACTTGGTGCCGAAGATACGGTCGCCCGCATCGCCAAGGCCCGGGACAATATAACCATGGTCGTTGAGCTTCTCGTCCATAGCGGCAACAAAAATATCCACGTCGGGATGATCTTTCTGCATACGTTCCACGCCCTCGGGGGCACCTATGATGCACATGAGCTTTATGTGCTTTGCACCGGTTTCCTTCAGGAAGGTGATGGCGGCGGAGGCGGAACCGCCGGTTGCCAGCATGGGGTCTACCACAATGATGTCTCTCTCCTTGATGTCGGGGGGCATCTAGAAGTAATACTTTACAGGCTCCAGGGTGTCCGGATCACGGAACAGGCCTACATGACCCACTTTCACGTTGGGCATCATGCTCACCATACCGTCCACCATGCCCAGGCCGGCCCGGAGGATGGGGACGATGGCCAGCTTTTTGCCGGCGATACGATGGCACTTGGCTACGGCTATGGGTGTTTCCACATCCACTTCTTCCAGGGGCAAATCTCTGGTGGCCTCGTAGCACATCAGCATGGCTATTTCGGATATCAGCTCTCTGAATTCCTTTACGCTGGTGTTCTTATCCCGGAGGATGGAGAGTTTATGCTGGATAAGAGGGTGGTCGAAAACACATAGTTTGCTCATCTTCAGATCTCCTTTGTATTCTTTTAGCCGGTTTGAACCGCATATATCGGGTAAAGATCCACAATATACACGGCTGCTGCGGTGTTGACAGTATATGGAGCGCAGCAGAGAACCGTACGTTTATCAATAAAAACAGCGCTGCTGTTGTTTATTGCCGGGTATTACCGGCGGCAAGACGCTCCTGCCGCTCCCGCTCAGCCTGAGAAAGACGCAGGTATACCGGCAGCAGCTCGTCGGCATTGCCCGGTGTCTTGTCCATGGCCGCCATAGCCACGCCCCAAGCACTCTGCCAGCGGAGGTTATCCGGGGCCAGAACATAGGGCAAACCCTGCTCCTTAAGATAAGCGGCGGTGAGTTCTGCCCCATCTCCCACAAGGAAAACGGGAGCGTCAAGTTTTTTAAGCTCGTCGCCAAGCAGCGGCAGGGCAATGGCCCTGTCTTCGCAGAGCCTGATCGGCTTCTCGCCTTCTATTTTAAAAAGACCATTATATACCTGAGAACGCCGGGCGTCCATTACGGGGCAGATATAGCCACCGGCGGCCAGACCGTGCCAAGCCATAGCCTCCAGGGTGGAGACTCCGACGCAAGGCTTTTCCGTGGCCCAGGCCAGGCCCTTGACGGTGGATACCCCGATGCGTATGCCGGTAAAGGAACCGGGCCCATAGGCAACGGCAAAGACGTCCACCTTGTCCAGACCGAGTTCGGCATTCTTAAGCATATCTTCCGCCATGGGCAGCAGAGTCCGGCTGTGGGTCAACCCGCTGCACTGGCTGTATTGAGATATAAGTTTTCCATCACACACCAAGGCCACGGAGGCAGCCTTGGCGGAGGACTCAAAGGCAAGGGTCAGCATAGTTCGGCTCCCTCTATAGTTATCTTTCTTTCCGTGTCCGAAAGCTTTTCTATGGTAACTTTTATTTCATCACCAAAGAAAGCATCCTGCACGTTTTCACTCCATTCCACGGCGCATATGGCGCCCCGGCTAAGATAGTCCTCCCAGCCTATATCGAAGAGCTCCTCGGCGGAGGAGAGCCGGTACATGTCAAAATGTATAAGCTCACGGTCACCCAGATATTCGTTGACAATGGTGAAGGTCGGGCTGGACACCCGGCAGTCCAGGCCAAGCCCTCTGGCCATGCCCCGGACAAAGGCAGTCTTTCCGGCCCCCAAATCACCGTACATGGCGACAACGGCGCCACCGGGAAGGCCGGCGGCCAGCTTGCTGCCCAGCTCTTCCGTATCCCGCTCGCTGCGGCTGATAAATTCTGTCATAGTATTCCCCGTATAGAATAAATTTCACAATTTGTCAAATAATTTTACTCGCCTAAAGCTTATTATAGCACTGTTAGCCCCGTTGCGTAAAGAGCAATTATATGATAAAATCAACCATGATCCGCCGGGATATATTGTGTATATCTCCCCCCGGAAGAGACAGAGCGTATTCTTGGAAAGGCGGTGCCTGAAATCAGAAAGTTCAAACCCTACATAAAGGAATTTTTCCAGCGGGCAGATATCTTCCTGCTGTGTATATGTATCATAAGTTCCATCTTCGGTATAACCATGATAGAGAAGGCGGTCACCGGTATGTACGAGGGCGGATGGAATATGTCGGAGCCTTCAAAGTACCTGGCGGTGCAGATTGGTTCAATGATAATCGGTATCATTGCCTTTGTGCTTTTTACCGTCATTGATGTGGATCTGATGGCCCAACAGTGGAAACTGCTGATGGTGGTGGATCTCGTCCTGCTCATAGCCCTGGTGCTTCTGGGCGAGGACGACGGCACAGGCAATAAGAGCTGGATCCGCTTTGCCGGTATAGGTATACAGCCCTCGGAAATAATCAAGGTTATTTATATCATAGTGGCGGCAAAGCAAATGACCTATCTGAAGGAGTATAAGGATCTGAACTCTTTCTTGTCGGTGGTACAGATGGCCGCCCATTTCCTTCTGGTATTCGGCGCCATTGTGGTGGTTTCCTCCGACCTGGGCAGCGCCTCTATCATCCTGGGAATCTTTCTTGTCATGTTCTTTGCCATAGGAGCCAGGCTCTACTGGTTTGCCGCCGGAGGTGCGGCAGTGGCCGCAGCCATACCTCTTCTGTGGAACTATTTCCTCAAAGACTACCAGAAGCAGCGTCTGGTGGCTCCCTATGATCCCAGCATAGACCCTGACGGCTGGGGTATAACCTGGCAGACTACCCAGAGCAAACTTACCTTGTCCTCCGGACGCCTCACCGGCGTGGAGGAGGGGCACTCTCCCTCCATATTCACCGGTAAACACACGGACTTCATTTTCTCCTGCGTGGGGGAAAACCTGGGAATGATAGGCTGCCTGGCAGTCATCTTGCTGCTGATGATAATCATTATCCACTGTGTACGCGTCGGGCTCAAATCCGGCCGCACTTTCGACATGCTGGTTTGTACCGGTGTGGCTGCAGCCGTTACTTTCCAGACCTTTATAAACATCGGCATGAATATAGGAATTACCCCGGTTATAGGAATTACTCTGCCATTCTTCAGCTATGGGGGCTCATCCATGGTGACCATGTTCGGCGCCATGGGCCTGGTGTCGGGTATAAAATACAAGCTTAAGCCGGAACACTTCTCACTTATATATTGATTTTAAATTTAATGAAAACCCCGGATCTGCGATTTCCCGCAGGCCCGGGGTTCAAAACTTTTAGGAATAAGCCGATCAGTATACGGAGGGATGGCCAGAGGACGCCCCGGAGCCAGGAGTTGCTGCGGCCTAAATGTCCAGAGGCATCCGGGAATCAGACTGGGGGTGGGGGTCAGTTATCCCTGAAATCATAGGTGCGGTACTGCACCGCCTCGGCAACATGCTCCGGCTCTATAGCTTCGCTGCCTGCCAGGTCGGCGATGGTACGGGCCACTCGAAGTATACGGTCATAGCTTCTGGCGGAGAGATCCATACTGTCAAAAGCCGCCTTCATCAGAGCCTCGCTCTCACCCTCCAGAGTACAGAAATCCCTGAGTTCTCGGCTGCCTATGAGGGCGTTGCACATGGCTCCGCTGCCGTAACGGCGGCGCTGTATTTCACGGGCGGCATCCACCCGTTCCTTTATCCGGGCGGAGGACTCGATGGGGCTGCGGCTCTTAAGCTCCTGATAATCCAGGGCCGGAACCTCCACTATCAAATCTATCCTGTCCAGCAGGGGGCCTGAAATGCGGCTGTGATAGCGGCGCAGCTCGCTTTCGGTGCAGCGGCAGCGACCGGAGGGGTGGCCGTACCAGCCGCATTTGCAGGGGTTCATGGCGCACACCAGCATAAAACGGCTTGGGAAAGTCACGGAATGATTTTCAATATTCATTATAAAA
>ENA-ORTU01003111-ORTU01003111.1-human-gut-metagenome-genome-assembly--contig:-NODE-3111-length-13983-cov-2.123133_pt1 | contig 13983 bp, 17 predicted proteins | sample MGYA00241910_ERZ509184 | MGnify/ENA primary metagenome ERZ509184 (study PRJEB26280, sample SAMEA2338847) | human gut metagenome | biome: human gut; feature: human-associated habitat; material: faeces... | reverse complement strand
AGATCTCCCATGCGGAGCGCGGCCTCACCAAAGCGTTGGAGCAATTTACCGACAGCGGCCAGATATCCCTCCCCCTGGAGGGAGGTGATACCGCTTGAAAAGCTTCATCCCCTGGGTGGGAGGCAAAAGCAAGCTGCTCTGGCTGATTCATAAGCTGTCCCCCTCGCGCTATTCCCGGTTTATCGATGTGTTCGGCGGCAGCGGGACAGTAACACTGAGCCGTCCGATCCAGCAGGGATGCATGGAGGTTTATAACGATTTCAACGGTGATCTGACCAATCTGTTCTGCTGTGTCAAAAACAGAACCATGGCGCTCCTTCTGGAGCTTGGCTTCCTGCCGCTGAACACCCGTGATGACTTCAATGTGCTGTATAAGTTTTTCTCCCGTGAGGAATTCACCGATGACTATCTGGACGAGGAGATGGAGCTGACCCAGCGGTATCTGGAACCGCCGGATGCCAAAACCATCCGAAGGATGATGCTGGAACGGGCGCCTCGCGGAGATGTGCGGCGAGCCGCCGACTATTTCAAGCTTATCCGGTACAGCTTCAGCGGCGGCGCAAAGTCCTTCGCCGGAAAATCCTGCGACATCCGCCGCTTTTTCCATCTGGTCTGGGAGTGCTCACGCAGACTGGCGGAGGTGGTCATCGAGAACAAGGACTGCGTCGACCTCATCCGCCAATATGACCGGGAAGACGCATTCTTCTACTGTGACCCGCCTTACTACGATGCGGAGGACTGCTATGCGGTGGGCTTTCCCAAGGAAGACCACCAGCGCCTCCACGATGCGCTTCTGGAGTGCCAGGGGTTTGTGATGGTTTCCTACAACTACTGTCCCTTCATCGTAGATCTGTACAAGGAGTTTTACATCTTCTACACCACACGCCCCAACAGTATGTCCCAGAAAGCCGGAAGCGAATACGAGGAGATCGTCATCACCAACTACGATCCCCGTCTCTATAACTCCGCAAGGCATTGGCAGCTCAGCATTTTCAATCTGTCAGCCGCGGAGGAAGACGACGGGCGCTACACGCTGATCCACGAACCGAAAACAAAATCTGATAAAACGGAGGAATGAAGATGACCTTTATCAAGTACACCAACGACGGCAAGGCCGTTATCCAGCCTGCGGCCCTCACCCTGAGTGGTCTGGAGCAGGAGGAAACGCTGGAGATGCATACCCTGGAAAACGCCATTGTCCTGCTCAAGCAGGAGATGGAGCCGGTGGAGAAAGCCGCCGCTATGATGGCGCTGATTCGTTTGGTCAACAGCCTGTGGGCGGATATGATGGCCGGATGGGAGAACCAGGAGGGCGATGCGGACCCGTGCGATGGCTGCTCTGGCTGCGGCGAGGATATGCTGCCTATCCCTGCTGAGGCCTTTGCGGATGCCGGCATCCTGCACGACAACCTCCGTGTGGTCAGCGTGGATGGCGCTGTTCTGGTGGTGTCCGATGACCGCAAAACTAAGTGGGCGGCCGAGCTGGACAAGAGCCTGGAACAGCTCGGCATCGACAGGGCCGGTTTCGAAAAGCTGGTCAAGGCAGTCATGGAGCTGGATGAGGACGAGAACGATGACTAAGGATCACGCCTACCTCTACCTCAGTTCCATCTCCGAGGCCAAACGGCAAAACGAGGTGGCTCTCTGGCAGGCAAGCCACTTGGAGAACATCGCCTGTAAGCAGGCCATCGAGGAGGCCATCCGCAAGGGCTTTGATGGGATGCACCTGAGTCACGACTGCGCCAGGGGCGTCATCGAGGACTTTGGCTTCAAGCGTGTGGGATGGGTGCTGGCCGCCACCATTCAGCTGAAACCGGAGGATGGGCGCTTCAGCCGCCGGAACAAGGAATGGGCCGCTGCGACCTTTATCCCCCGCAGCGACCGAAACTATGAGTTCATGGTGGAAAGTCACGCCGGTGTTCTGGACATCTTCGTAAATGAGTTTCGCGACGCCCAGGATGCGCTTGGGATGTTTGTGCGCTCCCACTGCGACGATATGACCGGGCAGGAGCTGGAGGGCAAGGTGCTGGTCATGAGTCCGTTCACGCTGAAGGAGTCCTATTGGGCGCCGGAGAATCAGCTCTGGCTGGCGACCGGCGGCTTCGGCTGCGCCCCCAACGCCGCGGGCAGAGCGGTATACGCCACCTGCCTCGGTGACGGGGAGCGAACCCGGTGGAACCGGAGCGATTTCATCGGCATTCTCAAGGAAGAACATCTGCCCGACTGGGCAAGAGAAAGCCTGGAACAGATCCGGCGGGAAGATCCTGCCGAATCTGCCGGCATGACAACCCCATCCATGTGAGTGAAAGGAGCTTGATAACCATGGCAGCGACCAAAAAGAAACAGCAGGAAACCACCACGCCCCAGGTGGAGGCGCGGATCGACCGTCTGGTGGACGGAGATTTCAAGACCAAAGCCTTCGCCAGCGCTACCATCGGCGGGGCCTTTGCCGTCCACGGCATCCGGGTCATCGAGTCCGACAAGGGCCGTTTCATCTCCATGCCCCAGGACTCCTACAAGAAAAACGGTGAGACCAAGTACAACGACACCTTCCACGCCATCACCGCCGAAGCCCGGAACGCTCTGGTGGATGCCGTCAACGATGCCTACGAGCAGAAGCTCCAGGAGCAGCAGGAGCAGAAAGGCGACGCTCCCGACCAGGCCATGAGCCAGCAGATGTGAGCCGCTCGCCCTGAAGGGAGGTGATGTGATTTTGGTCCGCTTCACAATAGACAATCGAAACCGCCTGATCTTCTATGGCAACACGGTGGGCTATGTGAAGGATGACGCCGCTGTTGTGGACGAGATGTTCCAGACGGATGAGCTGTCCCGCTACCTGGCCCGGTTGAATCTGACGCCTCAGTGGAAGGAAGGCGTATTTGACCGCCTTGCAGCCGGAGAGGCGCCCGGCGAGGAGCTGGGGCAGCCGCAAAAAGGCTGCCGCATCTGGCAGCTCCGGAAAGGCGTGGATGTCACCATGCGCTTTATCGGATATGAGGATCTGATAAAGCGGTTCGGAGAACCGGACGCAGACAATTATACGCAGGTCTTTGACGGCGATCTGGGTACCAATGATCTGGAGCAGATCTACGCCATCTGCCGGGACAGCCCGCCTCCCGGATATCAGGGCTACCGGATGGCTCTGTCCGATGTGGTGGAGCTGTACGATGATTCCGGCAGCGAGTTCTTCTACTGTGACCGTGTGGGCTTCCGCCCCATCCAGTTCGACCAGCGTCAGGAGCAGAACGAATGCCACGAAATGACTATGTAGTCTGGGAGGATATAAGCCGCCCGGATTTTCCTTTGCCCAGCCGAGGCCGGGGGGTCTCCCCAAACGCATCCCATGATCTCTTTCCAGCCAACACACTACCAAAAATCATTTTTACTTACAGGAGGAATGTACCTTATGAAGAAGCTGTTCAAGAATATCGCCAATACTGCCAAGACTGCCGCCATCAACTGCCAGACCTCCATCGCCGCCTTCCACCGCCGCGCCGTCTGCGGCAATGCCGGCGAGGGCTATATCGATACCGCCGTCAAGGTGCTGATCGCCGTCGTCCTGGGTGCGCTGGTTCTGGCTGGCCTCTATGCCATCCTGAACGACACGGTCATGCCTACGGTAACCCAGAAGATCACGGAAATGTTCAGCTATAATGGCTGATGCGCTGGGCGCAGTCGATACTCTTCTGCGGCGGACTCATTTACGCCGCAGTGGATGACCTAAAGACCCGGACTGTCAGCAACATCGTCTGCATCGTCATTGCTTTGGCGGGGCTGATCACCATCAGCCCCGCCTCCTTTTTGGGGGCGCTGCTGGCAATGCTCCCGTTCTACCTCTGCGCAGGCTTTGGCCTGATGGGCGGCGGGGATTGGCGGTTGGCTGCGGCGGTAGGCTTTGTGTTGGGAGTGGGACGGGTACTCACGGGATTCTTTTTTATGGCCACCGCACTCCTGCTGACATCCCTTGTCATGCGTACATTCCCGGCGCTGCGGCAGAGTGCGGCAAAGAAGCAGCCGCTGGTGCCATACTTCGCAGTGGCTTTTATTCCCGCATACTTTTTATGAGGAGGACAACGATTTGAAGATTTTTAGAAATCGCACCGTCATCGGTGTGCTGTGTATCCTGTTGGCGCTGATCATCTGCTTCGGTGTTACGCCGCTGTTCAGCCGCAGCGCCAGTGAGAAAACGGAGATCGTCCGTGTGACGAAGGACATCAAGGAAGGTGACGAGATCACCGCCGAGATGGTCCAGACGGTAGAGGTCGGCGCCTACAATCTGCCGCAGAATCTTATGACAGACAAGAAAGAGGTCGTCGGGAAATATGCGACCGCTGACCTGGCGGCCGGAGATTACATTCTTTCCAGCAAGCTCTCCGCTGTACCTGCGGCAGAGAATGCCTATCTCTATAATTTGGACGGAACAAAGCAGGCAATCTCCGTTACCATCAAGAGCTTTGCGGTCGGCCTTTCGGGTAAGCTGGAAAGCGGCGATATCGTCACGGTCATCGTGGCGGATTATCAGGGCAAGGGCGAAACAGCCATTCCTCCGGAGCTGCAGTATGTGGAGGTCATCTCGGTGACCGCCTCCTCCGGATACGATGCCAACACCGGCGAAGTGGTGGATGAAAAGGAACTGCCCTCCACCGTCACACTGCTGGTGACCACTGAGCAGGCTAAGGTACTGGCGGAGCTGGAACAGGACAGTGAGTTGCATCTGGCGCTTGTGTATCGCGGAACGCCCGAAAATGCCGCTAAGTTCATTGCGGCGCAGGATGCCCTGATTGAGGAGCTGTACGCAGAACCGGAGCCGGAGAACAGTGGCGAAACCGCAGAGGGTACGGAATCTAAGGAAAGCGAGGGCGCGGAGCCTTCCGCGGAAAGTGAGGCCACCGAATGAATTTCCTGAAAGGCAGCCTTTTCCGCCGCAATACGGAGCCGGAGGAGCTGGAGCCGATGGAGGAGTCCGGAGGCGGCATCCTCGCCGTTTGGGGCAGCCCCGGCTGCGGCAAGACGGTAACAGCAGTCAAAATCGCAAGGCATTTGGCAGCCCAGAAGAAAAATACGGTGCTGCTCCTCTGTGATATGACCGCGCCTATGATGCCCTGCATTTGCCCTCCCTCGGAATTGGAGGTCGATAAATCCCTCGGCAGTATCTTTGCCGCTCAGCGCATCTCCGTAAATCTCATCAAACACAATCTGACTACCCTCAAACGTCTGCCGCACCTGACGATGCTTGGCCTTCGTAAGAAAGAAAACGAGTACACCTATGCGCCCTGCACCAAGCAGCAGGCGGAGGAGCTCATCCGCGGCCTGCGTGAGATTGCCCCCTATGTGGTCATTGATTGCTCCAGCTACATCGCAAACGACATTCTCTCCGCTGTGGCGCTGATGGAAGCGGACAGCGTTCTGCAGCTTGCAAGCTGCGACCTGAAATCGGTCGGATACCTCTCCAGTCAGCTTCCACTCCTGGGAGAACTGAAATGGGACAAGGACAAGCAATACCGGGTAGCATCCAACATCAAGCCCTTTCAGGCGGCAGACCGCATCGGTCAGGTACTGGGCAGCGTAGTATTTCGGTTGCCGTATTCGCAGGAGCTGGAGGAGCAGTATTTGGCCGGTGAGCTGCTGGCAGACCTCTCCATGAAGGACAGCCGTGCATTCCGCAAGGAGATCGATCGAATCTGTGAGGAGGTGTTCTGATTGCTTGGTGAAAGACGAAGCAACTCCCTGTTCGCCCCGACTACCCCCGCAGAACCGGAGAGAAAGCCGGAACAGGCAGAGGTACATGACATCTCCTTCGAGGAGCGCACCGGAAGGTCGCTTTTCGCGGAAAATGCAACAGCACCGCGTGCAAGCGAACTCTTCTTTGCCCCGCAGGAGAAAGGTGTCACCTTTGCGGAGGCGCTCAGTCAGGTGCAGGGCTATCTCTCGGAAACCTACGCAACCCTCATCACAGAGGATAACTCGGATGCCAAAGAGCAGATGAAGCGCCGTATGGCACGGTATCTGCAGGAGAACCGCATCGCCGTGGATGGTATGACGGCCTCTGAGTTGGTGGACGTCCTGTACACGGAAATGGCGGAGTACGGATTTTTGACCAAGTACATCTTTGCGGACGGCATTGAGGAGATCGACATCAACTCCTGGCGGGACATTGAGATCCAGTATTCCGACGGCCACACCGCCAAGCTGGAGGAGCATTTCGATTCACCGGAACACGCCGCCAATGTCATTCGCCGTATGCTGCAGAACTCTGGCAAGGTACTGGACAATGCCAGCCCTATCATTACTTCCCGATTGGCGAAGAACATTCGTATCTCGGTCATCAAAACGCCTGTGTTGGATGAGGACGCCGGCGTTGCCGCATCCATCCGTATCGTAAATCCCAGAAATCTCAACAAGGCGGACTTCGTGCAGAGCGGCACGGCCACAGAGGAAATGCTGGATTTGCTGTCTGCGTGCCTTCGCTACGGCGTGTCTATCTGCGTGGCGGGAGCGACCTCCTCCGGCAAGACCACCGTGGCGGGCTGGCTTCTCTCCACCATCCCGGACCGCAAGCGCATCTTCACCATCGAGGATGGATCCCGAGAACTCCAACTCATCCGTGAGCATGAAGGCAGGGTGACGAACTCTGTCGTCCACACGCAGACCCGTGACAGTGAGAATGAGCGTCAGCGCATCGACCAGATCGCATTGTTGGATATCGCTCTGCGTTTCAATCCAGACATCATCTGCGTGGGCGAGATGCGAGGCCCGGAGGCCAACGCGGCGCAGGAGGCTGCCCGTGTGGGCATTGCGGTGCTGACTACCATCCACTCCAATTCCAGCGAGGGTACGTACCGCCGTATGGTGTCCCTCTGCAAACGCGCCGTGGACACCCCCGACGATACCCTCATGGGCTATGTCACCGAGGCGTACCCTATTGTGGTCTACTGCCGCCAGCTGGAGAATAAGCAGCGCCGCATCACCAACATCTCCGAATGCGAGATCCTGCCGGATGGAAGCCGCAGGCTCCACAAGCTCTATGAGTATCACATCACGGACAACCATCTGGAGGACAACCGCTTCATCATTGAGGGTGAGCATCGGAAATGTGAGGAGATATCCGAAAGCCTGCGGCGCCGCTTTATCGAAAACGGGATGCCGCTTGGAGAGTTGGCGCAATTCGTTCAAGGAAAGGAGGAAGATGAATGACTATGATCCAGCTGATCGCCTGCATCGGCATGATCACAGGGCTTTTTATGGTGCTGCATGTCTCGCCGCGGGAACTGAGCGACAGTCTCTTTGCCCGCTTGACCGCAGCCCCCGGCAGTATCCGTGCCGATATCAACGAGACGACCAGGCGAAAAAAAGCGGGGTTTCTCCGGCGTGAGATCACCGAGGCGCAGGCGGTCTTGGCAGCCTCCGGGAGGGCAGACAAGTTCCCCATGGTGTGCTTTACATCTCTGCTCTGCTTTGCATTGGGCGCCTGTATCGCCATTGCCGCAGGGAACGCTTTCCTTGTGCCGGTGCTGGCTGTCGGTTTGATGCTGACCCCGTTTTGGTATGTCAAGCTCACGGCAGGCAGTTTCAAAAAGGATGTGGCGGCAGAATTGGAGACGGCGCTGTCCGTCATCACTACGGCCTACTTGCGTAATGAAAACTTTCAGCAGGCCGTGGAGGAGAATGTCCGTTACCTGCACCTGCCGGTGCAGGAGGTGTTCCAGCGCTTTCTGATGCGCATCAAGCACATCGACCCGGATATGGATGCGGCACTTGCCGACCTGAAAGCGGCCATCGACAACGAGGTCTGGCGGGAATGGTGCGATGCCGTAATGGCCTGTCAGACAGACCGAAGCCTGAAAAGCATCCTGACTCCCATTGTCAGCAAGCTGTCGGATATGCGGGTGGTTAATGCGGAACTGGAAAATTTGGTGTTTGGTCCCCGCAAGGAGTTCATTACCATGGCCATCCTCGTGCTGATCAACATTCCGCTGGTGCGCTTCATCAATAAGGACTGGTATCACACGCTGGTAGCCACCATCCCCGGTCAGGCAGTCATTGCCGCCTGCCTCGCTGCTGTGTTCGTGTCCTTCGCATTCGTGGTGAAGCTGACGCAGCCCATTGAGTATCGGAGGTGAGAGAGTGAAATTGCTGTTATTCCTGTTCGGTGCTGCATTGGCTGCCGGACTGTATTTCGTTCTGGCGGATCTGCTGAAGATTCCCAGACTGGCAACGGAGCGTGCCCTCATCTCCGCAGGGCGCAAGGAACGAAGTCTTGTGAAGTCTCTGGAGGCGCTCATTTTGGGATGGTCGCTGAAGCTGGCTCCGCTGATCCGCTTAGATGCCTACAAGCGCAGACGGTTGGAAACGAAGCTGACTGCCGCAGGGCTGGATATGACCCCCGAGGTCTATACGTCTTACACCGTTTTGAAGCCCTGCCTCATTCTGCTGGGGATCATCCCGTGCCTTCTGATTTTGCCCATTCTGACGCCGCTGGTGGTCGTACTGGCGCTGCTCACTTATTTCAAGGAGAGCCGCCGGGCGGATGAACTGTGCAAGGCCAGAATGGAACTGGTGGAGGGCGAACTGCCGCGCTTTGTGGCGACCATCCATCAGGAACTGTCCGCCAGCCGAGACGTCCTGCATATTCTGGAGAATTACAAGAAGCACGCCGGTCCTGACTTTGCCCATGAGCTGGATGTGCTGACGGCGGATATGCGCTCTTCCTCTTATGAGGCGGCGCTCATCCGCTTTGAAGCCCGTATGGGCTCGGCCATCATCTCGGATATCGTCCGCGGTCTCGTCGGGATCCTGCGGGGCGATGATGGGCGGATGTACTTTCAAATGCTCTCCCACGATTTGAAAGCGCTGGAGCTGCAGCGCCTGAAGGCCAAGGCGGCGAAGATCCCGCCAAAGATCCGGGTGTTCAGCTTCCTCATGCTCATGTGCTTCATGCTGACATACATCGTCATTATCGTCTATCAAATCATCAACTCGCTGGGTGCGCTGTTTTAAGGAGGGATGCCTATGAAGAAATTGCGAAAACGGCACTCCGGTGAGGGATATATCGATGTATGCGTATTGGTAGTCTGCGCCATGCTGGTGCTGGCGCTGGTGGTGCGGGTCCTGCCGGTCTTCGTTGCCAAGCAGCAGCTCGACACCTATGCGGTGGAGTTGGTGCGGGAAGCGGAGATCTCCGGCAGAGTCGGAACGGAAACCAGCCGCCGAGCTGCGGCGCTGACCGACAGCACCGGACTGGACCCGGATATCCGATGGTCGAAAACCGGCCGCATTCAGCTCAATGAGGAAGTCACCGTAACGCTGACATTGGACATGGATATCGGCCTGTTCGGCGGCTTCGGTTCATTCCCCATCACGCTGCGGTCGGAGGCCGCCGGCAAATCGGAGGTGTATTGGAAATGAGTAAGTGTCGTTTCTTTCGCCGCCACCCCGGCGAGGGCACCCCCATGATCCTCGCTATTGTGCTGGTCCTTCTGATGCTTTTTTGCACGGTCGCGGAGTTCAGCCGGGTGTGGATCATTGCCCAGGGTGTCAAGGAGGCCGCCCAGCAGGCGGTCATCTCCACCATCAACGACAACTATGACGATGTGTACCATGCTGTGCGGGAGGGCTACGCCGCAGGCTGGTATCCGGACGGCACAGGCCGATGGGATGAGAGCGTGGATACCGGCGACGTGTACGGTCAGCTGGCATCAACGCTTGGGCTGGAGAACACCGGCAACGGATATCAGAAGCTTTCAAACGGAAATGTGGAATATACCATCTCCGGTCTGAGCGTGGAGCTGAGTAACAATGCTCTCAGTTCCGGGCAGAGCAAGGGCTATACCGCTGCGGTGGAGATCCACTTGGAGGTGCCGATACGCTTTCTTGGAAACCTTTTGCCCGCGGCTGAAATGACGATGCACACGGAAGCTAAATATGTGCCGGTATTCTGAAAAAGTTTCGCTTTCCCAATAGACTTACGCCGAAAGGTGTGGTATTGTCCAATCAAGAGATAAATCAGAAAAAGGAGGAAAATCAATGAACGACAAGACGAAACGGATCATCCTCATCACCGCCTGCTGCCTGCTCTGCGGTGCGGTAATTATCGGAATCGCCGGACGCTTCAGCGGAAATACGGTAACGCCCTCTGGAACGGTATCCGGCAGTCAGCCGGAAAGCAATGACCCAAATGTGAACATTAACAACCAGGGAGATGTAAATGTCCCCTCGCTGACGCCGGAGCAGAGTGACCCCGGCCAGGTTGCAAACTCCAACGGCACGGAGCAGACCATTCAGGCAGCCCCCGTTAAACCGGACGCTCCGGAAAAGCCGGAATCGCCCAGCGGCACGACGACACTTCCGGATGATCACAAAGCGGAGGATGTGCCGACCTCGGAACGCAAGACAGAGGATGAACCGCACCCCACATATCCGGAGAAACCCACCTCCAAGCCTGCGGAATCCCAGCCCGCTGCAGGAAGCACGAACTCCTCCGGTCAGGTATATGTGCCGGGCTTCGGCTATGTAGACAGCAGCGGTGATAACACGGTCATCGATGGACAGGACATCTACGAAAACGGAAATAAAATCGGTGAAATGGGCGGCGGGAACTAACAGTACTCCCAATCAGCATGGCGCAGTCAGAAATGGCTGCACCTTTTCTTTTTCCAAAGCTTTGAAAGGAGGAATCCATGAAGCGACTTCTCGCACTTTTTCTTTCCCTTGTGCTCATGCTGGGTGCGGTTGTTCCGGCTTATGCCACCGGTGACGGCAACTTCGATGGCGGTGGTGGCGGCATGGGCAGCGGCACATCCACCAACTACTGGAATCCAGGTATGGACGGTGTCCGCATTTCCGTGGTGAATGTGGACAGCCACGCTGTCGTGGGAAATACCGTTGACTGGAGCAATCAGAATCCGAGCACCAACATGATCCACTTCGGAAAGGTATCCAAGCTCTCTTATAACAGTGGGCGGGCGTTGTCACCTGTCGTAGGCGGCTATACCTGTATCCGTCCGGCGCAGAGCTTGCCTCGCATCATTTCATCCGGCGACTATCCAGCAAGTATTGCGGCCATTCGAAGCTACTTTACAGACGAGCAGGTCATTCGGGCGATTGCCGGATATGTGGGAATAGACTTTGATACGCTTATTGCCGGCGATTACAAACTCGTTGTCGAGCCTATCGCCTACTTCGTCTACGGTGGAGCCTACTATGCCATGACGGCCACGGAAGCGGCGCTTTATGATCAAAAGGTAAACGGAGATCTCCGAAGCAAGATGGGATCGCTGACCCATAAGAATCTACCGCTGGCCATTTTCCTTGAAGAAGCAGATCTGGGCTATCCTGCATGGTCTGGCAGCACCAACAGCAAGGTCAGCAACGATCAGATCATCTCGTCCCTCGGCATCGGTGTCGTCCGCTTCAACGGCGAGCTGGAGCCGCCCGATGTAAACGACTTCGACTATGAATACCGAGTCGATACCGACGTGATCTCCTCGGTGGAGGTGAGCGGCGGGCAGTCTGACCCGGATAATCCTGTGACTGTCCGCTTTGTGATTCAAGGCAGAACTTACACCGTCAGCAATGTCTACTATCCGGACGGTGACAGCCAATTGGTATGGGTGAAATGGCACACGCCGTCAGAGCCATGCGTCATCACGATTGCCGTCAGCGTGTCTGGCGGCGGCACGGCGCAGAGCACGATCACCTGCAACGTTGTGGACTTGGACGGCAACGATCCGCCCAACCCGGTGGCGGATGACCGCAACGACCGTTTCCGTCTGGCCTCTATTCCAGAGAAAGAACAGGTAACATCCGCTTCCTGGGGCATTTGGTCACCCTGGTGGCAGGAGAATTGGGAATGGGTAGAGAACTGGGAAAAGTGCTGGCACACGGATCGCTGGGTGGATGATAACAATGTGGTTCACCGCGACCGCTGGTATCACTGGGTAGATAACGGGTGGTGGGAGGATCATGGCTGGTGGGAGTTTGACCACAACGGCTACTCCGCAAGCCTGACTGCATCCATGCGCATCACGCCGGATAGTCTGTCGCCCACAGCAACCGCATCTACCATGAAAAGCGGGTATGGAATTCAAGAGAAAGTAACGGCCAGAGTAACGACTACGCAGAGCGCGGCTGTCACGGCGGCGCAGAATGCGGTGACCTATTTCCCTGAATTCGGATACGAGGGGTTCTGGAGACTGCTGCACCGCAGCGTCAGCGGCAAGAGCGCCACCTTCGCTTTCAAAAACAATCCCTACAGCACCTATGAACGCCCGACCCATTTCACACCTATCTGGTACCCGGACGGCAGCTACACGCCGTATACCTGGCTCCTGGACTGCTGGACACCTACGGGAATGCTCAGTATGAACCTGACGGATTCCGTGCGCATTTCCGGTGACCTGTGGGAAGAATGGCATATCGCGCCCTCAAAATAACAACAAAATCGGAGGTATCTATGAACAAAATGAAATGCAAGCGCCTTTGTGTGATGCTGACCCTGTCCCTGCTACTGGTCTGCATGATGGGGACTACCGCCTTCGCTGCCGGTACCGGCGATGTGGCCGGAGCCGTGGAAAGCACCTGGGCTACGGCATCCACGCAGATCAAGACCGTCGTCAACAACGTGGTGTTTCCCGCCATTGACCTGATCCTTGCGGTGTTTTTCTTCGCAAAACTCGGCACAGCTTATTTTGACTACCGAAAGAGTGGTCAGTTCGAGTGGACGGCTCCCGCCATCCTGTTCGCGTGCCTCGTGTTCACGCTGACGGCGCCGCTGTACATCTGGCAGATCATCGGGATTTGAGGTGTAGGCAATGACTTTCTACGAACAGGAGCTCCGGAAGATCGTCGGAGAGCAATATCCGGATGCCACCTATGTGGGCAGAGCCAGTTATGTACGCCTGAGTGATATGAACCGGGCAAAGATCCAATTTGCCACCGGGATCGTCGCCAATCAGTACAATGCCCTGCAGATGACGATCCTGAATCGCAGTGAAGGACAGGTGGATACCCTGCGCCTTCGCTTTTCGGATCTGCTGGGGACGAAGGCAACTTCCAACCCCAACTTCCGAGACGGCGTCGAACCGCACATTTGGGATGACTATGGAAAAGTGGACTGGTATGTGTATCACCCCACCCGGCAGGACTACGAGAAGCTCTCCAGCGCAGTATCGGACTATCTGGAAGTGTTCCAAGACATGAGCCAGTCTGCCGACCAGCAGTGGGCGCAGATAATGTAAACCGAACATGATTTGAAGGCCGTACCAGCTGTACGGCCTTTGCCATATCCCAAGCAGTTGGTGCGGCCTCACCCGGAGGAGGTGAAACCGATCAATGTTTATTTGGGATTTTGTTGCCGATAAGATCCTCGGTCAGATCGTGGATTGGTTCTACGGTCAAGTCGTGGGTTTCCTCGGCAACTTCTTTGCAGAGATGGGAAACATGGGCGTCGAGCTCTTCGAAATGTCATGGGTGCAGAGCATCGTACTGTTCTTCTCCTATCTCGCTTGGGCGTTGTACGGAACCGGGCTGGTCGTGGCCTGCTTTGAATGCGGCATCGAGTATTCCAGCGGGCGGGGCAACATCCGCGAAACCGCACTCAATGCCATCAAGGGCTTTATGGCTGTGAGCCTGTTCACTGTCGTTCCGGTCCGGCTCTATGAGCTTTCGGTAACGCTGCAGGGGCAACTCACCGCAGGGATCACCGGCTACGGTGCATCTATCGGGGATGTAGCAAGTGATATCATGCAGGAGTTCAGCGCCGTGGAATCGCTGACCGACCTGACATCCGGCCCATTCCTCGGCTTCGGCAGCATCACCAGCGGGATCATGATCCTGTTCTGCATCATCCTTATGGCGTATGCGATCATCAAGGTCTTCTTCGCCAATCTGAAGCGCGGCGGCATCCTGCTCATCCAGATCGCCGTGGGAAGCCTTTATATGTTCAGCGTCCCTCGCGGATACTCGGATGGCTTTATCCAATGGTGC
>ENA-ORTU01003110-ORTU01003110.1-human-gut-metagenome-genome-assembly--contig:-NODE-3110-length-13985-cov-2.511342_pt1 | contig 13985 bp, 12 predicted proteins | sample MGYA00241910_ERZ509184 | MGnify/ENA primary metagenome ERZ509184 (study PRJEB26280, sample SAMEA2338847) | human gut metagenome | biome: human gut; feature: human-associated habitat; material: faeces... | reverse complement strand
GCTTTGTCACATATATTAAAGAAAAACAATTACACCGTTGACGTTGCAAACGACGGTGAAACAGGACTTGACGACGCATTAAGCGGTATATATGACGTTATTGTCCTTGATATAATGTTACCCAAAACGGACGGTATAACCGTTTTAAAAACCTTGCGTTCAGAGGGTTTTGACACACCTGTTATACTTCTTACCGCAAAAAATGAAATTTCCGATAAAGTTCTCGGACTTGACAGCGGTGCAGACGATTACCTCGCAAAGCCGTTTAACACCGAAGAACTGCTTGCAAGAATAAGGGCATTAGGCCGCAGACGCGGTGAAATAGTTTCAAACACAAATACTATTTCATACGGTGATATAACTCTTAACACTTCTTCATTAAAGCTGACGGCAGGTTCGTCGGAAATAACTCTTACATTAAAAGAAAGCGAACTGCTTGAACATTTAATGTTACACAAAGAAATGGTTTGTTCAAAGGAACAGATTATAGAAAAATTATGGGGTTTTGATTCTGAGGCTGAATCCAATCACGTTGAAGTATATATATCATTTCTCCGCAAAAAACTTGCGTTTGTACATTCAAAGGTGTCCATTAACACCGTAAGAGGTGTCGGCTACACTTTAAGCGAATAGGGGGACTTGGGTATGTTTAAAAAACTTAGAAATAAACTTCTTATAATAAACACGCTCATAATTGCGGCACTTGTTTTATCGAGTTTTTCCGTTATTTATATTATGACGGCTCAAAACGTAAACAAAAGCATATCGCAAAAACTTGACAGAGCGATTGAATTTATTCGTCCCGACCACAATCCGCGGCAGAAAGACAATATGCAAAAGCCGATTGACGATGTACCGCCCAACCAAAACGGCGATGTACCGCCCAATCCGAATACAGTCGACCCAAATGCGGACAATATAAACAAAAGCGACAAACAAAAGCAGGAATTTTCGCTTACATTCACTGTCACAACCGATACGGACGGCAATGTTGAAAAAGTCAACGCACCGTTTGATTTAACCGAAGATTTCTATACAGACAAAATAAACGACATTATTTACGGTTCGGAGGACAAAGGACAAATCCGTTCGTTAAACGGTTACTGGTCATACAAAGTTGTACCGCTTGATACAGGTTTTATAATTGCATTTACGGAATGTCAAGCCGAACACGCAATGCTTAGAAATTTATTTTTGATACTTCTTTTAGTCGGCGTAGTTGCACTTACGATAGCATTTTTAATCAGTCTGTCGTCCGCAAACCGTTCAATCAAGCCGGTTGAAGAATCGTACAACAAGCAAAAACAGTTTGTCGCAGACGCGTCACACGAACTGAAAACACCGCTTACAACAATTAACACAAATGTTGACGTACTTCTGTCACATCAGGAAAACACTATAAGCGAAGAAAAAAAATGGCTTGATTACATCAAAACAGAGACCGAAAGAATGACAAAACTCACAAATGACCTACTTTATCTCGCAAGAATTGACCACGACGACAGAAACGTGATTTTCAGCAAGGTTTCATTTTCGGAGGCAGCCGAAAGCGTTATACTTCTTATGGAGGCAGTCATTTTTGAAAACAACGTAAACCTTACTTACGACATCACTCCCGATTTATTCGTAAACAGCTCGACCGAACAGCTTAAACAGCTTGTTATGATACTTCTTGACAACGCAGTCAAATACACACCGAAATCCGGCGACATTAATATAACTCTTACTCACGAATCATCTGATGCGGTATTGACCGTCAGAAATACAGGTATCGGAATTTCTGAGGACGCACAAAAACAAATATTTGAACGTTTCTATCGTGAGGACAAGTCAAGAGCAAGAGAAAGCGGCGGTTACGGGCTTGGTCTTGCAATAGCAAAAGCTATCACAACCGCTTGCAAAGGCAGTATTAAGGTTTACTCAAAAAAGAATGAATATACGGAATTTACCGTTAAAATACCTGTAGCAAAGTAAACCCCCTCCGTCACTCGTACCTCGTGACACCTCCCCTCAAGGGAAGGCAACAAAAAAGACGACTGAGAAGTCGTCTTTTTTTGTTACTCAACGATTAACTTATTTATATTAACAACGTCACCTGCACCCATTGTAAATACAATATCGCCCTCTTTGACGTTCTTTTTCAAAAACTCGGCAATATCCTCGAATTTATCTATATACTGTGCATTTACTCCGCGTTTCTTAATATCTTCCGCAAGATTTTCAGGTTTTGTAACACCGTCAAACTTTTCACGTGCAGCATATATATGTGTCAAAATCAATTCGTCCGCATCATCAAACGCACCGACAAATTCGTCCCACAATGTTCTTGTTCGTGAGAAAGTATGTGGCTGGAACACGCACCAAACTTTATTGTGCGGGAATTTTTGTGCCGCGTGAAGTGTCGCTTTTATTTCTGTCGGGTGGTGTGCATAGTCGTCAATCACAATCGCACCGTTTAAAAATCCTTTTTTCTCAAAACGTCTGTGCGTACCCTTAAATGTTTCAATCCCCTTTGCGGCAGTTTCCGCGTCAACGCCCATAAGATTACATACCGCAACCGTTGCAAGCGAATTTAAAATATTGTGTTCACCCGGGACATTAAGTTTTATATGACAAACCTTTTCACCGTTTTTCATAACGTCAAAGCTCGGAAAACCTGCGTGATACACAATGTTTTCAGGGTAATAATCAAACTTGCTTTCCATTCCGTAAGTAATTATGTTAAGGTCGTCTGCGTTTTCAAGCACTTTTTGAACATTCTTATCTCCGCCCATTGCAACGACATAACCTATATCCTTGGTCAAGTACGCAAACTGTCTGAAACTTGCGATTATCTCGTCAATTCCCGAAAAGAAGTCAAGATGATCCTCCTCAACATTTGTTATAAGGGCGATTGTAGGATAAAATTTCAAAAAGCTGTTTGTGTATTCACAAGCCTCTGTAACAAAATAATCCGATTTACCCGTTCTGATATTTCCGCCGATTAAATCGAGTTCACCGCCTACGCTGATTGTAGGGTCAAGATTTGCACCGATAAGTGCGTGTGCAAGCATTGATGTTGTCGTGGTTTTACCGTGCGTTCCGCTTACGCCGACAGCGTGCTTGTAATTTTTCATTATCGCACCCAAAAACTCGGCTCTGTCTATAAGGCGAATACCCTTTTCCTTTGCAAGCATAATTTCGGGATTATCGGCTTTTGCCGCCGCCGTATATACAACAAGCGATGCCTTATTTATGCCGTCCTTGTTAACGGCACCGTGACCGTACACAATATCCGCACCCATATTTTCAAGCTTTTCGGTTATAGCGCTCTTATTCCAGTCCGAACCGGAAACACCGTAGCCGTCTTTAAGCACAATTTGTGCCAAACCGCTCATACTTATTCCGCCTATACCGATAAAATGTATATTTGCCGTCTTATCTATATCAGACATTTGAAATCTATTCATCATATATCCCCTCGTATCTCATATTAATATATTAATTATATACCTTTATCAACAAATTGAAAACCCTTTTTTATAAATTTGCCCAATTAAAAATCGTATCTTGTAATTTTTTCGCCATTTTAACCATAAAATCTGTGCAAAGCACTTGACAAATTGAGCGAATTGCTATATTATTAAATTAGTAAAATTTGTCGGAAGGTGATGAAAAACATGGAAATTACAGACATCAGAATTAAAAAAGTAGCCAGCGAAGGAAAAATGAAAGCTGTCGCATCTGTTACATTTGACAATGCGTTTGCCGTCCATGACGTAAAGGTTATTGAAGGTCCGGAAAAGCTGTTTGTTGCTATGCCAAGCAGAAGAACTCCTGACGGTGAGTACAGAGATATTGCTCATCCGATAAACAGTGATATGAGAAATATGCTCGAAAGCAAGGTTCTTGCCGCATATGATGCGATTGAAGACGAGCCTGCTCCGGAAACAGCTGAATAATATAAAAGACAGATTACTTTTTGTAATCTGTCTTTTATATTATTTTATTCCAAAGCATTTTTTTGCATTTTCATATGTTGCGTTTTCGATTTCTTCAACAGAAATACCCTTTACCGCCGCAAGTTTTTCGGCAACATAGTGGATATAAAGCGAACTGTTTCGCTTTCCTCTGTGCGGTTCCGGTGTAAGGTACGGCGAATCGGTTTCAATAACAATTCTGTCAAGCGGTACATACTTCGCCACTTCAACAGGTCTTACCGACTTTTTAAACGTAAGTGAACCGCCGAACGCGATATACATTCCCCAATCAAGTATTTCCTTTGCTATTTCAACACTTCCCGCATAGCAATGGAATACTCCTCCGACTTCGCTCACCTTATGTTCACGCAAAATATCCATACAATCCTTATGCGCTTCTCTGTCGTGTATAACAACCGGCATTTTAAGCTCTCGTGCAACGTCCACTTGTCTTGCAAACCACTTTTGCTGAATATCACGCGGTGAAAAATCATAAAAATAGTCAAGTCCTATTTCACCTATCGCTTTAACTTTCGGATTTTTTGCATATTCCTTCAGCTTATCCATATCCGCCTCGGTAAGTTCGGAAACCTCGTGCGGATGTATTCCGACCGATGCATAGACGAACGGATATTTTTCACATATCGCAAATATATCCGGCACCTCGTCAAGTGACGAACACGAATTTAAAATAAGTCCGACATTATTTTCATTCATCGCCGACAGCACTTCATCGACATCATCTTTAAATCTATCATCATTATAATGTGCGTGAGAATCAAACAACATAACTTTCACCTGATTTCTAAAATTTCTTTTTCCGTTATCACAAAATTCATCGGAACATCGTGAATTTCCGTAGGTATTTTTTCAAGTATCTGAAAATCATAGCAAAGCCCTATTTTCACTGCTTTGCTGCTTTCAAGCAGTCTGTCGTAATACCCTTTTCCAAATCCCATTCTTCCGCCGTTACGGTCAAATGCAAGTCCCGGTACAAGAATAACGTCAATATTATTTTCGTCAGCCTTTCGTACCGTTTTCGGCTCTAAAATGCCATATGCACCCTTTTTCATATCGTCCATACTGTTTATATACGAAAGCGACAACGTACCGCTCTCAATATCGGTTATCGGCACAATAATTTTTTTGTCCTGTTCCCAAAGTTCTTTGATTATTTCAACGGTATCAGGTTCTTTGAACGCAGATATGAACGTACATATTGTTTTGGCTTGTTTCACACGCTCAACCCCAAGCAGCCTTTGACGAATTTCATCACTTTTAATTTTAACCTCGTCCTTAGATAGCGCACGACGTTTGGCACGCATATCTTCCCTTATCTCGTCCTTAATCAATACTGCATTGTCTCCTTTACTCTGTCGGCAGTTTCCTTGTCCTTTAGAATAGCCAGCATGGCAAACCCGAAATCAGCCGCCGCGCCTGCGCCCTTGCCGGTTATAAACTTACCGTCAACAACAACTTTATCCGACTTTACGTCTGCACCGTAAAGATACTTTTCGTAACCCGGGAAACAAGTCGCTTTTTTATCCTCAAGTAACATTTTCTTACCCAAAATTGACGGTGCGGCACAAATTGCCGATACATAAATACGGTTTGCAACCGCATAATTCAAAAGTCCGTGTACATCGTTTGACGCGTCAAGAATTTCGTGACCGATACCTCCCGGCAACATTAAAAGTTCCATCTTTTCAGGCTCAACCCCGTTAATCTCAATATCGGCTGTCACCTCAATACCGTGTGCGCCGGTTACTGTCTTGCTCTTTACACCGACTGTCGTAACATCAACACCGCCTCTTTTCAAAATATCTATAGGTTCGATTGCCTCAACTTCTTCGAAACCGTCCGCAAGCATTACATATACCATAAAAATCTATCCTTTCATCTTTTTTTACTATTATATCACGCCTATCAACAATTCACAATAAGTTTACATAATTTTTGTTGTTTTATATTCAAATATCTGGTATAATATTAATAAAGTTATATGGAGCGAATTTTTTTCATATACTAAATTTAAAATAAACGGAGGAATATATATGCGAGAGAAAATTGTACCTATCGAAGTTACTCCCGAAATGATGAAAATGCTTGAAATTTGTAAAAAGAATAAAAGCATTAATCCTGAGTTATATACCAAATATGACGTTAAAAGGGGGTTGAGAGACATTAACGGTAAAGGTGTTCTTGCCGGACTTACCGAAATAGGCGAAATTCATGCCTATGATACACTCTCTGACGGATCATCAAAACCTTGTGACGGTAAACTTTATTATCACGGCTATGATGTCGAGGACCTTATTAAAGGTTTTATCCGCGACAAAAGGTTTGGCTTTGAAGAAGTTACATATTTACTTCTTTTCGGCGAACTTCCAAATAAAAATGAGCTTGATATTTTCACAAAGACACTTTCACATATGCGAACTATTCCCCCTTCATTTGTGCGTGATATTATCATGCAAGCACCGAGTAAGGATATGATGAACGCACTTTCAAGAGGTGTGCTTACGTTGTATGCTTATGATGATAAAGCCGACGATGTGTCACTTCCGAACGTTTTAAGACAGTGTTTGCAGTTAATCGCACAATTTCCGTTGTTGTCGGTTTACGGCTATCAGGCATTTAAGTATTATCATGAAAACGACAGTTTTATCGTTCATGCACCTAAACCGGAGCTTTCGACTGCGGAAAATATACTTCATATGTTGCGTAACGACAGTCAATATACGGAGCTTGAGGCGAGAATTCTTGATATTGCGTTGATACTTCACGCTGAACACGGTGGCGGTAACAACTCAACATTCACTACTCACGTAGTCACTTCAAGCGGTACGGATACCTATTCAACAGTTGCCGCGTCTTTGGGTGCGCTGAAAGGTCCTAAGCACGGCGGTGCTAATATTAAGGTTACGCAAATGTTTGAGGATATGAAAAAGAATATTAAAAACTGGAATGACGATAAAGAGATTGAGCAATACCTTTCTGATTTGCTTAATAAAAAAGCGTTCGATAAATCCGGACTTATTTACGGTATGGGTCACGCGGTTTATTCACTTTCCGACCCGAGAGCGAATGTTTTTAAGTCATTCGTTGAGAGCCTTTCAAAAGAAAAAGGCAGAGAAGACGAATTTAATTTGTATTCAAGGGTTGAACGACTTGCTCCGCAAGTTATCGCAAGCGAACGCAAAATGTATAAAGGCGTCAGTGCAAACGTGGACTTTTATTCGGGCTTCGTTTACAGTATGCTTGACTTGCCGATGGAATTGTATACACCTATGTTCGCAATCGCAAGAATTGCCGGTTGGTCGGCTCACAGAATTGAGGAACTTGTCAATCCGGGTAAAATCATTCGTCCCGCATATAAAAGTATCGCACCTCATAAAGAATATGTCCCTCTTGACAGCAGAGATTAAAAATAAACTCCCAATGCAATGCATTGGGAGTTTTGTATTAATATCAATTATTCATAAAATCTGCAATTTCATCAATCAATGTTATGTCAGCCGGTAGCCAATTTACACCATATAATTCATCTTTATTCAACCATTTAGAGTCTTCCGCCTCTTTCAAAATAATATCTCCATCCACTATTACGCATAAAAAACATTTCATATTCAAATGAAATTTAGGATAATCATACTCAATGGTATCAATCAACTTACCTACTTTGATTTTTACTGTAAGTTCTTCTTGAATTTCTCTTATTAATGCCTGCTGTGGCGTTTCACCGACTTCAATTTTTCCCCCGGGGAATTCCCATTGTCCTTTGAACTCACCATATCCTCTTTCTGTTGCAAATTTTCAAAAGAATCAACAATAACTGCCGCTGCTACTTCTATTGTTTTCATAATACTATTCCTCATTCAGAAAATCATTTATATAATCTATTGAGTTAAGATAATTATTTTTATTGACAGTTGCTCTGATAAATATTTTTGCAAGTTCTCGGTTTATATCAAACAAATATCCCATATTTCCATTCCCGTCTTTATCAAACGGTGAATATTTAACTTGGCAAAACCTAATAATATCATCTTTAAAGTCTGATGTTTTTATAGGATTCTCAATTTTTACATAATCACATTCTACCTTACGCCCTTCTCTACCCCATAAATCTTCAACTACCAGTTCTTCTGGCTGGACACAATCGAAGCACGATGTTTTTGCAATACTTATTGCTTTTATATATCCGTCACATCCGTGCAAAATGATGTCACCCGCCCTTACATCAAGTAGTTTTTCCCAGTGATGAAATTTATTTCCCGCTTTATTTGAAATTGGTGCCCATATGTACCCACCATTGAACTCCTTATCAAATGTATTTCCTTGAAAAACAAAGAAAATCATACGTTTTCCGCTTATACGTTTTGGTCTGGCAACTGATTTTTTATTAGCACTTGCTTTCTTTTCAGCATTAACGCGCGTTCTCTCTTGCTGACGCACCATTTCCCTTTCTGCCTGTTTTTTATGTTCTTCATTTCTGGCTCTGTTAATTTCTTCAATAATCATCTCTTGTATATCTGAGTTTTCTGCCGTAATAAACTTTTCAAAAGCTATAGGAAAAATAAATCTTGATACTTTGGAGGCAAATTTTACAGACACATAATTATCTCCTGCTTCTGTTATAATCCCCTCGCCTAACATCTTATGAATTACTTTTGTATTTAACAATTCCGTGCTTTTCATTTGTTTTTTCTCCTTTGGTTTAATATTTCTTTTTCATTAAACAAACCGTTTCCACATGACTTGTATGTGGGAACAGGTCGAAGGCGGTGGTGGCGGTTATGGTATAGCCGTTATCGTTAAGAAAACGTGCATCTCTGGCGAGGGTGGCGGGGTTACAGGAAACGTACACGACACGTTTGGGTTGTGCTTTAATTATTGCTGTGAGTGTTGATTCATCACTGCCCTTACGCGGCGGATCGAGAATAACCACGTCCGGCCGTTCGCCTTTTTCTATCAATTTCGGAACGATATTTTCTGCGCTGGCTGCGTAAAAAATTGCGTTCTCAATACCGTTTTTCACTGCATTTTCTTTTGCGTCCTCGATTGCACGTTCAACAATTTCTACACCTACAACGCTTTTTGCGTTTTTAGCGACACACAGCGAAATTGTACCGATACCGCAATAAATATCCATCACGCTTGTATTTTCATCAATATCCGCATACTCCAAAGCTTTACTATACAGTTTTTCGGTCTGTACCGGATTGACTTGAAAAAAGCTTTGAGGGGAAATATCAAATTTTACTCCACAAAGTGTATCTGAAATCCTATCCTTACCCCAAAGAATTACATTTTCCTCCGTAAGCACAAGATTATTTCTCTTAGTATTAATATTCAGCACTATGCTTATAATTCTATCCGAAACCTTTCTCAATTTTGAAATCAGTTTTTCACGTTTCGGCAAACTTTTTGCATTAACGGAAACGACAACCATAATCTCATTTGCAGAAAATGATTTACGTGTAAAAACACGCCTGACAATGCCTTTATGCGACTTTTCATCATATGCACTGACATTATTTTCATTCATATAATCAATTACCGCGTCATTTATTTCCCTATTAATTTCATCACCAAGTCTGCAATCGTCAAGCGGAATAATGTCATGACTTCTCATTGCGTAGAAACCGCAAACATTTTTACCATGCACGTTTCCGACAGGAAAAACCATTTTATTTCTATACCGTTCCGGCACATCCATACCGACAATTCCGTCAATCTTAAAATTCTCAAACTTGCCTATTCTCTGCATCGCATTCTCAACAATATCACGTTTTATATTGAGCTGTGCGTCATACTTTATATGACGAATTTGGCAACCGCCGCACCTTTTATAATGTTGGCACATAGGCTCACAACGTTTATCCGATGGTTCTATAATTTCCAACGCCTTACCGTATGCAAAATTTTTCTGCACTTTGACAACAAGCATTTTAATTTTATCGCCGTCCACCGTTTGCGGTACAAAAACCGCAAATCCGTCTATATGCGCAACTCCGTTACCGTCCGAAGAAACAGAATCTATACAAGCAACGTACTCTTTATTTTTTTCAACAGGAATCATAATTTACCTCTTATTGTTTTATATAATAGTTTTATTATATCATTCATTAATGTTATATGCAAGATTTGAGCACAAAAAAAGAAGCGGCATAAACCGCTTCTTCTAAAATTCTTATTTAAGAATTAGTCGTTATTAACGATTAGGTAGATTTCTTGAGCTTCGTCCTTATCTGTAGTTCTAACTACTGCGAATACTACATCGTCGATAACATCTTCGTGTTCAAGGTTAAGAATATCTTGACCACCTACTGTTGTCTTAGCAGCCTTAACGTCAGGTGTTGATGCAATACCTTCGTCAAGAAGAACTCTTGATTTCTTTGAGCCTGCTGCGAAGTCATATGTGTAGATCTTAGCGTTGCTGTAGTTTACTTCAAGACCTTCGTCATAGTTTACTACATACTTACCCTCAGCATTTGTTGTAACTGTACCGATTGTGATGTTGCTACCGCTCTTATCAACAACAGGACCGAATACAACGTTTACATCGTTGTCATCATCTGATAGAAGATCAGCGAACTTTGTATCTGCAAGAACTGATGATTGCTTCTTGAATGCGTTAGTTCTGAAGTCTTCAAATGATGAACCGTTTAGAACATTCTGAGCAGCGAATACTGAGTAGATTCTTGAGATGTAGCCTTCTGAGTTAGTAGCGTAAACAAGTACGTCACCTTCGTCAAATGCGTTATCTGCTACTGTTTCACCCTTGTTACCTGTGATTACAACGTCATCATCAAGAATGAATTGCTTTTCTTCACCGTTTACAACCAAGTTGTAAGCTGTCTTATCGCCGTCATTGTCGACTACTTCACTACCGTTGAAGATAGCAAGCTGTGTTTCTGAATTGAATACGCTTGATGTACCTTCTGTAATGATTACGAATCTGTATGTGTTGTCTGACTTAGACTTATCATAACCGTAAGCTACATAGTTGCTACCGTCGTTTAGAGATGAAACAACTGAGTATGTATCCTTTGTATCAACTTCTGATAGGTCAAGGATTACTGTTGAGTCAGCCATCTTAACTGAACCAATCTTGTTACCTGATTCTTTGTATTCAGCATCAGCAGTTGTTGGAGCGATTACGCCACCATTCTTAATTGTGATCTTGTTTGAAGATGAGCTTACTGAATATTCAACAACCTGTTTTGGGTAAGCATCTGTCTTCTTGTTTGTGCTGTCGTATACAGCACCGTCAGCGTCTGACTTAACAAGGTATGACTTGTAAGCTTTTACGTTGTCGCTGTCTACTTTGTACTCTTCTTCAGTACCTTTCTTAGTAATGATTTGAGCCATGTAGTCGCCGCCGGCCTTCTTGTAGATGTTCTTCAATACGCCGTAGTTCTTTGATACTGAGTTTTCGTCAGCCTTAGCGATTCTGCCGAAGTGATCAAGGTATAGGCTATATTCTGTTGATGTTTCAACATCGATATCCATACCTTCAGCAGCCTTATACTTTGTACCGCCGATTGTGTATTCACCCTTTGTATCGTTTCTGCTTGTGCACTTAACGCCGTCAACAACGTTTCTTGTAACGATTACATCATAGAAGTTTGAATCCCTGAATGAACCTGTTGTATCGTATGCAATGTTAAGTACGTCATTTTGTTGAAGATCTTTAGCTTCGATATCTTTACCGTCAAGTTTGAATGAATATGTGTAGTTATCATCATCCTTGTTTACTGTCATCTTAGCTTGGATACCTGTTGAATATGTATCGAAGTTTACTGATGTTTCGTTTGTCTTGTCGATAACTTCATCAACAATAGCTGTTGCATATGAAGAAATCATAACTGTGTTGTACTTAGCTGATGTGCTTGTTGAACCAACTTCTGTTTCCTTTTGAAGTGTTACAGATGCTGTTTCATGGTTCTTTAGATAACCGTACAATGTCTTGTCAGATTCAAGATCGTTTGCATCATAGATAGCCATGCTATCTTGCTTAACGCCGTTTACATAGATTGTAACACCGTTTGTTGTATCAAGTTGATACTTTGTTGAACCCTTTGTTGTACCTGCAGGGAAGAAGTAAAGAGCTTCGCCTGTTGACTTGTTTTCATCAAAGTCTTCTGAAGCAACTGTTACGCTCTTGTTTGCAGCAGCAGCAGCGATTGAAAGAATTGTGAATTCATCATCGTCATTCTTTTGGATAAGTGCCTGAGAATATGTTCTTAGGTAGTTATCAGCCTTTGAATCGCCGATGTACATATCTTCTGAAACAGGTGAATCTGCCTTAACTTCTTCATCGTCAAAGTTGTCAGCTTTTTCAACTTGGAATGTAACCTTGTCGTTATCAACTGAACCAGTCTTGCTTGTTTCTGTTACACGACCGTATACTTTGTATGCGTCATGCTTTTCTGTGAATAGAGTTTCGTATGCTCTGCCTTCTTTACCGTCTCTTACTTCAAGATTAGGTGTCTGTGTACCGTTCCACTCTGGCTTCCAGCCTGCAATTACGCAAAGAGGAGCGTCCATAGCGTTGTCGATCATTTGAGCAACCTGAGCTCTTGTAAGTTCTGTGCTGTCTTTGATACCTGAGATACCCTTTGTGATATCAAGTGATGCAGCGTATGTCTTGTAGCCTGTTGGCCATCCGCCTTGACCTTGTGCAAATGTTTCGTAACCGATAGCACTTACAAGCATCTTTTGAGCCTGTACATATGTAACGTTAGCGTCAGGATCAAATTCTGTATCGCTCATACCTGCGATGAAACCGTCAGCAACACCTTGGTTGATGTAGCCTTTAGCCCAGTGATCTGCTGAAACATCAGCGAACTTTGTTGATTCTGTTGATGCCTCTGCTGATGAACGTTCTGCAAGAGCGTCAACTATCATCTTTGTGATTTCAGCTCTTGTTACAAGCTTATCCGGACCGAATGTGCCGTCATCGTAACCGCTGATTACGTCAAGAGCTGAAAGTTCTTGAACAGCCTGTGCGTAGCTTGCTGTAGATTCTACGTCAGGGAAATCAACTGCGAAAGCGGCAACTGAAGATGCTACCATAGTAAGAGCAGCAACTGATGAAATTACCTTTTTGAGATTCTTATTCATAGTCTCAAATCCTCCCTTTTTGATTCTTTGTTTGTGAAGGGTTTCCTTAGATGTTTTGTATGCACCCTTCTTTGCATTACAAAACTACATTACACATTGATTATACCACGCAAACTGTGTATAAGTCAATGACGTATTACAGTTGTAAAAAAACTGTAATTCTTGTCACATCTCGGCTACAACCTGCTTTGCCGTTTTGTGACTCATATTACGGTAACAATTTTCAACTAACGCTTCTACCCTATTATTCGAAAACTGCTACTGAATATTTTACTCTTTCATAAAGCTGTTGTCAACTACTTTTTTCTGCCAACCCGATCTTTTTCATAAAATTTTATAATTAGCACAAAATCTATGTCCAATTCACGGATTTTTTGGTCAAATTGATTATGTTAACCAATGCTTTTATGTTTTACAATAGATTAGACGTATGTTTTCCGAAAAAGTTCCGCTTTTTTGAAAAAATTTTAAAAAATTTATTGAAATCATTATTTTTTCTTAATATAATAGTGTAAACAAACTGAAAGGACTACACATATGGCTAAATATTATGCCGTCAGAAACGGCTATCATACAGGAATTTTTAACACTTGGGACGAATGTAAAAAGGAGGTTTCCGGTTTTTCGGGTGCGGAATATAAAAGTTTCACAAAGCTTGAGGACGCAAAAGCTTTTTTAGGCGAAAACGAACAAATCAGTTTATTCGATGAACCGAAAGAAAGAAAAAGCACCGCCGTTGCATATGTTGACGGAAGCTACAACATCTCCACAAAAGAATATGCGTGCGGAGTTATTATTTTCTATGAGGGGAAAGAAACGACATTCAGCAGAAAATTTTCAAATCCCGAAAACGCCTCAATGATAATGAGTTCATGTCAGAATTAAATAAAGGTA
>ENA-ORTU01003103-ORTU01003103.1-human-gut-metagenome-genome-assembly--contig:-NODE-3103-length-14009-cov-2.419306_pt1 | contig 14009 bp, 13 predicted proteins | sample MGYA00241910_ERZ509184 | MGnify/ENA primary metagenome ERZ509184 (study PRJEB26280, sample SAMEA2338847) | human gut metagenome | biome: human gut; feature: human-associated habitat; material: faeces... | reverse complement strand
TACCTGTCCATCTTCTGCATATGCCAGATATCCATTCTCTTTAGATATATGAATTTCTTTGATAAACTGATGGTCATAAAATTCACATCCAAGCTCTTTCGCTTTCATAAGAATTGCAACTCCAGCCTTCAATGGATTGGAATATCCTGACATTGGACTAAAGTTTGCTGCGATCACATTGTCACAGATATATGGTATCTTCTCTTTGACCTGTTCTTTATTTAATCGTTCGATCGGAAGTCCTAGTTTGTTAAAACGCTCTTCCTGTTCATCTAACATTTTTAAATCTTCTTCTCTTAATACACAATAAAGTCCGCCTGTTCGATGATATCCACAATCAATTCCATCTTCATTTTGGAACATATCCCATAACTGTGCTGCCAGTACATGCATTGGCAGAGATTTTGGAGGCTGCTGGAGGAGTTCCATTCCTCCAGCATTAACTCCAGAAGCTTCGTTACATGGATAACTTTTATCCACGATCGTTACTTTTTTTCCATCTTTCGTCAGCAGATATGCAGCACTACATCCAACAATTCCGGCACCTATAATCAAATAATCTGTCTTTCTCACAAGAACCCTCCTTGTATATCGTATAATCTATTCGTAATCTTTTTTTACTGACCTTTTTTACATTTTATTTGTTTTTGCGAGTTCTTTGATCTGACTCCATTCAACTACCAGTTTCTTGTCTTCATCACTGATCTCTCTTCTTGGACGGCGGCAGATTCCTTCATCGAACCCGATAACTTCAGATAAGATATGTTTTACAGCCTGTGTTGGTGCTGGATATCTTTCTGTCATATTTACAACTGGATACAGTTTTTTGTAGATTTCCAAACCTTTCTGATAATCTTTTTCCACGATCATTGCATTGTGGAAGTCAGCAGATAATTTTGGAAGAATGTTTGCTGTCATACTAATCCATCCAATTGCTCCTGTTGCATATGCCTGGTACAGTAAGTAATCACATCCACACAATACATTTTTCTCTTCTTTTGCCTGCTCTGCTTTGTCAGCCATATCAATTGCTGAATTTCCCACAACATCTTTTATCTGATTTCCAATGTTGTTTAACTCCTCTGCAATTAAATCGAGCTGTCCAAGACTCTTCTTGATTCCAATAAGATTTTTCAATGTAACAATCATATCCACTGTAAAAATAATCACGAAGAAAATAATTAAAACAAGCTTGCCTATGTCTGGCACTTTTTTTACTAAAAACATAATTGGTGTGTGTACGAATTTCACCGCAAATACAACAGCAAATCCCCACATAATACTAAAAGGAAGACAAATGTAGCCGCCTATGTTAAATGGTTTATCCGAATAATCCCACCATCTCATGTGGAAGATTTTGTCAAGAATCCAACCACCAAATAATTCAACAGTTGAACATATAATCATTCCTCCTAAAAACAATAACCATACATTATTTTTTACAGGCAGTAATATTATTAGAACACCCACCATTCCACAACCATATATAGGACACACCGGTCCATTTAAAAAGCCTCTGTTAACTACTTTTCCTGTAGTCACTGCTACAAAGGCAACTTCCACACACCAGCCTAGAAAACTGTATATAAAAAACAAAAGCATTATTTCATAAACTGAGAAAATCATAACCCCTCCAGGTAAATCAAATTATTGTTAACAACGTTTCCCATTATTATAGGAAAAACTCAAAACTGACACAACCCACAAATATATAAATTACATAAAAAGGTGCTGTATTAAATCCAATTAATCCAAAAACAAGGCGCAGAGTACTCCGCGCCTTGTATATATCACGTGGTAATTCCACATGGCAAACAAACTATTTAATTATCAAATTAATTTCCAACTAGAATAACTTGTCAAGTAACTGATATAAGTAACCCTGTGCTGGGAAAGTCATAGCAAATACAAGTGAAACGATTGTCATTAACTTGATTAAGATGTTAATTGATGGTCCTGATGTATCCTTGAATGGATCACCTACTGTATCACCAACAACTGCTGCCTTATGAGCTTCGCTACCTTTTCCGCCACCGAAACCACCTTCGATGTACTTCTTAGCGTTATCCCAAGCACCACCTGCGTTTGACATGAAGATAGCCATCATAACACCACAAACTAATGCTCCTGCAAGCATACCACCAAGTGCTGCTGCACCAAGTAAATATCCTACAACAAGAGGTGTAACTACTGCTAAAACTCCAGGAATAATCATTTCATGGAGAGCAGCCTGTGTTGAAATACCTACACATGACTTGTAATCAGGCTTTGATGTTCCCTTTAAAATACCGTCATCTTCTCTAAACTGACGACGAACTTCTTCAATCATCTTGTTAGCAGCTTTACCAACTGAGCTCATTGTAAGAGCTGAGAAAATAAATGGAAGCATACCACCAATTAAAAGACCGATAACTACTGTTGAATCTAAAATGTTAATGTTCTTAATTTTTGCAACTTCTGCGTATGATACGAATAATGATAAAGCTGTAAGAGCTGCTGAACCAATAGCGAATCCCTTACCAATAGCTGCTGTTGTGTTACCAACTGCATCAAGCTTATCTGTAATATCTCTTACACTGCTGTCAAGTCCTGACATTTCTGCAATACCACCGGCATTGTCAGCGATTGGACCATAAGCATCAACTGCGATTGTCATACCTGTTGTTGATAACATACCTACAGCTGCAAGTGCGATACCATACATACCAAGTAATTCAAATGAAACAAGTACACCAAGTACGATAAATAAAATTGGAATAGCTGTTGACTTCATACCAACTGATAAACCACTGATAATATTTGTTGCTGATCCTGTTTCTGAGCTTTCAGCGATTTCTTTTACACTCTTATATTTTTCTGATGTATACATTTCTGTAATCTTACCAATTGCTGTACCAACAACTAAACCTGCAAGTACTGCAAAGAATGCCTTGAGTTCACCAAACAATGTATAACTTAAAATAGCCGAAGCAATAATCTGAATTGCTGTAGCTGTGTACTCTCCTAAGTTAAGAGCCTTCTGAGGATCAGAACCTTCTTTTCCTCTAACAAAGAATGTAGCAATAACTGATGCTAACACACCGATTGCTGCCATTGCGATTGGAAACATGATTCTTTCCATTCCGAAATCATCTCCACCTGCTACTAATGAAGCAACTGCTAAAGTTACAACTGATACTAAAGCACCAACATAACTTTCAAAAAGGTCAGCTCCCATACCTGCAACGTCACCTACGTTGTCACCTACGTTATCAGCGATAACGGCTGGGTTACGAGGATCATCTTCAGGGATTCCTGCTTCAACCTTACCTACAAGGTCAGCTCCTACGTCAGCAGCCTTTGTGTAAATACCACCACCAACTCTTGCGAAAAGAGCGATTGATGAAGCACCTAAACTGAATCCTGTAAGAACGCTAACTGCTTCTTCTGTAAATCCTGTTGTGTTCATAATGATAATAAGAATTACGCTAAGTCCTAAAATACCAAAACCTACAACGCAAAGTCCCATTACTGCACCACCTGAGAATGCAATTGAAAGTGCCTTGTTCATACCACTTTCCTTTGCAGCATTTGCTGTACGAACATTTGCCTTTGTAGCAACGTTCATTCCAACGTATCCTGCTAATGTTGAAAGTACAGCACCTACAATAAAGCAAACTGCTGTAAGCCAATCAATACCAAATCCTAACACTACGAAAAGTACGGCAACGAATACAATTAAAATCTTGTATTCTGAGAATAAAAATGCCTTTGCACCTTCTGCAATAGCGCCGGAAATTTCTTTCATCTTTTCATTTCCTGCATCGCTTTTGTTAATCATTGCTGCCTTAATGCCTGCGAAAATAACAGCTATGATACCAGCGATTGGAGCTAAATAAATTAAATTCTCCATGTTTTCTCCTTTCAATATTAATGAAGTGATTTTTCTCCATTGTCTTTTTCCATGCTCACTCTATCTTTTTTTGAACACGGTATTGTTAAAATTATAACAAACTTTCGAGATATATCAATACTTTATCATCAAAGGTTGATTATTTCAATAATTTTTTTTATTTCAAATTTCCGATTTTTCACCATATAAAGTGAAAATATTTTGTACCTTTTGTCTATAAAGGTTTTTAGTCGTGATTAATTATGTAATGTTTCAACTAATAAAAGTTAATTTTATTAAGTTTTAATATGCTTTTTCTACAATTTATTAAGTTTAGGCAAAGAATATTGTTTCCGTTATTATTTTCTCTTCGTGATAATGTATCTTCTGCAAAAACATATTTTAGCACAATAGCTAATTTCTTATTATATGAAAATAGCATCTGGTAGACTCTAACTTTTCTTCCTTCCAGATGCTACTTTTACTTACTTTCTTTTCATTGGTACAACCTGAAGAGTTTTTCCCAAAGAATTTAATATCTTCAAAACAGTTGATAACTGTGGATCCGTAACTCCTTTTTCCATTCTTGAAATTACAGGTTGCTTTATTCCACTCATTGCTTCCAGTTGCTTTTGTGTAATACCGTTCTCTTCTCTTGCATTTATCATTTCACTTATAATGTCAACACGTACTTTACTTTCGGCAATTTCCTCTGGCGTAAATAATTGTTTTTCCAATTCATCCCAAGATGAACCTCTTGGATTTATTTTTGCCTTACTCATAATCCCTGCTCCTTTCAATATAATCCTTCATTAATTTATTAGCTTTTTTTATTTCCCTTTGTGGTGTTTTCTGTGTTGTCTTCTTAAAATGTGATAATAAAATTATATTATCTCCATCATATGCAAAGAACAGAATTCTGTCTTTCAACGGTCTTAATTCCCATATGTCACCTTGTAGGTGACGCATAAATGGCATTCCTGCCCTAGTTCCATTTTGTCTTAAAATATTCAAATAATCTTGGATTTTGTTTAGTTTTATCAGGCTATCTTTAGTATTTTTTGCTTTCAAGGAAATAATATACTCTTTTACAGGTTCATTTCCTTTTTTATCCTTATAAAAACTAATTTTATACATTAAGTTATTTCCTCCTCAAATCAAATATAACTTAAATGCATATTTATGTCAATAAACTTCCAGTCTATTTCTATTAATATTTAACATTATTATATTTTGTTTCTTGAGATATTCTGTTTTTCAATTTGGTATTTTATTTTTCTTAACTTTTATGTTATACTTTAGTTGGTTTGTGAAGTTTTTACTTTACAAAATTAAATATAACTGAAAAATATGAAAGGAGTACGCATATGAGACATGAATTAGATCACATCGACGAACAGATAATTAAACTTCTTCACGAAAACGCTCGCACCCCCCTTAAAACTATTGCGAGCCAGGTTTTTTTATCTTCTCCTGCTGTTTCAGCAAGAATTGAGCGACTAGAACATGCAGGAATTATTACAGGCTACACTGCAAAGGTTAATCCGGCAGAACTTGGGTATCACATTAAGGCTTTTATTAATTTGGAAGTCAATCCTGATCAGAAAAAGGATTTCTATCCATATATTAAGAGCTGCAACAACGTTGTTGAATGTAACTGTGTTACAGGAGATTATGCAATGCTTGTTGAAGTAATGTTCAAGAGCACAGAGGAATTAGACCATTTCATCGGCGAGTTACAAACTTTTGGAAGTACTAAGACTCAGATAGTTTTCTCAACTTCCGTTGAACATCGTGGAATTCCAATGTCAGATGATTAGGAAATGAAACTTTTTTAGGATGAGACTTGTTCTCATCCTTTTTTTTTCGCCTTTAAAATGATACCATATAAATACGTTAATAACTTGAGAACAAAATTCTATGTTTTTATATTGTGGCATCATAGTTATACTTTTACCATAGTTATACTTTTAGTCTAATAAATTTGAACCATGTTTTATGATAAAAATTATCATTTACAACTATTATTAAGAAACGGATTATCATTATGAAATATCAATTAGAAATAAACTATTTTTTATATTTGTTAAAATGTGCAGTTGCGGACATAGTTCCGAAACCTGCCGAAAAAGAAATTAATTGGGAAGTTGTTTACAAATTCGCCAAACTTCATAAGGTGACTTCAACGTTATACTTTAGTATTTCAAAACTACCTGACGATTATAAGAGTTCAATTACTCACCTTGAAGAATATTCTCTTGATTATAAAAAGAATATTGTTTTAGATGTCAACAGAGCTTACGAATTAGAGAGAATCGAAAAAACTTTAGCCGAAAATAATATTGATTATATATTTTTAAAGGGAAGTGTTTCAAAAAAGTTTTACATTGATTCTTCAATGCGACCAATGAACGACATTGATATACTTTTTAGGGGGGCAGATTTAAAAGAAGTCACAAAATTATTTGAAGCTATGGGTTACGACATTGCCCACAGTAGTGCCAAAGATATTTGTTACATAAATAAAAATAACCACCTGCCAGTTGAAATGCAAACTCACTTGATTGATGAAGGCTACACTCTTTGGTACAACTATCTCGAAAAAATCTGGGGACATTGCAGTTCATTGCCTGACAAACCAAATCAATATTTAATGACTAAAGAAGATTTTTACATTTATCATGTTATACATATGGCAAAACATTTTCTAAATGGTGGCATCGGAATTAAGCATTTTCTGGATTTATATATTATGAATAAAAACAAATATATTGAAAGTGCTAAGGTGGATTCCTGTCTTGAAGCTTTAGGTGTTCTACAGTTCAAAAATACAATAGAAAACCTTTGCCTATACTGGTTTGATGGTGTGAATAATTTTGATAACCATAAAGATGTTGAACTTTTAACCAAATATATTTTCCTTGGTGGAGCATTTGGTAATTCACAGAATCAGGAAGCTGGTTCATTAGCCAAAAGTGGAAAGAAGAAGACCTCTTTAGCAGCCAAACTCTTTCCTTCAATGGATACAATGATTAATTTTTACGGCTCATTCCTGAAAAATCATAAATGGCTTCTGCCACTGTATTGGGTAAGACTTAATATAGAACGATTGCTTCGTTTTGATAAAAAAAGCAAAGCCAAACTTAAGATAATCAAATCCTTAAGTGATGAGGATATCAAAAACACAAAAGAAGTTTTTACAATTTGTGGCCTGCTTTAATTCGTGAAGCAAAATATATATGCAACTATACTTCTATATATTACAACCAAATCTATATACTGCTATAATTAAGGCCCCAGCTCCCAGTTGCATAAAAAAAAACGAGACGACCAAAGTCGTCTCGTAATAAGTCTAACTATTTAGGACACCTCATTTATCATAAGGAGCCTTTTAATTTAATATTTTACAAGAAATTCTCTCATTGAAAATTTGTAAAATGATAAAATGTATTCCCTGTTTTATTTTTTCCAAGAAAACAGATAACACAATCGATATCACTAATGTAGTCTATCTAAAATACAGACCTACATTTGTATTTCCCAATATCATCCACGTTTATGCTTTGTCTTTATCATTCATTTTCTCGGCATACTTTTCAAATTTCTCGCCTTCTTTTTTTGCCATTTTCTCTTTTTGGCGGTCGGTGGTTCTTACATAAATTTTATTTGAAACACTTTGCTCTTTGGCTCCGAATTCTTTTTCTGAAACTTTTCCGTAGCCTCCAGGAACAGGATTTTCTTCATCATCGTAATCACCGTATGTGCCATAACCACTATAATAATTATAGCCATACTTTCCGTAATACTTGCTACCATATCCTTTTCGATAGCCATAACCATAATGTTTTCCATAATTGTAACCATATGTAATATTAAGCTTTCCGGCAGAGCCGTTTAAAATACAACCTAAAATCGGTATTCTCGTATATGAAAATTCCTGAATTGTGTCAATGATTTTGTTTACTTTTGCGTAGTCTTCTTTTACCACATAAATTACACCATCACTGTGTTTTGCAAGAACTGCCGCATCAGACAATTCACTACATGGCGGTGCATCTATGATTACATAGTCAACTTTTGCTTTTGCGTTGTTAATGAAATTCCCCATGGCTTCAGAATTCAACTGTTTAATGGGATCCTTTGATGGCACTGTGGGAGCAAGCATTAACACTCTGGTACCTTTTAAATTCACAATGGCGCCACTACTTTTAAGTTCACCTTTAAGGAAGCTGTCCATCTGAAAGTCATAAGTCTCCATGTCTACCATTTTATGTAAAGTCGGTGTACGCAGATTGCCGTCAATAAGCATTACTGTATGTTGGCTTTTTGACAATGAGTACGCAAGATTGAGAGCCACTGTACTTTTCCCCTCGCCCTTTACTGTACTTGTAACCAATATAACTTTCGCATTATGTTTTGCAAATTCTCTCTCGCACCTTGAGTTCACAGAACGCATAGCCTCTAAATATCTAAAACCAACAGCTTTATTTAAAATAGAGCAATTCTTCAATTTATTTTTTCTCTGATTAAGAGAAACTCCCGGCAAAATGCCGAGAAAATTTACATTCAGATATTTCTCAACATCTTCCCTGTTTCTAATAGTTCTAACGAAAAATCCGTAAATAATACTTGGTACAATTCCAATTAATAAACCAATGAAAGCATATATAATAGTCTGCTTCCATGGTGAATATGGATTCGTTGGTTCTTCAGCAACAACCGGTTCTTCTAACACATCAAGCTTTGTGTCACCAATTACAAATTCTGCCACACTGCCATAATTTTTCATTACAGACTGTGCCACCTTATAATTCATTTGTGGATTAGGACCTGCTGTAACTATACTTAAAATATTTGTATCAGGTACAGCCGAAATTGTAATAGTTGATGGCATATAGTCAATGTTCAGGTCTTTTTTAATTACTTCATAAAAAACTTCATTATTAATTAAGTAATTAAAACTTACACTTAAAATAGATGCCAACTGTGTATTGTTAGTGTAGGAACGGTCCTCGCGGCCATCATACTGTGCTGCTGTAATTGAGAAAGTTGCCTTTGTCTCATAATTAGGTGAATAACTGGCCGAATAATTATGATGACCAATAAATCCACAAACAATAATAGCAACTACCATTATTATCCAAAGTTTTTTTAACGCCTTAAAAAAATTGGAAATAATCTGAGACAGGTCCATAGGCTCCTTATCAACAGTTTTTTTAGTATTATAACTATTCATGAGCAACCTCCTTCCCATCTTCAAAATTCTTAAATACACTTGCGGTTTCTCTTATTTTTAACTTCTTATAATCATTTAAAATACAGCCTAAGAACTGACTATCCGCATCATTCATAATATTAATGCAGTTTTCAATATCTTTTTCATAGGAAAAATCCTGTCTGATTACAAGCAATGAAAAATCAACATCATCAAGCAACGCTTCCGTATCTGAAAGTAATGACATTGGAGGTGTATCTATAATTACAAAATCAGCAAACTTTCTACACTTTTTAATTAAGTCCTTCATGGCACCTGATTTTACAAATTCATAAGTGCTACTATGGCCCTTTGTGGACATAACAAGATTAAGCCCCTGCCTATCACGATACATGGTTTGATCTAAACCACATTCCCCCTGTAAAAGTCTTACCATATCAGTTACCTGCACTTTTGGACTATCAAGCATAATGCAAATGGCAGGCTTACGCATATCTGCATCAATAACAATAACTTTCTTGCCTTCTTTTACAAGAGACAAGGCAATATTAAGCGCCACCGTAGATTTTCCTTCGTTCTCACAAACACTTGACACCAAATAAACATTCTTAGATGGCTTGCGGTCGTGTTCGTATTCAAGTTTTATTCTTATGTTATTAAAAGATTCTATAAACTTAGTTGTAATAATGGGGCTTGTAATAAGCAGAGCTTTTACACTTTGAACAATTTTTGATTTCACAGTTCTGTTTTTATTTTCATGGTAAATTGTACCAAACAAGTCTGTGTCTAACTGTTCTTCAATTGCTGCCTCGGTCTTAATTGTCCTTCTTAAAATACTAACTAAACATAATCCAAGAAGTGTAATTACCCCACATATGCCACCTACCTGAAGAGATTTCTTTCTAGGCATAAGTGAATTGTCTGCAAAAGTAGGCACAATAGGTGCCTCAAGAGGATCAAATACTGCATCAGATGTTAAATACCCTGACAGATCTGCATAATTATCCATAATTGCTCCTACTGTCTTAAATGACAAAATAGGATCTTTTGATGTAACTGAAATTTTCATTAAATTAGTTTCTTCAATTAGAGAAACATTCATAGTTGCATCTAAAGATGATACATGCAAGTCCTCTTTGATTTTATTATTCATAATATCAGAATTCATTAAATTCTGAAAAATTTCCACAACATTTTGTGCAAAAATTATTTGTATAAACATAGCCTGTGCTTTGCTTTGGTGTAACTACATAAATACCTGTACTTGTATATTCAGGAACATAAGTAGTGCTAATATAAGCATGGGTAAACATAACTCCTGCTGCTGCCACCATAACGATTATCCACCAACTGCTAATAACATCTTTGGCTAAGCTAAACAAATCTATATTTCGTAAATTAATAATTTTATTCTTCATTGTTAAACCTCGCTACTCTTCAACCATAACTGTCAAATAGGCTGTTCCTTCATTTCCACTTAAATCTTTTACAGAATACTCAACTAAATAGCAACCTGCTTTTTTTGTTTTTACAGACGAACTTGTTACACGCACATTGTTTTTGGAAATCGCTTTTCCACTATTATCCTCTACGCTTTGAATATATTTCTTTGGATTAAAAGACTCTCCAACATTTGTGTAAACAATGTTTTGCGACAACTTAATTACAGGGCTTAAATTATTATCCTGCTTAATAACTACAACCGCTTTTAATTTCACTGTATCGCCCAGACTGTTAGTTACCTGAGCCGTAATAGTATTATCACCTGAAATATTTGTCGAAATATCCTTTGACAAAATCTTTACTTTTCTGCTAATGTCGCCGTCGAACACATCAGTTGCTCCAATAACCGACTTAACATCAACATCTGTACCTGTGTCAAAGCACAAGGACTGCGACAAAACGAATCTTGGTTTCTTATAATCTGTAAACTGAATTTTTCTCGTTGCCTTGGTTACTACACCTCTTGAATTGGCAACTGCATATGTAATATTACAAATATGATTTTTCTTATCCACAAATTTGGATATCGACTCCACAACAAGTCTTGATGTAATATCACCATCTTTGCTATCCTTTGCAACAACACCTTTTAATAAAGCATCCTTGTCCTTGACTGATACTTTTTTAACCTGACCTGCATTATCTACAGATATAACCGGTGCGCTCTCATTGGTGTGAGATTTGGTATACGCCCAGTTGATTACATATGTAATTGTTGCTGCTAAAAAAATAACAATTATTATATATTTAATGTACTTCATGATTTCTCCTTTGGGTGGGGGCTATGAAATATGGAAGAGATTTTTGATTGTTCTCTTAACTTTTCTTAATGCCCTTACAATAAATTTATCTTTTAAACAGTTTTCAATTAGCTTTATTACATCCTTACAATTGTCCAACTTTTCCATAAATTGATTATAGTTTCTATGCATGTTAGCATTATAAAAATATGAAGGATTATATTTTGTTATTTCTTCTAGATTAACCTGTCTAATACTAAACTGTTCACTAATTTTATTAAATATTTTCTCGCCTTTTAAGGTATTCACAAAAACTGCCGAAGTTCCCTGGTTATCAAACATTTCAGGTATGGCATCATCTATTCCCCAATAATCAGCTAAGGTAATATCGCTTACTCTGTTAAAGCCACGATTCTTACATTCATAGCAGGATTTTTTCAAAAACAAATCTGCTAAAAAGCCACGCATGTAAATATTGTCGCTATGATTTTCCTCAAAGACGGTTCCATCTACATATTCTACCTTAAAATTATAATCATACCAACCTTTATCTTTATTTCTAAAATAAATATTTTTTATTTCACCTTTTTCTTTTAAGTAATCCGAATACCTGTCCCACACTTTTTCATCAGGCATTCCATGGCATATAAAATCAACCTTTAAAAGGGTTGGATAATCCTTCTTTAAGAAGGAACTTAAGCCTGCATTTTGGCAGGGAGTGCCAACAAACATTACCCTTTTTCCTTTTTCAAGAACTTCCTTAATCTCTTTAAAAGTATTTCCTAATCTGCTTGGTGCATATTTACTTCCCATAAACTGTGCAAGCTCCTTTACACTGGAGCATTTTGCATGCTCCACGCTAAACCCATCATTGAACCTTGCACTGTACACTATTCCACCTTGTTCAATAAAATCTTTTGCAAGAGCGAAATAACATCCACCGGATGAACTCTTCTGTCTTATTGATGTGTTTTTATTAATACAGGCATAGGCTTTAATTGTACTTTTGTTAATCATGTTTTTTCCTTACATCTGTTACTTCTTTTGCATTGAGTGATGATTTTTAACTCTAGAAATTTCTCTTTATAATTTTCAAAATTAATTCCTTTGTTTGACCAAACTCAGGCATCAAGAAGGTTGCTCCTAAGAATATTACATTTGCAATGCCAAATATAACTATTCCTTTAACTACAAATCCTACTACACCTGACAATGATATATGTACGCAAACAGCGTAAGTAATTACGCACATAATGCACACCAGCCCTGTGTAGAAAAGCATCTTAAAAATAAATTCAATTGCATTTCTTTTAAAAATAACAGTAAACAGGTTATATATTAACCAAGGCATACCAATAAATGCCATTGTTAAAATTGTGGAAAACAAAATTCCAAACAAGCCTATATAATGAACTAATAGTAGGTTTAAGCCAAGGTTAGTCAAAGAAACTACCAGTGGTCGCCACTTATCCTCATGCCACATTCCTGCTGCATCCTTGTACATATTAATAAGTGTATTTATATTTCGAACAAAGAAATAAATGCAAATGCAAATAACCAAATTAAAACTTAACATAGACTTCTCGCCCACCCACATTTTCATAAATGGTTGATACAAACCAAGCAAACAACATGTGCAAACTGACGCTATCCAGCAAACTATGTATAAAAATTTCTTTAAATCGTTGTAGTTCTTATCTTCACTTTCAACTATAAGACTATTTCCAACACCCGCCATACATGCATTAAAAATAATAGTTATAAATCCAAATATGGATGACATTATATAGAAATAATTATTATATATTGCAAGAGTTGTTAATCCTAAAAAGGTTGATATGACAATTGTATCTGCTGAATCAACTACTGCACCACCTATTTTTGATGTAAACAAATCTCTTACCTTTCTATGGATTTCTTTTACCTCTGTTCTTTCAAGATTTCCTCTTGCTTTATATTTAGGATACATTTTATTACATTTATATGCTGCATATAAATTATTAAATATCCCAGTTGTAAGTGTAATTGTTAAATATAAATAGTAATTCGATATGCTTATTAAAAAAATTGCCTGAATTATGTATTGTAATGTCGATGAAACAATCGTAACTTTAGCAATCATATCGTTTCTTTGATGTGCTCCGAATAAACATGTTTTATAGGCAAACAACCAATATGATAAAACTGTCGCGCCTAAATTCATTAAATATAAAACATAAATATTTATATCTTCAGGTACACTTCCCGAAATCAAATTAGGAATGAATGGCACTAATATAAGTCCTATTACTAAGATTACTGCACCTATAATTCGATAATATAACTTGTACAGATTCATTAATGCACAAATCTTCTCTGTGTCATCTTCAGCAATTGGCTTGTACATGCTAAATACCAGAGCTGAACCAACTCCTAATTCTGCTAGATTAAGCACACTTAAAATGGAAGTAAATAAGCTGTTTAAACCTAAATACTCCATGCCTAATGTGTATATAAATATAGTTCTTAGAATGAACGGTCCTAATAATTGATAAATTTTTAGGAGCACTCCGTATATTATGTTTCTTGTTGCGTTCTTTGTTCTTTCGATTTTCATTTTCTTTCCTCAAATTTATAACTCTGTCTCAAAATTTAAAGATTGCTTTAAATATTTAATTGATTTATCCTTTAACATATCTAT
>ENA-ORTU01003101-ORTU01003101.1-human-gut-metagenome-genome-assembly--contig:-NODE-3101-length-14031-cov-3.757012_pt1 | contig 14031 bp, 14 predicted proteins | sample MGYA00241910_ERZ509184 | MGnify/ENA primary metagenome ERZ509184 (study PRJEB26280, sample SAMEA2338847) | human gut metagenome | biome: human gut; feature: human-associated habitat; material: faeces... | reverse complement strand
CGAATTGGAGTCGGGCTTGCCCGACGAAGCTGAGCAGGAGTGCATAGTCTTTTTCCTGCGTGTGGGCTGTCGTGAACTAAACAGCAACCTACTCCTCAATAATCTGTATCTCAAGATAATCAAAATCAATCGAATCTACAAAATTATCTTGATAAAATCGAGCTTTATCATGTCTTTTAAAATCAGCAATCGTGGAGTCGAGCCAGATTGGTTTGCTTAGATCAAATTCATAACAGATCTCGTCGAGTGCATGAAAAATTTTATGTGTTCGTGTATCATCCGTGTCATCGCAAATAACAGTATCGCGAAGCAGACGGTTGTCTTTAAATTCTTTTCCCCATAAACGGAACATAGTGATTTCCTCCTGTTAATTAATATGTGAATATTTTCTGGAAAAATTTGTGTTACAGAATTTCAAAAGTAGTTCAAGTATAGCATTGAAAAAGCAAAATGTCGATGATAGAATATGATGATAACGTAAATAAAATTCATAAGAATTTGTATGAAATGAGTTGAAGGGAATTCGAAGATGAAAAAAACATTGGATCGTATTTTTATTGATGGATTAAGTGGCATGGCACATGGATTGTTTGCAACGTTGATTATTGGGACGATTATACAGCAGATTGGAGCTATGGTGACTGGTAATACGGGGGCATGGATCGTTCTGATAGGAAAGGTCGCAGCAGCAATGACAGGCGCAGGAATTGGTGTTGGAGTCGCAAGAAAATTTGAAGCAAGTCAGCTGGTTGTAGTGTCAGCAGCGACAGCAGGTATGGTAGGTGCATTTGCCGGTAAGATTTTATCGGGAGAGATTTTGCAGAATGGGGCAATCGTGTTAGCGGGACCGGGCGAGCCGCTGGGAGCATTTGTTGCTGCTTATCTAGCTGTTGAAGTAGGAATTTTAATTGCGGGAAAGACAAAGCTTGATATATTGATCACACCGATTGTTACCATCGGTGTCGGTTCGGCGGTAGGAATTTTTGTGGGATCTCCGATCTCAAAATTCATGGCATGGATCGGTTCTCTGATCAACTGGGGGACAGAACAGCAGCCATTAATCATGGGAATTGTGGTTTCTGTATTGATGGGAATGGTTTTGACACTTCCAATCAGTTCAGCTGCAATCGGAATTGTATTGAATTTATCAGGTCTGGCAGCTGGTGCGGCAACGATAGGATGTTGCTGTAATATGGTTGGCTTTGCAGTTGCAAGTTTTCGTGAAAATGGATTTGGAGGTTTATTTGCACAGGGAATCGGAACATCGATGCTACAGGTTCCGAATATTGTGAAACGACCGGTGATTTGTCTTCCTGCAATATTATCCAGTGCAATTTTAGGACCGGTCGGAACCATGTTTTTGCATATGACTAATAATGCAACTGGGTCGGGGATGGGAACAGCCGGATTAGTGGGTCAGATTATGACCTGGCAGGTTATGACGCAGACGGAAGAACCGATGATAGTCATGATTAAAATGGTGACAATCCAGATTGTTCTGCCGGCACTTTTGACATTACTTTTTTCTGAGTATATGCGAAAGAAAAAGTGGATTCGTTATGGAGACATGAAACTGGATTTGTAGGCTGGACTATGCTATACTAAAGTATATATACTGTTTCTTAAAAATTGACAGAAATAGTGAATGGGGAAAGAAATATATTTATGAAGGAGAACGATGTCGAATGCAGGATGCAATTAAAAATTATGAGGATGTAGATAGTTGGAAGACTGTTATCTTTCTGTACAATGCAGCATTAAAAGAAGTGGGGACAAAGTTAGAAATTCTCAATGATGAGTTTCAGCATGTGCATAAATATAATCCGATTGAGCATATCAAGACGAGGGTGAAAACTCCGGAAAGTATTGTAAAAAAGTTGAAACGATATGGATATGAAACATCGATTGAGAATATGGTAAAGTATATCAATGATATTGCAGGAGTAAGGCTGATCTGTTCATTTACATCTGATATTTACAGATTAGCAGAGATGATAGGTAATCAAAGCGACCTGAAAGTGCTGACAATCAAGGATTATATAAAAAAACCGAAGGAAAGCGGATATAAGAGTTATCATATGCTGGTATCTGTTCCAATCTTTTTATCAGATAGCGTGGTTGATACGAAAGTAGAAATTCAGATTCGAACGATTGCAATGGACTTCTGGGCCAGTCTGGAACATAAGATTTACTACAAATTTGAAGGAATGGCACCGGAATATATAAGCAGGGATTTAAGAGAATGTGCACAGATGGTATCAGAGCTGGACGATAAGATGTTATCGCTCAATGAAGCAATTCAAGCGTGTCTGGAGCAGCAGGAAGGGGTACAAAAGACAGAGAGTGTTGCCAGTGTGGCGGAACATTTATTAGGAAAGAGAGAAATGTAGTCAGGTGACATTTTATAGCGGCGAGAAGTAACGTGTGCAATTGAAAAATAAAGGGGTAAGAATGACAAAAGAAGTAAAAAGTAAGCTGATCGAAATAGGAGCAGGCCTGGTTCTTTACTTGAATGCACTTTTTGCGGTAAAGCAATGGAATACAGATAGCAGAGTGGAATTGATGTTGTACATTTTTGCATATATTGTACTTTCAGTAAAGATAGTGTGGCAGACCTTTTATAATATAAAACATAAAAAACTTTTTGATGAAAATCTTCTGATGTTGGTTGCAACAATAGGAGCCATGTTTGTTGGGCGATATCGTGAGGCTGTTGCGGCCGTACTATTTTATCAGGTGGGAAATCTGGTAGAGGCTATTTCTCTGCAAAGAACAAAAAAATCAATTGCCAAATTTATGGATATCCGGCCGTCACATGCAAACTTAAAGATTGCAGGTGGAACAAGAACGGTTTCGCCTGTCGAATTGATACCGGGGAATGTAATCGTGGTTAAACCGGGAGAGAGGATTCCGGTGGACGCAACAGTTACACAGGGCGTAAGTATGATAGATACAAAAGCGTTGACTGGCGAGGCAGAACCAAGAGAAGTGAAGATAGGAAGCAAGCTTTTTAGCGGAAGTATCAATCTAAGCGGAATGATCGAGGCGAGAGTTTCGAAAGTTTATGAGGAATCTATGGCAGCGAAGATTATGAACTTGGTTGAAGCGGCAAATAATAAAAAAGCAGAAACAGAAAAGCTTGCTGATCGATTTACGAGATACTATACACCAATCGTAATACTGATGGGAATTTTAGTCATGATACTTCCGCCAATGATGTTTGCGGGTCAGGATAGACATGTTTGGATTTATCGAGGATTGATTTTTCTGGTAGCTGCATGTCCATGTGGTCTGTTAGTATCGGTTCCACTTGCATTTTTAGGTGGAATCGGAGCAGCATCCAGACAAGGTGTATTGATCAAAGGAAGTAATTATCTGGAAGCTTTATCGCAGACAGAAACATTTGTGTTTGATAAGACAGGAACTTTGACGGAAGGTGTATTTACTGTCAAAGAGATTTGTCCGCGAGGAATGTCTGAACAGAAGTTACTGGAGCTTGCCGCATATGGGGAGGTTCATTCAAATCATCCAATCGCACAGTCATTAAGGGAGGCCTATAGAAAAACAATTGATACAGCAAGAGTTTCTCATACAAGAGAATATTCTGGCTTTGGAGTGGAATCAATTGTAGATGGACAAGTTGTCTTTGCCGGAAATGCAAAATATATGAATAAGCAAGGCTTTTATTATCAGCCGGTATCGGATATCGGAACAGCGGTTCATATAGCGGTGGATGGAGAATATGCCGGATATATTTTAATCTCGGATATTATTCGACCAGGTGTGAAAAAGATGGTACGATGGCTTGACAGACATCAGATTGAGTCCGTTATGTTGACAGGTGACAATGACAGAGTGGCAGAAGATGTTGCCAAAAAAGTAGGAATCCACTCTGTGTTTGCAAATTTAATGCCGGAAGACAAAGTAGAACAGTTAGAAGACTTTATGGAAAGCCGGATTGAAGAGGAAAAACTTGCGTTTGTCGGGGATGGAATCAATGACGCGCCGGTTCTTGCACGTGCGGATATCGGAATTGCCATGGGAGGACTGGGAGCAGATGCAGCACTTGAAGCTGCAGATATTATTTTGATGGAAGATGAGCCGATTAAAATTGTAAATGCCATTCGAATTTCCAAAGGGACAATTCGGGCAGTGAAGCAGAATATGATTTTTGCAATCGGCATGAAAGTATATTTGCTGGTGCTGGCATTATTTGGTTATGTATCTATGGAGAATGCCATCATTGCGGATGTCGGTGTAATGTTATTAAATATTTTAAATTCATTCTGGATATTGAAATATCCGGAATAAAGACGAAAATGGAGAATGAAAATGAAGAATCAAATGCAATTTATTCGAAACTGTGGATTGGTGATTTTAACAATGTCTTGTTTACTTACAGGATGTTCAAATGCAGGAAAAGCAGGAATAAAAGCAATGGAAAAGGAAGATTATAAAGAAGCGGTTACTCAGTTTACACAGGCTGCAAGTACAGCAGAGGCGAAAGGAAAGAAAGAGGATGCTGCGGAAGCTTATCGCGGACTGGGAATGGCATATTATGAATTAAAAGAGTATGATAAAGTCCTGGAAAGTATGCAGAAAGCGTTAGATGATGGAGTTCAGAGAACTGCCGAGCTTTACAATATTATGGGAGTATCTGCAATGCAGCAGGAGGATTATGAATCTGCATTAAAATATTTTGATGAAGGAATTTCATATGCACAGTCAAAGGATGCGGTAAATGCATCGAAATCAAAAAAAGAAGTTGATTATTCTGATCTTATACAGGAGATGAGATACAATCAGGTTGTGTGTTATGAAAAACAGGAAAACTGGGAAGAAGCTAAGAATGCGGCAAATGAGTATATTGCAGACTACCCGAATGACAAGGATATAGAAAAAGAAGTAGAATTTTTGGAGACAAGATAGTTTATGACGATGTATGAGTTAAAAGAAGCCGAAGAAAAAGTGATTTTGGTTGGAGTTCAGTTAAATGAAAACGAACCGGCAGAAGAGTCATTGGATGAGCTTGGCGAACTGGCAAAAACAGCAGGAGCTGAAGTTGTGGGAAGAATGATACAAAGCAGAGAGTATATTCATCCGGCAACTTATATAGGAAAAGGAAAAATAACCGAACTCAAAGAACTGTTGTGGGAAACAGATGCCACAGGAATTATTTGTGATGATGAACTGACATCTGTGCAATTAAAAAATCTGGAACAGGAGTTAGGGTGTAAAATCATTGATCGTACGCTATTGATCCTGGATATTTTTGCAGCAAGAGCAGTATCAAGTGAAGGTAAGATACAGGTAGAACTTGCACAATTAAAATATAGAGCATCCCGTCTGATCGGACTTGGAAATTCACTATCCAGACTTGGAGGCGGAATAGGTACAAGAGGTCCCGGAGAGAAAAAACTGGAGATGGACAGGCGTTTGATCAGAGAACGAATCAGCAGATTAAAAAAAGAACTGCGCGAGGTGGAACAGCACCGTGAATTGATCCGGACACAGCGTAAGGATTCTAATCTGAAAGTGGCAGCCCTTGTAGGATATACTTCCGCAGGAAAGAGCAGTTTGGAGAATGCACTGACCGGGGCAGGAATTTTAGAAGATGCCATGCTTTTCTCAACATTGGATACAACGACCAGAGCGTTAGAGCTGGAAGGAAAACAACAGGTACTTTTGACGGATACCGTAGGTTTTATCCGCAAATTACCACATCATTTGATAGAGGCATTTAAAAGTACTCTGGAAGAAGCAAAATATGCAGATATTATAATTCATGTAGTAGATGCTTCAAATCCTCAGATGGATACACAGATGTATGTAGTATATGATACACTGCGTCAGTTAGGCGTAGAGGGAAAGCCTATTATTACACTGTTTAATAAGCAGGATAAATTGGAAGCACCACAAATGTTTCGCGATCTGCATGCAGACTATACATTTGCAGTGTCAGCAAAGACCGGACAGGGACTGGATGAACTGAAAGGTGCATTGCTTGATATCATCCGGCAGGATCAGATTTATGTGGAACGATTGTATGATTTTTCTGAAGCCGGTAAAATTCAATTGATTCGAAAACAGGGACAGCTTTTAGAAGAGGAGTATGTTGCAGAAGGAATTGCAGTAAAGGCATATGTACCGAAGTCAATCTATGGAAGAATATAAGCAGAGGTTAAAATGGTAAAAAAGGATGACAATATACACTACAAAAAAGTGGAGGTTGTCATCCTTTATGTTTTACGTTCAAAACTGATTTAGAGTAACAAAAACATGGGTTATTCTAAGAAAGGTTTTCCGGGACTCTTTGGATAGCTGCCCATAGAGACGAGAAGCTGTAAACCAATATCACGGGCTGTCAGTACTGCATTTTTTACAGCACTGGCATCACCGGTCACAGCAACAATCACTTCATTGGAATGACTGGTTCCACGATCCGGAGTCATATATTTTACAATTTCTACAGAAGCAGATTTAACAGCTAAATCAGCCATAACCATTCCAATTGCAGCAGGAGAACCACAGAAAAAGCCAAAAGGTTTTCCGATTGGTGCATCAAAAGCAAGATTCAGAGCCTGGTCTGCATTTGCAGAGAAGGTAAATTCCAAATGTCCGGCATCGCTGATATAAAGTTCTCCGGCATATTTTTCAGTGTATTCGAGTGCAATTTCTACAGCACGACGGACATCTGAAACATTGTCTCCGCCGATGATAATGTAGTTACCATGTCCGCCCCAGCCTTTTGTGTCGCGTGGCAGTTCAATGGATACGATTTCAGTGTTTGTAGATTTAACTGCTTCGTCGACAGCGTTAATCTGTCCGGCAGCACCGGTACGAGAGCTGAGAAGACCTAAGCTTCGGTATGGTTTTTTTAAATTCATTTGTTTCAAAAGCATCGGATCAACTCCGGGAATGACCAGTCCAATTGTATCTAATACAGTTGTTCCGACAAATTCTGTCATAGAACAGTTCATAGATATTTTTTCTATTTCATGTACGTTAATCATAATGTATCTCCAATCATAAATTCATTTGAATTAAATAAATCCGCCGTCCAGTCCGATAATCTGTCCGGTTAAATAATTATGGTTTTCGGAAAGGTCAAATGCAAGCTGGCCGACTTCAGCTGCAGTTCCGAAACGTCCGGACGGAATTTCTTCAGCGAGCTCCTGACGCTCTTCATCTGAAAATACAGCATTCATTTCTGTATCGATCACTCCGCATGCAATTGCATTGACCTGGATATTACTTGGGGCCAGTTCTTTTGCAAGGGCCATTGTAAGCCCATTCATCCCAGCCTTTGTGGCAGAATAGGCAGCTTCGCAGGAAGCTCCGACTCTTCCCCACATAGAGGAAATGTTGATAATCTTTCCCTTTTTTTGCCGGACCATGTAAGGAATTGCAGCACGGGAACAATAAAAAGAAGAAGAAAGATTTGTATTTAAAATACGCGTCCATTCTTCGTCGCTCATATCTGTTAACAATCCCACATAAGAAATACCGGCATTGTTGATAAGTACATCCAATCCGGGAGTAATGGTGGAAATCTTTTCAAAAATCGCTCGTACAGTATCAGGATTGCCGACATCACCGGGAACTAAGGTGCAAGTTCCGCCTTGCTGAGTAATAGAATCAGCAACCTTTTGAAGTGCATCGATTGATTTATTACAATTTAAAAATACATGATAACCATGTGCTGCGAAAGTGAAAGCGCAGGCAGCACCAATCCCGCGAGATGCACCGGTTATCAAAACATGTTTTTTGTGCATAAAGAGTACCTCACTATTATTTTTATTATAACGGATTTATATATAGAAAAGCAAACATCATTTGCTTTTTTTCGTTGAGTATCAAAATTAATTATGATATCATTTTCTATAGAAGTCAAAGAAAAGTAACAGTTCTATATTCGAGGAGGAAAAAAGATGCTGGATGAAGCGATTCTATTTGCAACGAAAGCACATGAAGGACAATTTCGAAAAGGAACAAAGAAACCTTATATCGTGCACCCATTAGAAGTAAAAGACATTGTGATGACAATGACAGAAGATGAAGAAATCATCTGTGCTGCAGTGCTTCACGATACAATAGAGGATTGCAAAGATGTATCGGAGAAAACAATTTGTACACAGTTTGGTGAAAGAGTTGCAAAGCTGGTAGTGGGTGAGAGCGAGGATAAGACAAGAACATGGGTAGAAAGAAAGTCAGCTACCATTGAACATTTAAAAAATGCATCTGAGGAATTACAGATGATTGGTTTGGCAGATAAATTATCTAATCTGAGGGACATTAACAGAGATTATCCGATATTCGGAGAAGAATTGTGGCTGCGGTTCCGTATGAAAAATAAGGATGCTATGGGATGGTATTATAAAAATATCCGAGACGTTTTAAGACCAGGCTTTGAAGGGCAGGAGGCGTATGCGGAATATTCTCAGTTGGTCGACAAGATTTTTGGGAAAGAACCTGCTGATGAATCGTGGAGAGAGCAATAGAAAGAAGGATTTAGCTATGGGAAAAACAAAAGTAATCTGTTTTGCAAATAATAAAGGGGGAAGCGGAAAGTCAACAACTTGTGCCAATGTAGGATATGGTCTGACACAGCTTGGGAAAAAAGTCCTTCTGATCGATGGAGACATGCAGTTGAATCTTTCACTGTCATTATTTGACGAGGATAAAGTACTTGCATTTGCTCAGAGTGATAAGAACTTATATGAAGGGATTCGAAAACAGGCTGATTTGACAGATTATATCGTGAAGTCGGACTTTGAAAATCTGGACTTAATCCCATCTTCAACACTGATGAGTTCGATTGAGTATGAGCTTTTTACAAAGTGGCAGAGAGAATACATTTTAAAGAAAGGCATTTCTAAAATTGTAGAGAAAGAATTATATGACTACATTTTAATCGATGCACCCCCGACACTTGGTGGCTGGGTGATGAATATTTTATGTGCATCGGACGAAGTGATAATTCCGGTAGAATCTACACCCTGGGGATTATTCGGATTAGGAAATATGTTCGAATTTTTAGAAGAGGTCAAACAAATTGCACCGGATTTACAAATCGGAGGCGTGCTGATCACAAAAGTAGATACAAGAAAGAGCTATTTTAAACAGACATTAGAAGTGTTGCAGGATTTGGAAAATGTCAGAGTGTTTGATACATATATTCGAGTAGACAGTACTGTAGAATGGTCTCAGGATGATCATAGACCGATTATGGCTTACAAAAAAAGCAGCCGTAGTGCAAAAGAGTATATGGCACTGACGGAGGAAATTGCAGGATGCACAAAGAACTGATCGATGCGCTTTCTGTCATTACAGAAGAAGAACAGCGCATTTTGAATGAACAGAAGGGAATAGATCGAGGGCTCTATACGGGGAAAAAGGAGCTGGTTATTGACAGCGAAAAGCTTTTGCAAAAAGGGAAGCTGATCCAGGTTAGGCCACATACAAGATTCGTGAATTTTCCAAAGCATCGGCATAATTATGTGGAATTGATTTACATGTGTCAGGGCAGTACAACACATTATATTGATGGAAATAAAGTTGTGTTGGAGCAGGGCGATTTGCTATTTTTAAATCAACATGCCCAGCAGGAAATACTGCCGGCAGGGAAAGAAGATATTGCCGTGAATTTTATCATTTTGCCGGAATTTTTCAATATGGCATTTTCTATGATGGGGGCAGAAGATAATATTCTTAAAGAATTTCTTGTAGGAACACTCTGCGGAAAAGATGGGAAGACATCTTATTTATATTTCCATGTTGCAGATATTTTACCGATTCAGAATCTGATGGAAAATATGGTTTGGACCATTTTTTATGATATAGGAAATAAACGAAGCTGTAATCAGATTACAATGGGACTTATGTTGCTTCAGTTATTAAATCATATGGACAAAATGGAAACAGGAAATGCCGGATTTGATAATGAATTGACCGGAACAGTTCTAAATTATATAGAGGAACATTACAAAAATGGAAGCTTGTCAGAACTGGCTGAAATCATGAATTATGATGTATATTGGCTGAGCAAGGCGATTAAAAAGCAGACCGGTAAGACTTATAAAGAATTACTGCAGTCAAAACGTATGAGTCAGGCGGCGTATTTACTTACGAATAGTACATTGCCGGTTGCAGATATTATTGAATCAGTAGGATATGATAATACAAGTTATTTTTATAGAAAGTTTAAAGAATGGTATGGCATGGGCCCGAAAGAATATCGGGCGGGGAAATGATGGTGAATTCATTTATCGTTTAGCCATGTAGCTCGAATCCGTTGCATAGCAACTACTTCTCGCTGTATGGCGTTTGCCATATGCAAAAATAAACACAGTCTTATATAAGCAAGCTTATAAAGATGGTGTTTATTTTTGCGCATGGCTGAACTTCTGGTGCAAATAAGGTCTCATTTGTTTTCAAATGGAGACCTTTTTTTGTATTTTTTTACAAATTATAATGTACTCATACAAGAAAATTAGTGAAAATACAAGAAGGAGGCACACAATGAGCAAGTATTATTTAGCAATTGATATTGGGGCATCAAGCGGACGTCACATGCTTGCATCCATGGTCAATGGAAAAATACAGCTGGAAGAAGTGTATCGTTTCCCGAACGGAATGGATAACAAGAATGGTACACTGTGTTGGGATGTAGAGAGACTGTTTACAGAGATAAAAAATGGATTGAAAAAATGTAAAGAAATCGGCAAAATTCCATCTTATATGGGAATTGACACATGGGGTGTTGATTACGTTTTATTGGATAAGGATGATAAAATCCTTGGCGAGACAGTTGGATATCGCGATAACCGAACAAATGGAATGGATGCAAAAGTGTATGAGACAATTTCAATTTCAGCATTATACGAGAGAACAGGAATCCAGAAACAGATTTTCAATACAATATATCAGTTGATGGCGGTGAAAGAGTCACACCCGGAATATCTGAAGCAGGCAAAATCAATCCTTATGATCCCGGATTATTTCCATTTCCTTCTTACAGGAGAGAAGAAAAACGAGTATACCAATGCAACAACAGGACAGCTTGTGAATGCAAAGACAAATGAGTGGGACTATGAGCTGATCGATATGCTTGGATACAACAAAGAAATGTTCCAGCCAGTATCGATGCCGGGAACAGTTGTTGGTGAATTTACAAAAGCAATTCAGGAAGAGGTCGGTTTCAACTGTACTGTTGTCCTTCCTGCAACACATGATACAGGTTCGGCAGTACTTGCAGTTCCGACAAACGATGATAATGCAATTTACATCAGCTCCGGAACATGGTCGCTGATGGGAATTGAAAGAAAAGAAGCAGACTGCTCTATGAAGAGTATGCAATCAAACTTCACAAATGAAGGTGGATACGACCATCGTTTCCGTTTCTTGAAAAATATCATGGGACTTTGGATGATTCAGTCTGTAAAGAAAGAATTTACAGAAGACCTTTCCTTTGCAGAAATTTGCGAAAGAGCTTCAAAAGAAACAATTTCATCTATCGTAGATTGTAATGACGATTGCTTCCTTGCTCCAAAGAGTATGATTGAAGCAGTGAAGAAATTCTGTCAGGATACAGAACAGCAGGTTCCTGAAACAGTAGGAGAAATCGCGGCTGTTATTTATAACAGTCTTGCAAAATGTTATGGCGATACAATCGAGGAAATCGAAGCGCTGACAGGCGAGCATTACTCAACAATCTATGTTGTCGGTGGTGGTGCAAATGCAGGATATTTAAATGAATTGACTGCAAAATATACAGGAAGAAGAGTTTCAGCAGGACCATCCGAAGCAACAGCCATCGGAAATATTATTGTTCAGATGCTTCATGACAAAACATTTAAGAGTCTTCCGGAAGCAAGAACATGTATCGGTGAGTCATTTGATGTGAAAATCTATGAGAATTAAATAATATAGACATAAAAATCTACGAGAACTAAATAATACAGACATAAAAACATACGAAATTAAAATAAAGATATAGACATTTACGAAAACGAAATTATAAAAGTAAAATGGAGGATTAAAAAATGACAAGATATGAATCAGCAAAAGAAATTTATGCAAAATTAGGTGTAGACACAGACGCTGCAATCGAAAAATGTATGCAGATTCCTGTTTCACTTCACTGCTGGCAGGGAGGTGACGTAACAGGATTTGACCATGATGGACCTCTGACAGGTGGAATCCAGACAACAGGAAATTATCCTGGAAAAGCAAGAACTCCGGAAGAATTATTAGCAGATATGGATAAGGCAATGAGCCTGATGCCAGGAAAGAAAAAAATTAATGTACATGCATGCTATGCAATTTTTGAAGACGGTGAGTTTGTAGATCGTGACAAATTGGAGCCAAAACATTTCCAGAAATGGGTTGATTTTGCAAAAGAAAGAGGAATGGGACTTGATTTTAACCCAACATTCTTCTCACATCCAATGGTAAAAGATGGATTGACATTGTCAAGCCCGGACGAAGAAGTAAGAAAATTCTGGATTGAACATGGAAAAGCCTGCATCCGTATTTCACAGTATTTTGCAGAGCAGACAGGAATTCCTTGTGTTATGAATATCTGGACAGGAGATGGATTTAAGGATGTACCAGCTGACCGTATGGGACCACGTGTACGTTATAAAGAATCTATTGATGCAATCCTTGCAGAGCCATTTGACACAAATCTTGTAAAACCATGTGTTGAGTCAAAAGTATTCGGAATCGGTGTAGAAGCATATACAGTAGGTTCAGCAGAATTTTCTTTAAGCTATGCGGCAATGAACAAAGATAAATGCTTGCCACTTATGGATAATGGACATTATCATCCAACAGAGGTTGTTTCAGATAAGATTCCTGCACTTTTAACATTCTTCCCTGAAATCGCTCTGCACGTAACACGTCCGATTCGTTGGGATTCAGACCATGTAGTATTGTTTGATGATGAAACAAAAGAAATCGCACAGGAAATCGTTCGCTGCGAAGGTGGAATTGAGCGTACATATATTGCATTGGATTACTTTGATGCATCAATCAATCGTATTTCTGCATGGGTAACAGGATTTAGAAGCTTCCAGAAAGCGTTATTGAATGCTCTGTGTACACCAAGTGCAATGCTCAAAGAGCTTCAGGATACAAATCAGATGTCTAAGAAAATGGTAATGATGGAAGAGTGCAAGACACTTCCAATCGGAGATATCTGGGAAGAATACTGCAACAGATGCGGTGTGGCAGCAGAAGGATGGTTTGACGATGTTGCTAAATACGAAGAAGAGGTTCTGTCTAAGAGAGCGTAGTTGATATTTAGTTCACTGGGTGGCAATACGTTCCTTACAAAAAATTGATATAAGAATTCTTGCTCAGATTCCATGAGCGGGAGACACATAAGAGCGTAAATTTTTGCTAAAAGCAAATGAATTTGAACTCAAACTTGCTGCTACGCAGCTTCAAACATGTTCGTTCAAATTCATTAACACAAAAATTTACGCTCTAAGTGTCTCCAACGCTCACTCCATATTCGCTCGAACTTCTTATATCAATTTTTGTAAGGAATGTATCGGCTCAGTCCATGAAGTGAGTGAACTCGAGGAATATTGAGTAATATCTGTGATAGTGGATTTTCGGGGATTGAAGATGCAAAATTTTGATGGGAGCATCTTCAAAGCATTGAAAGAGCAAGTTGAGGATGCACATTTTTACTGGAGAGTATCTGCAAGGTATAGAAAGAACAGGTTGAGGATGCGGAATTTTACTGGGGAGCATCCTCACGTTATCGAAAACGTGGGATGTAGATGCAAGATTTGCGAAGGAAGTATCTTTAAATCCCAGAAAAGACAAGATGTAGATGCAATTGTACATGACAGGCAGGCTGAAAAGCATCTGCAACAGCGAATATCAAGTCTTGCAGATACATTGGTCTAAAAAATAGCATCTGCAACAATGAATATCAAGGCAGTGCAGATACATCAGTTGTCAAAAAGCATCTGCGACAGCAAATAAACCCAGGATGTAGATACATCAGATCCCAGA
>ENA-ORTU01003099-ORTU01003099.1-human-gut-metagenome-genome-assembly--contig:-NODE-3099-length-14044-cov-5.873401_pt1 | contig 14044 bp, 9 predicted proteins | sample MGYA00241910_ERZ509184 | MGnify/ENA primary metagenome ERZ509184 (study PRJEB26280, sample SAMEA2338847) | human gut metagenome | biome: human gut; feature: human-associated habitat; material: faeces... | reverse complement strand
GTGTTCGAGCAGGCCAGCAACGGCACCTATGTGCCCAGCCTGTCCAGCCGCACCATCGTCTACAAGGGCATGTTCCTGGTGCACGATCTGCGCCTGTTCTACCTTGACCTGCAGGACGAGGATTATGAGTCCGCCATTGGCATGGTGCACAGCCGCTTTTCTACCAACACCAACCCCAGCTGGATGCGTGCCCACCCCAACCGGTTCATCCTGCACAACGGCGAGATCAACACCATCAAGGGCAACACCGATGCCATGCTGGCCCGTGAGGAGAGCATCGAGAGCCCCATCCTGCAGGACGACATGAACAAGATCCTGCCCATCATCAACACCTCCGGCTCGGACTCCGCCATGCTGGACAACGCGCTGGAGTTCATGGTGATGAACGGCATGGATCTGCCTCTGGCTGTGATGATCACCATCCCCGAGCCCTGGGAAAACAACAAGAACATCAGCCAGAAAAAGCGCGATTTCTACCAGTATTACGCCACCATGCTGGAGCCCTGGGACGGCCCCGCCGCCATCCTCTTCTCCGACGGCGACGTGGTGGGCGCGGTGCTGGACCGCAACGGTCTGCGCCCCAGCCGCTACTATATCACCAAGGATGGCCGGATGATCCTGTCCTCCGAGGTGGGCGTGCTGCCCTGCGCCCCGGACAACATCCTGATGAAAGACCGCCTGCGCCCCGGCAAAATGCTGCTGGTGGATACCGTCAAGGGCGAGGTCGTGGATGACGAGAAGCTGAAGGAATACTACGCCAGCCGTGAGCCCTACGGCGAGTGGATCGACCGGAATCTGGTCCGGCTGAAGGACCTGAAGATTCCCAACATCAAAGTCCCCAGCTACACCGGCGAGGAGCTGACCCGCCTGCAGAAGGTCTTTGGCTACAAATACGAGGAAATCAAGGAGCTGATCCTGCCCATGGCCCGGGCCGGTGCCGAGCCTTCCGGAGCCATGGGCACCGACACCCCGCTGGCTGTCCTGAGTGACCAGCACCCCCCGCTGTTCAACTACTTCAAGCAGCGGTTCGCACAGGTCACCAACCCGCCCATCGATGCCATCCGTGAGAAGGTGGTCACCTCCACCAGCGTCTATGTGGGTGCCCACGGCAACCTGCTGGAGGACAAGCCCGAGAACTGCAAGGTGCTCAAGGTGCAGAACCCCATCCTGACCAGCACCGATCTGCTCAAGATCAAGCACATGAACGTGCCCGGCTTCAAGACCGCCACGGTGTCCATCAATTACTATAAGAACACCAGCCTGGAAAAAGCCATCGACCGCGTATTTCTGGAGGTGGACCGCGCCTACAAGGACGGTGCCAACATCATCATCCTCTCTGACCGCGACATCGACGAGTACCATGTTTCCATCCCCAGCCTGCTGGCCGTTTCTGCCGTGTCCCAGTACCTCATCCGCACCAAAAAGAGCACGGCCATGGCCCTCATCCTTGAGAGCGCCGAGCCCCACGAGGTGCACCACTTTGCCACCCTGCTGGGCTACGGTGCCTGCGCCGTCAACCCCTATCTGGCCCACGACACCATTGCCCAGCTCATCGACGAGGGTCTGCTGGACAAGGATTACTACGCCGCCGTGGATGACTACAACAAGGCTGTGCTGAACGGCATCGTGAAGATCGCCTCCAAAATGGGCATCTCCACCATCCAGAGCTACCAGAGCAGCCAGATCTTTGAGGCGGTCGGCATCTCCAAGGATGTCATCGACAAGTACTTCACCGGCACGGTCAGCCGTGTGGGCGGCATCGGTCTGGAGGACATTCAGGCGGATGTGGAAGCTGCCCACAACGCCGCCTTTGACCCGCTGGGTTTGGATATCAACATGGAGCTGGCCGACGGCGGTGCCCACAAGTTCCGCAGCGGCAAGGAAGAACACCTCTTCACCCCGCAGACCATCCATCTGTTCCAGAAAGCCTGCTTCACGGGCGACTACAAGGCCTTCAAAGACTTCACCCGCACCGTGGACAACATGGGTGCCGAGGGCATGCACCTGCGCAGTCTGCTGGACTTCAGCTATGATCCCAACGGCGGCATCCCCCTTGAGGAGGTGGAGCCCGTCAGCTCCATCGTCAAGCGGTTCAAAGCCGCTGCCATGAGCTACGGTGCCCTGAGCAGCGAGGCCCACGAGACCATCGCCATCGCCCTGAATCGTCTGGGCGGCCGGAGCAACACCGGTGAGGGCGGTGAGCCCGAGGAGCGCTACCAGAGCGAGAGCAACTCCAAGATCAAGCAGGTGGCCTCAGCCCGCTTTGGTGTGACCAGCAAGTATCTGGTCTCCGCCGAAGAGATCCAGATCAAGCTGGCACAGGGTGCAAAGCCCGGCGAGGGCGGCAACCTGCCCGGTGCCAAGGTCTACCCCTGGATCGCCAAGACCCGCCACAGTACCACCGGCGTGGGCCTGATCTCTCCCCCGCCCCACCACGACATCTACTCCATCGAGGATCTGGCCGAGCTGATCTATGACCTGAAGAACGCCAACCGCCACGCCAACATCAACGTAAAGCTGGTCAGCGAGGCCGGTGTCGGCACCATTGCCGCCGGTGTTGCCAAGGGCGGCGCACAGGTCATCCTTGTCTCCGGTTACGACGGCGGCACCGGTGCAGCCCCCCGCACCTCCATCAAGAATGCAGGCCTGCCCTGGGAGCTGGGCATCGCCGAGACCCACCAGACCCTGATCCTGAACGGCCTGCGCAGCCGCGTCCGCATTGAGAGCGATTCCAAGCTGCTCTCCGGCCGCGATGTTGCCATCAGCTGTATGCTGGGCGCTGAGGAGTTCGGCTTCGGCACCTCCCTGCTGATGTGCGAGGGCTGCGTGATGATGCGTGTCTGCAACCTGGACACCTGCCCCATGGGCATCTGCACCCAGAACCCCGAGCTGCGCAAGCGGTTCAAGGGCAAGCCCGAGTATATCATCAACTACCTGACCTTTGTGGCTCAGGAGCTGCGGGAGTACATGGCCAAGCTGGGCGTGCGTACCATCGATGAGCTGGTGGGCCGCACCGACCTGCTCCATGTCAAGCCCAGTGCTGCCGGCAGCCGTGCCGCCAAGATGAATCTGGACTGCATCCTGCACAACCCGGCCATTGCAAACAGCAACGTCCACTTTGTGCCTGCCGACACCTATGACTTCCACCTTGAGAACACCCTCGACATGAAGGTGCTGATGAAGAAGTTCAAGCTGGGCAGCAAGGCACCCCAGAGTGTCCGGCTGGAGGTCTCCAACACCGACCGCGCCCTGGGTGCCATCTTTGGCAGCGAGATCACCCGCAAGTACGGCAGCTCCCTGCCCGACGATGTCTACACCGCCGAGTGCATCGGCGCAGGCGGCCAGAGCTTTGGCGCGTTCATCCCCAAGGGCCTGACCCTCAGCCTGACCGGCGACTGCAACGACTACATGGGCAAGGGCCTGTCCGGCGGCAAGATCATCGTCCGCCCGCCCGAGGGCATCGGCTACAAGCCCGAGGAAAACATCATCACCGGCAACGTGGCCCTTTACGGTGCCACCAGCGGCAAGGCCTTCGTCTCCGGCGTGGCCGGTGAGCGATTCTGCGTCCGCAACAGCGGCGCGACTGCCGTTGTCGAGGGCGTGGGCGACCACGGCTGCGAGTACATGACCGGCGGCACTGTTGTGGTCCTGGGCCAGACCGGCAAGAACTTCGCGGCCGGCATGACCGGCGGCGTGGCCTACGTTCTGGACGAGAACTGGGATTTCTACCAGCGGGTCAACAAGGAGACCGTGAGCCTGGAGCCTGTGGAGCACAAGTACGATGTTGCTGCCCTGAAGGAGCTCATCCGTGAGCATGTGGAAGCCACCGGCTCCCCCCGCGGCAAGGAGATCCTAGACAACTTCAGCGAGTACCTGCCCAAGTTCAAGAAAGTCCTCCCCTACGATTACGACCGGATGCTCCGGATCATCGCTTCCATGGAGGAGCGCGGCCTGGACGGCGAACAGGCACAGATCGAAGCATTCTACGCTGTGCAGAAGAAGAAGTAAGGAGGGCTGGATCATGGGCAAGATCACTGGATTTATGGATTACACGCGCAAGACCAGCACGGATGTCCCGCCGCTGGAGCGCATTGAAAATTTCAACGAGTTTCACGTCTGGCTCTCCCGCGAGGAGCAGCAGACCCAGGCCGCCCGCTGCATGGACTGCGGCGTGCCCTTCTGCCAGGCCGGCATGATGATCGGCGGCATGGCATCGGGCTGCCCGCTGAACAACCTGATCCCCGAGTGGAACGATCTGGTCTATCAGGGCAAGTGGGAGCTGGCGCTCCACCGCCTGCGCGCCACCAACCGCTTCCCGGAGTTCACCAGCCGGGTCTGCCCCGCCCTGTGCGAGGCCGCCTGCACCTGCGGTGACGTGACCGGCAGCAGCGTGACCGTGCGCGAGAACGAGCACGCCATCGTGGAAACGGGCTACGCCAAGGGCTGGCTCCACGCCGCCCCTCCCCCGGCCCGCACCGGCAAGAGCGTGGCCGTCATCGGCAGCGGCCCGGCCGGTCTTTCGGTGGCCGAGTACCTGAACATCCGGGGCCACGCCGTCACTGTGTTTGAGCGCGCCGACCGCGTGGGCGGCCTGCTGATGTACGGCATCCCCAACATGAAGCTGGACAAAGCTGTCATCGAGCGCCGCATCAGGATCATGCAGGCCGAGGGCGTGGAGTTCCGCACCAGCATGGATGTGGGCGGTGCCGTGGATGCCGAGAGTATCCTGAACAGCTACGATGCTGTGGTGCTCTGCTGCGGTGCCAAAAAGGCCCGTGACCTGAACGTTCCGGGCCGGGATGCCAATGGCGTGCACTTTGCCGTGGATTACCTCACCAGCGTGACAAAGAGCCTGCTGGACAGCAAATTTGCCGACGGCAGGGCCATTGATGCCAAGGGCAAGAACGTTCTGGTCATCGGCGGCGGCGACACCGGCAACGACTGCCAGGGCACGGCCCTGCGGCAGGGCTGCACTGATCTGGTGGCTCTGGAAATGATGCCGCAGCCCCCCAAGGAGCGTGCCGCCAGCAACCCCTGGCCCGAGTGGCCCCGGGTGCTCAAGGTGGACTACGGTCAGACCGAGTGCATGGCCAAGTTCGGCAAGGACCCCCGTGTCTACCAGACCACGGTCAAAGAATTCCTCAAGGACGATGCAGGCAACCTGACCGCTGCCGTCATCTCCTACCTCAAGCCCGAGCGTGACCCCGAGACCGGCCGCACCAACATGGTGCCCACCGGCGAGGAGTTCACCTACAACTGTGAGCTGGCCTTCATTGCCGCCGGTTTCGTGGGCTGTGAGAGCTATGTGGCCGATGCCTTCGGTGTCAGCCTGACCGGCCGCGGCTGCGTGGACACCGACCACTTCCGCACCAATGTGGACAAGGTGTTCGCCTGCGGCGATATGCGCCGGGGCCAGAGCCTTGTCGTCTGGGGCCTGCGCGAGGGCCGCGACTGCGCCGCCGAGGTAGACCGCTACCTCATGGGCTACACCAACCTGTAAGCCCGCATCCCGGTCATTACTGAACCATTCTCTTTCCTATCCTAAACAGCAGAAGCGGGAGCCCGTTAAAAGGCTCCCGCTTCTGCTGTTTTTTGGGATATTAAAACGACGTGAACGGCTGGTTTCCCGACTGCTTATTTATTCAGCAGATCGGTATGGTCTGCGCCGCCCACGGTCAGGCTTGCGGCCTCCTTGGTGTGGGTCAGGGTGAAAATCGTCGTCTCTGCACCCTGCGCCAGCAGCGTGTCGATGGAGACGGTGCTCTCACAGAGCTGAGTGCGGAACACCAGCACCTCGGCACCCTTGGCCTTGAGCTCCTTCAGGGCGTGCAGACTGCCGGTCAGGCTTGCGCTCTGGGCCGGGACCGCGATCAGCACGCGGCCGTCCTTCACGGTCTGCTCATAGGCCGGGGCACCCACCACCCGCAGGGGTGCATAGGAGACGGTCTCCTCTGCGGTGCTGTCCGTTTCGGGGGTGGAACCCTCGCTCGGCGTGTTGTCCGTGTCAGAGGGCTTTTCGTCCGGTTTCTCTGCCGGCTCCTCGCCCGGCTTCGGGGCAACATAGTTTTCGTCTACCGCCTTCTCTTTCTCATTGCAGCGGGTGCAGGTACGGGTCTTGTGGCCCGCACCGTCCGGCACCCACTCGCCAAAGGCGTGGCCGAGGGCAGGGCTTCCCACTTCATTCGTTACAGTTTTCTGCGTACCATCAACCGAATCATACGTTGCAGTATAAGTACCCTTGCCCTCTTCTGTGCAGGTTGCCTCACGAGTTACAGTCCATTTGCCAGCATAATTCACACGGGAAACAACCTTATTGCCCTTTTTGTATTTGACTTCGAGTGTCTTGTTTTCAATATTCCACTCGCCGACTTCCTCGGAATCAATAGTAACATTATCCGGATCACTGCGATTATTCGGATCCGTATAATGAATCACAGATTCGCTCTTCTTATTCTTACCGTTTCCTAAGTTGTTGGCACCTTCACCGCCGTAGGCCAAAAACGTTCCTCCACAGAGGTACAACTCGGAACCTTGGCCTTCCTCACCACTACCAATGCCAGCGCCACCTTCACCACCGGTTGCAGTTGTAGTTCCCGAATAGGAAGCGAACGATTGCAATCTGCCGCCTTTTCCGCCTCCGATTCCAGCAGCTCCAGCAGAACCGACAGCCGTTATCGTCATATCTGTCTCCCCTGCACCACTTTGGCCAAGTTCGACCATATTAGCACCGGCTCCACTGCCTCCGCCAATACCGGCACCGCCGCCTGTGCCGGTTGCTTTGATCGTACCATCACGAAAATAAAGGCCTAAGCCATTTTTCCCTTCTGCACCACCAATACCTGCACCACCTTCACCGCCAGTTGCAGTCACATTACCGCCGGTAATCGTTACAAACTCCTCAGAAGTCCAGAAATTATACTGTTCTCCCGAAGCATTTACACCACTGCCGATGCCTGCGGCACCTTTACCACCGGTTGCATCAATCGTACCGCCATTGATAACAATATTATTACCCCAATCGCTAGAAGTAGTCACGCCGTTGTTTTCCTTACCGTCGGAAGTTTTCGCACTGCCGCCAATACCGGCGCCGCCTTCGCCACCAGTAGCAGTCAGACTGCCGCCATCCTTATCATCATCTTTAATATACAATGAGCCTTTTCCTTCTACCGCATTCTTTTCCAAGCCAGCATGACCATCTGCATCGGAACTGTCTAGTGTGTTTTTTCCATTCAATTCCAATTGAACACTACCATTACCGGTAACTGTCATTGCAGCTTTCTCGGAAGATTTGATATTCACATCCTCCAGCGTCACTTTAGCTGTTTGACCTTTATCCGATTTAACCGTTACCGTATTGTCCGTAGTTTTCACCTCGTCGGTCTCGGCATCCTTGGTGGTAATTACCACGTCGTTATCCAGACGATCTTTGATCTCGCCCTTATCGTCTGAAACGTATCTGCCATCACCATCCGTCTGTGTCACGGTCTGTTGATTGTTTTTGAATCCAACGCTGATATCGCCCTTGGTCAGGTCATACACATCCGCAAAGGCTGGGGCGGCGATGGAACTGACGATGGAGAGCACTGCCGCTGTGGACAGGACCCGCAATGCAAGCTTTTTACATTCCATAATAACCATCCTCCTAAAGAAACTTTTCCAAAGACCTTTCCCCGGCAAAACAAAAAGCGCCGCACCTGCCGTCTGGCGGATGCAACGCTCTGGTTGACACTTTAAGATGCTCCTGCGGGAGCGGATGAAATACAACTGGCTGCCATCTTACAGGCCCTATAGCTTCGCGTCGCAGCCTTTCGGCTGGTTTGCCGGTTCTTCAATTTTGCATGGTCTTTAGTTCATTATACCCCCCCCCCCCCATTAAAATAATCAAGGTTTTTTAAAAAATTCAGCAATTATCACAAAAATATAGAATGTTGGTTGTTCTGTTTGGATAAAAAGACGCAAAAAAGAGGGCTGTTGCTGACTCCTTCGGGCACGGCGGAGCCGTGCCTGAGGGAGTTGTGCAACAGCCGCTCGATGAATCTTAGTCCGTATCATACACCGTATCGTCCGGCGCGGTCTCCCCCGAAGAGGAAGCGCTTTCGCCGCTGCCGGAATCGGAGGCGGCGGGCGGTTCGGTGGTGATCTCCACACTGGGGTCGGCGGCGATATACACAGTGATTACACTTCCGGCTTCCACCATGGTGCCTGCATCCTCACCGCAGGAAACCACACACCCAGCCACAAGGGAGCCATCATTGACGACCATAAAGCAGCTGGGAATCAGTCCTGCTTTCTGTATCCTCTCAATTGCGTCATTTTGCGGAACGCCTATGACATTAGGCATCTCCACCATCTGCGGGCCGCGGCTGACCACCAGATCGATGGTGCTGCCCTTTTCGATGACCTCTCCGGCAGGCCGCTTTGCGTCAATCTTCTCTCTTCAATTCTTCTTGCAGCAGCCGTTTGAACAAAACAGGGTAATTACTTGCACCATGCACGATATGGTAGACGAACACAGTATCCACAATCAGCCGATAGACGCAGAGATACTGCCCGGCGATCACATAGCGATAGCCGCTTTTCAGCAGTTCGGCATCTCTTGGAAGCGAACCCGACAGCGGGAAACGTTCCAACCGCGAAAGAGAATCCAAGATCCGATCCGTGATTTTTCGGGCAGAATTCGGCCCTACCAGATTCATGTGAAGCTCTGCGATCGCTTCCAGTTCCCGCTGTGCCGACTCCAGAATTTCGATCTTAGCCACGACGATAGATCTCCTCCAGCCGTTTTCTGGAATCCTCCAGCGTGTAAGCCGGAGCACCAGCAAGCCTTCCCTGTTCCGCTGCTTCCAGCTTTGCCCGGAGTTTCAACGCCTCTTCCCGCTGTTCGAATGCTTCAATGCTCATCACAACAAGGTCACCCTCTCCATTTTTTGTAATGTAGATTGGCTCGCCCGCTCCGTGCGCCAGATTTGAAATGGAACCGTAGTCATTGCGAAGCGCCGTAGACGACTTAATAATCATAGTGCGCACCCCCTAAATGATTCTAATATAATTCTATCAGAATCATTCATTTTCTTCAAGCGTTCTCATCAAAAAAGCGGCCCGCCCTCTCCGGCAGGCCGCTTTGCGTTCAATCCGTATCGTTTTCGGTACCGGCCCCACCGGTCGGCGGCTCCGTCTGCGCGGCAGACGGTGTGGTACCGGCAGAAGGGGTCGTGGTCTCGGGCGGGGTGGCGGGCACCTCGGCCTCGACCTCTGCCGCCATATAGACGATGATGGTCGAGCCGACCTCCACCATGGCACCGGGCTCCTCGCTGCAATAGGCCACACAGCCCGAAACATAGGAGCCATCGTTATAAATGGGATAGAAGCTCGCATTCAGTCCCACCTGCGCCAGCTGCTGCTCCGCGCCATCCCGGGTAAAGCCTGCCACGTTGGGCATCTCCACCATCTGTGGGCCGCGGCTGACCACCAGATCGATGGTGCTGCCCTCTTCGATGACCTCTCCGGCTTCGGGGGTCTGACGGATGATCTTGCCCTTTTCCACAGTATCACTGTATTCCATGGTCACATAGAACAGGTAATCCCCGGCATAGCTGTTGTTGTTGCGCACCTGCGAATCGTAGTCCATTCCCACAAAGTCAGGGGCCAGATTCACCGGCTCTGTCACCAGCGAGCTGGCCGGTTCGGAGGCCGGGGTGGATTCCGCAGGCTTTGCGGGGTGCAGCCCCTGATTCACCAGCCCCCACACGATGAGCAATGTCAGGATAGCCAGCAGGATCAGGATGGCCGCCAGCAGGTTGCGCAGGCTGAGGATATGCTTTTTCCGCTCCTCTTCCTCGGTGGACTGAGGGCGCGGCGCGGCCTGCTGCAGAGTCTGGGTGAGCTCCGTGGTATACTCCTGGCTGCTCAGTGCCCGGAACAGCTGGGGCACGGTCTGGATGCGCTCGGCAGGCTTGAGCTGCAGGCCCATCCAGAGCACATCCGAAACATACTCCGGCACCGCCCGTTCCAGCGTGCGGGCGCGGGGGTTGGAGTCCGACACCAGCCGCTGTGCCGCAGGAACAGGGCTCTGCCCGCAGACCATCCGGTAGACCACGGCGGCAAGGCTGTATTCGTCGGTGTAACGACCCTCGAATTCGGTGGTGGAATACTGTTCCGGTGCCGAGTAGCCCTCGTACAGCTGCTCGTGCAGGCCGCTGCCCGCCGTGCGCAGCCCCACGGTGGCGTAGCCCGTCAGGCGTGCCCGGCCGTTTTCCAGCACCCGGATGTTTTCCGGGCAGATGCCCCGGTGCACCAGCCCCACCTGATGCATGGCCGCCACGCCGTCAAACACAGGTTGCAGCATATTGCGGGCCGTCTCCGCTGAAACCGGGCTGGGGCGCTCATCCAGCCACTGCTGCAGCGGGATGCCGCCGGGGTTTTCCATCACAGCGTAGACGGTGTTGTTCTCCTCGAACACGTCCAGTACAGCCTCCAGACCGTTTGCGGGGGTGATGCGCTGGATGGAGCGGTAGAGATCGGCAAAGTCCATCCGGGTGGTCTTGAACAGCACCTCGCTGCCCAGCTTGGGCCGGAGCAGCGCGTCCGTGCCCCGCTCCGCCGACAGCGTCAGGGGCATATACTCCTTGATGGTCACCCGGAACCGCCCGATGTTCTCCACGCCCCGGTACAGGATGCCCTCGCCGTCGATGCTCTGCATCTCGCCCACGGTATACCGCCCGGCCAACAGCGTGCCCACCGGCAGGCTGCCCGCCGGGTTGCGCCCGGCCAGTACCCCGCCGCAGTGCGGGCACACCGACACCCGGCTCTCCAGCTCACCCATGCAGTACGGGCAGATGCGTTTTGCTTCCATGTGCGCCACCTCGTTTCATCGTGGTCTGTTTCAAATCATTGTACCATATTTGCCCCCGCCGCGCAATCCGCAAAGCAAAAAAGCGCCGCCCTCTGAGTTTTTTCACAGGGGGCAGCGCTTTGATTTTCTATTACAGAGTCAGCAGGCGCAGATACACCTTATTCCGGCAGATCCTCTTCGTTCTCGAGGCTGTGCCAGACGTTCTGGACATCGTCGTTGTCCTCCAGGGCATCCAGCAGCTTGCCCATTGCCTTGAGCTGATCGGGGTCGGTCAGGCGGGTGGTGGTCATGGGGACCATGGCCAGGTCGTCGCTCAGGATCTCGTAGCCCTTCTCTTCCATGGCCTTGACCACAGCGGAGTAGTTCTCGGGATCGGTGGTGATCTCAGCAGCCTCTTCGCCTGCATCAAAGTCCTCAGCACCGGCATCCAGAGCGTCCATCATGGCCTCATCGGCATCCTTATCCTCCAGAGAGATGTCAATAACACCCTTCTGGCTGAACAGGAAGGCCACACAGCCCATAGCGCCCAGGTTGCCGCCGTTCTTGTCGAAGTAGTGGCGCAGGTCGGCAGCGGTACGGTTGCGGTTGTCGGTCAGGGTCTCGACCATGACAGCAACGCCGCCGGGGCCGTAGCCCTCGTAGGTGATGGCCTCGAACTCGGTCTTGTCGCCGCCCTCAGCCTTCTTGATGATGCGCTGGATGTTATCGTTGGGCACGCTCATGCGCTTTGCCTTAGCGATCAGGTCTGCCAGCTTGCTGTTGGAAGCCGGGTTGGGGCCGCCGTCACGGACGGCAACGCTGATCTCGCGGCCGATCTTGGTAAAGACCTTTGCTCTTGCACCATCGGTCTTTTCCTTCTTGCGCTTAATGTTGTTCCATTTGCTATGTCCAGACATGGGAACCTCCTAAAGTTTTATCGAAATCTCCGCCTGCGGGCAGACGGGCTGTGGTCGCCCGCTTGTGGCAGCACACAAAATCTAACTCTATTATTTTATCACAATCACGAATCCCATTCAAGGGCTCCGGGCGTGTTTTTCGCCTGTTCGTGTTGGAAAACCGGCTTTTCAGGCCGGTTTACAGCAGCCGCAGGGCCTTGGGGTAATGGTTTTTGACCCGTCCGCCCGACACCTTGCCGCCGCCCATGGGGCAGCCATCCACGGTCACGCAGCACCAGCCATCGGCGGCAGTGACCGCGGCGATCTCACGGCCGGAAAGGTACTCCGTTACCCGCGGGTCGGCAAGGGTCAGTGCTTCGCGGTTGGTGCAGAGCGCACCGAACGCCGTGAACAGGTGGTGCTCCGGCACGAAACGACCCTTCTGCACGCCGCCCACGAACACCCCCGCCCGCAGGACATGCAGTCCCGTCTGCGGAAAGGGTACGGGCAGCAGAACACTTCCGCCATGCACCACGGCAGGGCGGTCCGCCAGCGCCGGGAAATACTGCCGGGCAAACTCCTGCCAGGCAGCAATGCTCTGGGCCGGGGTGGCCTCCCCTGCCCCGGCATCCCGGCTGCGGGCGCTGCGGCCCTGCACCGCCTCCCGCAGAGCACGGCTGCTCTCCCGGCGGGCGCTGCGGGCATCCGGGGCCTTGGCAGGCTTGCCACCCCTGCTTCCCTTCTGCTTTTTGCTCTGCTCCGCGGCAGCAGCCAGCCAGAGCTCTTCCTCTGCCGTATAGGTTCCGGGGGCAGGCAGCGCCCGCGGCGTGCCAGCCTTGACCAGACGGGCAATAAAATGCCCCTCGCCGCCCTGACAGGGCCAGATCCGGCGCACTTTGCTCACATCCAGCGGCAGGCCGCCGGTGCGGTTTGCCTCACCCGGGCTGCCAAAGCTGTAATCCACATTGCCGAACACATCGGCCAGCGTGAACTCCGGGTGGCGCTGCAAAAATGCCGCCACCTGTCCCTCGTCCTCTTCCGGGGCAAAGGTGCAGGTAGAGTAGATCATCTCGCCGCCGGGGGCCAGGCAGGCCGCCGCGTTGTCCAGGATCTGTGCCCCCAGTGCGGCGCACTGCTTCACCAGCGCTTCACAATGCTGGGTCACAGCCACGGCTTCCTTGCGGAACATTCCCTCGCCGGAGCAGGGCGCATCCACGAGAACACGGTCAAAAAACTCCGGCAGAGCGGCGGCAATGCGGCCGGTGTCCTCGTTCAGCACCACGGCGTTGGGCACGCCCATCCGCTCCAGATTGCTCCGGAGCACCTCGGCGCGGGCGGCAACGAACTCGTTGCTCACCAGCAGCCCCTGCCCGCCCAGCGCTGCCGCCAGCTGGCTGCTCTTTCCGCCGGGGGCCGCGCAGGTATCCAGCACCCGCATCCCGGGCCGGACCCCCAGCAGGGGCGCGGCACTGGAAGCGGAAGGCTCCTGCGAGTAGAACACGCCTGCATGGTGGTAGGGGTGCCGCCCGGGCTTGAAGGCGGGGTCCTGCACCACAAAGCCCGCCTTGCAGAAGGGCGAGGGCTCCACCGGAAAATCTGCCTGCGCGGCAAACTGCTCCGGCGCAGCACGCAGGGCCGAGACCGTCACGCCCCGGGCAGCAGTCTCCTGCGGGGCGGCATAGAGAGCATCGAACCGGTCGCCCAGCAGAGCGCGCTCCCGGCGCTCAAAATATTCCGTAGGCATGAAAGCTTATCCTCCCATGAATAAAGCCGCCGTTCGCGGCAAAACTAAGGCTGTGAGGGAAAGCCCCCTCACGAAAGGAGTAACGAACCATGAAGGACCACAGCGAGAATCGCACCGAAAACCGCACGAACAACTGCAAGAACCAGAGCCAGAACCGCACCACCAATCAGACCACCAACGAGCACAAGCACCCCAACCAGTATACCAAGGGTGCTGACGACGAGGGTGCCAAGAACAAGAAGTAACACCGCATAAGAAAGCCCGCTGCCTTCCCTGCACTGTTTTCCAGTGCGGAAAGCAGCGGGCTTTCGCGTTTTATTTCTGGTTCGGGTCAAACTGCTGCCACAAGGCATCGAACAGCTCTTCCACACGGGCCATCTGCCCGGTGAGGTAGAGCCAGCCCAGCAGGCACTCAAAGCCGGTGGAAGCGCGGTATTCCTCGGGGGAAGCGTGCTTGGCCACACTGGCCTTGCTGGCGTTGCGGCCCCGCTTGAACACAGCCAGCTCCTCCTCTGTGAAGAGCGGCTCCAGCAGCTGCTCCTCCCGGAACTGTGCCCGGGCCGAGACATACTT
>ENA-ORTU01003080-ORTU01003080.1-human-gut-metagenome-genome-assembly--contig:-NODE-3080-length-14127-cov-3.601407_pt1 | contig 14127 bp, 13 predicted proteins | sample MGYA00241910_ERZ509184 | MGnify/ENA primary metagenome ERZ509184 (study PRJEB26280, sample SAMEA2338847) | human gut metagenome | biome: human gut; feature: human-associated habitat; material: faeces... | reverse complement strand
AAAAAAATAGCACGGCTGGCACCGGGCTATCAATTCGTCTGTACCTGCGTTGCCCGCTTTCCGAAGATTGACCGTCCAAGGACGAGCTTCGCTGGTACTTCTTGTATTCTACCACGCGTCGACTAGCTATTGCGGTGTGACATTCACTCAGCTGTTAGAATTCCTATGTCCGTTAATTCGCAATAGCAGAGCCCTGGTACGTTGCAATTCAATCAACTGTTATAATGTTAGTTCCCTACCATGGGCATGCAAGATGGCCCTAGTGCGTTGCAATTCAATCAGCTGTTATAATCTACTGGTTCCTGATTCTGAAGCTCGGCAAGCCCTAGTGCGTTGCAATTCAATCAGCTGTTATAATTCGGCCGTCGCGTCTGCCGCCTACCAGAGCGGCCCTAGTGCGTTGCAATTCAATCAGCTGTTATAATTCGGGGCGCGAGATACCTGCGAGGGTGACGGCCCTAGTGCGTTGCAATTCAATCAGCTGTTATAATGCTCACGAAGGCTGATCGCGAAGCCGTTAGGCCCTAGTGCGTTGCAATTCAATCAGCTGTTATAATCAACACCCTTTCGTTTGCAAAGGCACAGAGGCCCTAGTGCGTTGCAATTCAATCAGCTGTTATAATGAAGGCTGAGAAGCCAATCGACACCAGCGTGCCCTAGTGCGTTGCAATTCAATCAGCTGTTATAATGAAGATCGGAACACCGTTCGTATCGTCGACGCCCTAGTGCGTTGCAATTCAATCAGCTGTTATAATGCTGTTCGCGCCCGACAAGCGCCGCAAGAAGCCCTAGTGCGTTGCAATTCAATCAGCTGTTATAATAAGAGCCGAGCGTGCGCCGCGAAAGTGAGGGCCCTAGTGCGTTGCAATTCAATCAGCTGTTATAATCAGCATCCCGCGCTTCGCTCGCCAGCGTCAGCCCTAGTGCGTTGCAATTCAATCAGCTGTTATAATATTCCTTTCCTTTTTTCCGTGTCGGTTGCAGCCCTAGTGCGTTGCAATTCAATCAGCTGTTATAATGTCGATGCGGAGCATGATGTCGGACAGCTGGCCCTAGTGCGTTGCAATTCAATCAGCTGTTATAATGGCGTCCACGGTTGACTCGAAGCCATGACCGCCCTAGTGCGTTGCAATTCAATCAGCTGTTATAATACCCACCCACGAAAAAGCCCCTTAAGCAGGGGCTTTACTGTTATAGAATTCTGAAAAACGCGGAAATCCGGTCATTTTCGGCTCGATTCACCTGTTTTTTGAAAAAAGGAGATCACCTGCGACACAACCTATAGATGTATCGCAGGATATACTCCACGAGTGACTTGCGATTTTGCAAGTCCTCTTACCCAAGCGTTACTCGTTGCAATTCAATCAGCTGTTACGAATAGGAACAAGAAGAACTTGGTATAAGTAATAATACCAGGAAAACAATCGATTTGAACAATAATCCCGACCGCCATAAATACTTCAGCAAAAATGGAGCCGAGATGTTACAGACCGTTGCCATCAGAACCCCAAAGCACCTTTGTATTAAAGATAACGCTCTCGTTATCCGAGAAAAGAAATCCGCGGCAGTCATCTGCAAAATCGCGTTATCAGACATATGGGTCATCATTATCGACAATCCTCAAGTAACTTTGACAAGCGCCCTGATATCCGGCATCAACGATGCCGGTATCGGGGTTCTTTATTGCGGACCGAACCATATGCCTAACGGTCTTGCTCTTCCTCTGGGAGCACATTCGAGACATGCTGAAATCGTCGAACATCAACTAGCCATCTCAAAACCCCTACGAAACCAAATCTGGAAACGTATCGTAATAAAGAAAATCGAGAACCAGGCTAAAACACTCGCACTGTGCTTCGGCGACTCGGCTGAAGTTAAAAAAATCCGTGGCTATGCCCAGGAAGTCCAAAGCAACGACAAGACAAATCGCGAAAGCATCGCCGCAAGTGAATACTTCAAGGCACTTCTCCCCTACGGTACGCGCTGGAATGGTCCTATGACCGCTCCTCTTAACTACGGTTATGCAATTTTACGGTCAGGCATCGCCCAGTGCGCCGTTTCACACGGTTGGCTCGTTTCACGAGGTATCCACCATCATAGCGCAGAAAATGCGTTCAACCTCGTCGATGACCTTATCGAACCGTTCCGTCCAATTGTCGATCTCAAGATCGTCAGTGACAATATTCTCGAACCCTTGTCCACATTGAATAAAAAAGCCCTTACGGAGGTGACTTCCGTTCTGGTTTCAATCGACGGACGCAGGCATTCCGTCCAGACTGCAATAGATATCTACTGTGAATCCTTGAGACGAGCCGTCGAGTTAAAAGATGTCGATCAATTGCTATTGCCGGACATCATCGGACTCGAATGTGAAACATACGAAGAGAAACGGGCGAAAGGAAAGGTATGAGAATCATGCGGCTGCTCGTGATGTTCGATCTTCCAACGAAGACGAAAACCGACAAGGACAACTACATCAAATTCAAGCGGTTCCTAGATGACGACGGCTACCAGAGGGAACAGAACAGCGTCTATTCACGTAACCTTCTAAGCAGGGCCTCATCTGAATCCCATGCGGAACAGCTTCGCAAACATCTCCCACCGGCGGGACACGTCGTCGCCATGGAACTCACGGAAAAGCAATATGTCGACCGAAAAGTTCTCGTCAACACGAATCCGTCTAACGGTCGTGACGATCAGGGTCCGGGGACGCAACTGTTCTTGGAGTTCTAAAATGCAACGGGGACGAGTTCATACCCGTCCCCGTTGCGGCTGCCTGTTAAACCGGGAAATTTTCAAATTTGCCGGCACGGTTCGATAGGAACCTCAACCAGCACAGACCAAGACAGTCTTCCTGCATGACAGTCAGCGATGAGTCCCATTTCGATTGCTTCGGAAACTTCTCTTCCGACAGAGGACCTGTCTTTTGGAGCGGTACGCTCTTTTCCCCAATCTTTGAATAAGAGCTAATCACGCCATTTGACACATTGTACTTGTAGTAACGCATCACACAGCCATCCTGCAGCAGCACATCCCCTTGCTTCAAGAAAATGCGGGGCTCATTACCTTTCAGCTGTACTTTCGTCCAATAATCAATCGAGAGGTCTTTTGTAAATTCCCTGATGAAATCCTGCCTGACATTCGGCACGTCGATGTAATAGATAGGATCGAATCTCCAACTGCCAAACTTCTTCATACCCTCGTCGAATACCGCCATCAGGCCGTAAACCCCATCGTACAGCTTGCATCCCCCGCTGCCATCCTTCCATAGCGTGGATGCAGGCTCGATTTTCCCATTACGCCGATAAAGATCCTTTCCACGGTCATCAACACCGACATAGGGATATACCGTGTCCTTAAGCAAGCTGCCGGTCGCGGTGCGGGAAACCGTCCGGGTCGGTACGATGCAGGGAATCCAAGCCTCGACCTGATCCTTGAACTCGGGATATGGCATGGACTCGTAACGAAGCCTCTCCCGCTCCTTTATGTTCGACCGGCCACTATTGACCCGTGCAATGCCCTTCACAATCTCAGGGCTGCAGCATGCGATTACCGCGGCATCGACCGCATGATGGCGGTCGTCGCTTCGATCCTTCTTCCCTTTCTCGTCGACAATCCCGATCCCCCAGATTCGACGCATGAGCGACGTCGCGGCACCGGCAACGCAGAAAACATGCTGCCTCTTATCTTCGGGGAATGGCAGGCATTCGCGCACCCACATCGCGAGCTGTCGCGACATGTACCGCGTGTCGTTCAGGTTGCGATCGATAAATTTCTGCTCCTCTTTCCCGAACGTGCTGTTTTTCAGTTTGGAAAGCTTTGATTTCGTATAATGCGCAGACTTACCCTTTCCAGCCCACGCGTCCATACGTCTGCAAAAATCCCCGAAATCAGGTGCCGAAGGCTCGCCGGAAGTCATCCATTCATACGGCGTGCGATTCGCCTTATCGCGGTTGCTTTTCGTAAGGCACAGGACCTTATTGGATTTCGAGTCATCGCAGGAACGCGAGAACGGGAGGATGTGGTCGATTTCGACATAATCACGGTCGTTCAGCATACGCTCCAGATTGATGCCCTTGCCCGTATAAGGGTCCTGGCCGAATTGTTCACGGTAGAGCCTCATCTTCTCGAAATCGGCGCTGCTCACGTGGGCGTCATTCGGAAGACCGTAGAACGCAATGAGGTCTTTTTTCGCCTGCTCGTTACTGTCCTTATTGGCCTTATTCGTCGCCGCGATAATCGCCTTCTCATGCTTCGAGCGCTTGAGATCCTTAGCGACCTCGACTCGAATGATGTCGGGCAATCCATAATGCCTGATAATCGAATTGATCATGCGGCGCACCTGCGCGGTCGCGCGAAGCACCACCGGGTTCGTGCATGTCGGATCGAATTCGAGGTAGGGACATAACAGTCCGTCTTTACTTTCGTTCCTTTCCGCTGCCAATGCCTGCCAGTCCTCATATAGACCGGTCGCCATCTCCGCATCGTACAGTTTCTCAATCTGCGGATCCTTAAATGCATCACGGAGCATCTGCAGGGCACGAACTCCCGTGCTGCAATATCCCGAAAAGAGCTTCGAGGCGTAGGGAAGATCGAGCAGAGAATCGATATCCTGCTCCGACAGATCGAGACTGAGATTTTCAAGGGCGTTTCGCAGTGATTCACCTGAAGAGGCGTATGTCAGTGCGGAGCAGACGGCATCGGCTATGTCGGTATCATCATGAAGTCGATCGAGCAGCGCCCTGTTTGACGTGAAAAGACCCGTGCAGAGGGCATTCCAAGCCGGGACCTTGATACAGTCGCCCTTCTCATCGGTCGGCAGACGGCTGTCAAAGCTGTCGGATGACTGCATGCCGAGCTTTTCACGAAGTTGCGACCATTTGAGCGGTTTGGGATTCTTCGAGACGGCAAACAGGGACTCAACGATCTCATTCCGCTTCTCCGGGGAGATGTATGTCGCTTCCCGACCCTGATGCTCAATCTTTATGTTTGATAGCTTCTCATACGCGCGCACCATCTCAAAGGAAATCAACGAGCTTGCGGCACGTTTCTCCGGGGCTCCGAGATAGGTGCAGTAACCGACCCTGCTATAGATTTTCTCATCGCGGGCGCTCGTGTCGGTAAGCCAGCGAAGTGCGGAAAGGTACTCCCCTTCCAGCTCCTCGGTAGCGATATCGCTCCCAAGATCGCGTTGGTGCCGGAAGATGGTATGGACCTCGTCCGTCACCATCTCGATGTCGACCATATAGCGGTAGTCACCTTCCCTGTTACGGGAAGTAGGCTGCTTCAAAAGATACTGGGCAATCGTCTCATAGCCGTTTTCATCCAGAATCTTACGGTTTTCCGACAGGGCCTTTTTAACCTTACCGGAGTCGTTATCGGTAGCGCCCTTGCCGTGATCAATGTATCCGCGCCTGCCGGCAAAAGCGTATAGAATCCGGGCAAGCTCGCGCCCATTCAGTTTATAGAGGAGCGCCTTCCCGCGAAGGTGAAGGACGTCCGGCTCGCCCTTCCGGATTGCAAACCACTGCCCGTCCGCATCGTCAGGAATCAAAATGTACTTCTTTTCGATCTCGCGGACAGCCTTCTTTCGGTTCTTCCGGCGTTTGGTCGTGCGGCGAACCGAGCGATAGTCACGTCGTATGCTCGCGCCGCTCTGGCAAGCCGAAATATCCTTCTGCTTGCCCTCGACAGGCGCCTTGAAAATGTGGCTCGCCATAAGGATGATCTCGTGATTGCGTATATCGATCAGGCAGACTCCGACACTTGCAATGCCCATATCGATACCGAGAATGAGCCTGCGCGTTTTGGAAGAAAACTGCTCGTAAGGCATCAATGCCGTCATGACCGTTTTCGGATGAAATCCGAAATCACGTGGATCGCTGTACTCCACCATAGACCCTCACTTTCCTTTTCATTGATGATCAGATGGTTTAATAATACTACAAGCAGGTCATTTTTAGTTTTCCCTACCGCGAGCAAGCAGAATCCGATGCGGTAAAATCAAAACCGGCTTTATGGATAACCCACCAGGAGAACGTTATGAAACATCTGCCTTTCCCGATAAAACCACATCGACGCCGAATCCAGAACGAAGCCGGCGGAGATACCGTCGAGTACATTATCGTGATCTTAGCTGTCGTCGTCATCGGCGGCGGACTCATGGGTTTCGGCAACCAAGTATCCGGCCAGGTTACGAAGACCGGCAACAGCATCAGCTCATGGTTCGGCAAGGCGAACGATGCTGGAGATAATGCTTCTGGTGGGAACGGCGCAGGCGGAGGGAATAACGCCAGCGGCGGAAACAAAGGCTATGAGAATAGCGGCTCTCAGCTCCAGGCCCCTACCGTGTCGATAACGGGAATGGACGTCGTCGGTGAGAGGGTCACCGCTAAAGCGACCAATTTGCCAGATGGTGCTACCCGAGTCAGCTACCAATGGCAGTACTCACCGACGAAAACCGGAACTTTCAGTGATATCAAATACGGTGGAAACAAGAATTCTTACGAAATCTCGGAAGAAGACGAGGACTATTACCTTCGCTGCAAGGTGACGACATCCAGTAGCAAAGGCAAGGTCCCCGATGCCTACAGCGAGACAATCGGCAAGGTCTATGTTTTCGATTGGTCGAAATATCCCACCGGGAGCTATCGCCCGCGTTTTAATGGAAACTCGCTCGCCTGCTGCGCTTCACCCAATAACTCCTCAAGTCAGATTCCAAGTCTGGGTGAAGGAGATTACGCCTCCGTCGTCTTCGACAACGAGCTTTCCGATATTCCGCAGGCCAATATCTCCTACAGATGGTTCAAATGTGCCGGTCTCGGAAACGGCGCCGCCCTTGTCGCCAAGGAACTCGGCTCCAGCCCATCTCTGTCTCTCTCAGGTTTACAGGGGGCGTACATCAATTGCGAGGTGACTTTGACTGTCAGTGGAAAAAGCAAGACATTTGTCCCCAAAGCAATTTGCAACGGCAAAGTAAGCGACGGTATCTACATACGTCCTAGAATCGGTTAAATTCCCAGAGGATCATCGAGGTATGGAGTTTGTAAAAACAGTTTGGGTAAAAGTCGATTCCTGGAAACGGCTCCTTGACGCCCACAAAAAGAAAACTGCATGCAGCCGCCCTCGCTTCGGGGGCGCTGCGCATCTTTTCGAATTGAGTGAAGATAGGACACAGCCGATCGTCCTAACCAGGCTATGGGACAGAAAGACGGTTCACAAATGAGGGTTCCTTTTCATCTGTCCCGATCCAAAACGCCGACGAAACCGCATGGGATCCTCGGAAGACTGAAAGGCCTCTTCGAGAAATTGCGGAAGTGAAATTCGCAAACGTTTGCGAATTTGAAAAGTCCACACGGAAACGGCCTGAGAAATTGCTATTATGGTTAGGAGCACGAGTTTGATCCCCTTTCTCGTGCAGGGACATCTTCTTCCCACCGATGGATGTGCCCGCTCCCCAATCCCGGGCGCATCCATCACCCACTTTGCAAATATACCAATATCCGCGTAGTCGTCATATACCATCGACAGCCTCGATCTCTTCTCATGGTCGGGGTCATTTTCTTCAACGTGAAGTGGTAGAATCTTACAAAAGGTATTCAAAGAAAGGACTTATGTAATGGTTCCGAAAGTAGACCCATCGAAATTTCCAGAAATGCTGAACGCTATTACGGAGAACGTCCGAGACAGCTATGCGGGAATGGTCTTTATCGACGATCCTGAAGATCTGGCCTCATGGGGGGTCACCAAAGAACAACTTGATGAACTGGACTCTTTTGCACAAAAATATGGATTGACTGACGTTCTCGAAATCAATGAATGGAATCCTGATTCCAAGCCGGATTATATCCTTTCGGCATTTTCCGGCCTCGTGGATAAGATCGACGATCTGCAGGGTCGAATCCGACCAAAAGCCGATGATGTCTCGATTGAGAACTTTATCTACCTGAATCAGATCAAGGCCGATGTCCCCGAACCGAACCAGCTTGCCCATGCTGAAGAGAATGACCATATCTTCGGTTTGATCTCTAAATTTGCCGAGGGACAGGACACCGCATTCGTCGTGCAAAAGGTCAATTTCTCCGGCACGAAACAAATCGGTGAACCCGAATACGAGCTTCTTCCTCTCGGTCCCACTTCCGGTGAGGACCTTGCCGATTTCACCGAGTGGTTCATGGATGATTTCAAGAGCGGCGTCGACTTTGGCTGCGATGAGAATCGCGAGCACCTTGCCATGCTCGCCCATACCGGTTTCTACCGTGAAGGCGAATATGTGGATCAGCTACTCACCTTCCACCAACTTGATTTTTCCAATGCACATGCCGTGACGGAAAAGTTCTCCTTTGAGGGCCGTCCGGAAAGCAATGAGTTCATGGGCGATCTCGACCAACTGTTCCATGATCCAAATTCAATCGTCAGCTCGTCAGACATCATCGACGTTATCGAAAACGGACCGATCGAAGGTGTCTCCAACGGCGGGGCGCCCTGCCGTGAACACACGAGACTTTCCGATAAAGCCGAAACCGTCAAATCTGCCTGCAGCAAAATCGCTGAGACTGAACAACGTGAACCGGGAATCGAGCAGCCGACCCAGATCGAGGCAAAATGATCAGCGAACGTGACCTCAGGCTCGCAAAGGCAATCGTCGACCCGTATATCGGCCGGGACATTATCGCTACCGCCGTACTCGGAACGAAGCTCGGGACCATGCTGAACGAGAACGCATACCGTGAAGTCGTCGACAATGCCCAGAGGCTTATTGACGGAACCGAGTGTATTCCGCAGGGCAAGACGCTCGAGTTCATTTTGCGAAAGCGATACGTCGAGACGATCAAGGCCGATCGGAAGAGCGATCTATCCCTTTCCAAGATGCGTGGGCTGTTGAAGGGCAATCGTGCCATCGTGCGAGGCGACTGCGAGACGACTAACGAGAAGACTTACGATGAGCGTTAAATGCGGCGCCTTCGGCACCTATGATCCGCTCGCAACGCTCGCAGACGGATTACTTTCTTAGGAGGGAACATGTGGCAGGAAAAGCTTCAGGACGCGGTGACATCCCATCCCTGGCTTGAGCCGCATCAAGACATCAAGCGAAAGCCCCAAGCACCGGGGATGCAATTGGTAGATTGGTACGGCTTCACCGTGCCGAAAACAGAAAAAAAGATGTTTCTCAAGCAGTCCGCCCGCCGTGAAGATCTCCTTGTTGTCGGCGAGGTCGACAACATCCACTCTTTTTTCGACGACTACGAGACGGAATGGAAATCGAATATCCTATTCGATGATCTCGACGAGGCGCTGCGCTACTGCGAGGACGTCCGTTCCGGTTTCATCTCCGATATCCAGCTGCATTCGAGTTTCATCATGTACAAAGAGCCGGGATTTAAAGCCATGCCGGGTGGCGGCTTCGCCGGATGGAGCGATCTATTCTATGCGGCTCACGGCAACCTGGAATATGCCAACAAGCTCCTTTTCGATTGCCAAGCCGGTGATCGCGACGGCATGGACCCGCGCCGATGCGCAAGGGAAGACTTGATCAACGGAGTCATTGCCGAGTTCGGCAGCGAGTACATCATGACCGGAGATGCCGGTCAGAAGAACCGTCTGAACAGCGCGGAAATCTTGCGCTTCGAACTCGATAGCGTCCCGACTGACGGGAATGGGCATATCACCGGGTATTTCCACGGTTTCCCTCTCGGTACGAGCTTGGAAGATATCAGTGCGGCGATCGACAACGTAGGCAAAGTAGAAAATGGCCATCCGAACAGAATCGATGTCCCCGAAGAACCAGTACGTATCGAACCAGAACAAAACGTAGGCGTTTCCAATGAAAAGCCTACCGTCACCGAGATCGAAGATTCTTCCATTCGAGAGCCCAAAAGCCATCCCACACAATCGGGAAAGCCGGTTTGGACGAACCTTGAAGTTCCTCCCGACAATGTAAGGCTCCTCACAGGTGTCTCAAGGAAGACGGACAGGCCATGGTATCGTGCCGATTGCACTCTCGGAGAGGAATCTTCAATCAAGCCAGGTGGCAAATTTAAAATCCTGCTGAGTGAGAGGCAGTACGCACGCGCCGATGCTCAAAAAAAGGCCGGTAAACCGGTCAGTCTCGGCTTGAAAACCGCCAGGTATCCAGATGGAGTCGAAATCGACGGCGAGATGGTCGCACTTGAAGACCTTGCCGCCGATATCAATGTCCGAAAAACCAACCCACTGCCCAAAAGTCCTGAGGAGTATCGCGGTGCCACGGAACAATCCTTTGACGGGAACGAATGGGTGAATTTTCGCTTCTTCCCGGACCTGGTCGACCTTTCAAAATCCATCGACCCAGACACGGCGAGAACGGACTATCGTGCCGATGTGACATCTGAAATCGCCGGGCGAAACTGCTCATTTACCCTGCATCTCGCAAAATGGCAGTACGATAAGGCCGTCAAGGCCCAAAACCAGAACTCCCCTATCCATATCGGGATGAAGCTTAAATATATAAAGGGCGGCGTAATCCCAGTCCAGTTCGAAGGTGAGCAGTTCACCCATAACTATTCTCCAAAGAAACTCGAAGAAAGCCTGCCGAAGGTGCAGAAAGCACGTTCCGTCAGCGGGTGTAGGCAGGGAAAAGGAAACCGGGTATCCTCCTATCAAGACCGATCCTATCGTTTCAAAACGAAGGAAGCATATGAACATGGACTTCCAGGAGCACACGAAAGCAGGAACTAAACATGAACGAAAACTCAACCATATCGAACGCTTATGATGGCAAGCATGATGAATACGGTCATGATCTACCCAGGTGGATGAATTTCGAGCATGTCATCGATATTGGTGAGGCGGACCCGACTCAAACGGCAACCGACTATTACGGCTTTGAACTTCCCAATGGCGTCGCAATGGTCATCCAGAGCCAACCAAGCCATAGGGATCATCCTTTCATCGTCTACAGTTACGGCGATGGAGCCTGTTTCCATGACGATGTCGAATTCGATTCGCTCCGCACAGCGATTAGCTATGCATCCCAGCTCCACAGCGGAGCAATCGATCCAGATTGCCTGCGCGTCGAATATACGCATGATGAATATGAAACACTTTGCTGGCGCGATTTCTACCAGGCGGCACACGGTAATATCGAATACGCCTCACGCCTCATCGACCAGTGCAACGGCGGATTTCGAGAAGGGTTCGGCCCGTATGCCTGCGCAGCCGAAGACCTCGCTGAAGGCGAAATCGTCAATTTCAACAACTGCTACGTCATCACGGATGCGAACGGACCGGATACAAAGGAAATCGCCGCAAAAAGGATTTGGGATGAACTCGGAGATGTCTGCATAGACGATAATGAATGTATCGATTCGGAATTCTACGGCTACCCTATCGGGACATTTCGGGAAGACATCTGGCATGACATCGAGGACCAGCTTGGATTCCCGATCCATGAACTGATGTTTCCCGATGATGTAAACAAGGACATGACTAATGAAAGGAGTCTTACTATGTCCAACGAGAATAAGAACACCAATGTCAAGGAAGAGACGACCTGGACGAACTTCAAGTTCTTCAATAATCAGGTCAAACTCAAGGTCATCGAGAAGGACGACCGTCAGATGTATCTGGCAGATTGCCGCTTCATGCCGGGTTCTGTCGCAAACGGCATCGATCTCGGCGATCAGAACGGCATCTCCGGCCATATGACCGTGTTCCTCACCGAGAAGCAGTATTTCAAGGCTGCTGAGCAGAAAGCTAACGGTGAACAGATCAATGTCGGGCTTCCGAGCACTCAGCTCAAGGACGGCAAGATCGAGGTCAATTTCTACAACCACGAATCTAAGGAAGCACGCACCATTCCCGTAAATCCCTTCGCCGCGTCCAAGGCGAACAAGGCCGCCCGCGAGGCTTTCTTCGAGCGCAAGGATGCCGAACGCGAGCAGGGCAAGAGTCTCGGCGCAAAGGCCGCATCCGCCCGCGGCGCGTCCGAAAAGTTGGACGGTCAAAGCCAGGCTGCGCCCGCTAAGGACAATCTTGAGCATTAGGTTGTCATCGATTTAGTGCAATCAGACATGCGGTCTGTCGTTCCATTCGGATGGCAGACCGCTTTTTGTGCGGCGTGCAAGCACGCCTATGATCCACTCACTGATTTATAATGATTTACGCCATGGAAGAAAGGAAAGTGACCTATGAAACTTATAACCTATTATCAGACCGGCAAGATCGATGTATTCGACACCGCCACCTTCACGGCGACCGATCCCTTCAAGAGGGACGGCATGAACCTGATCACGGAATTCGCAATCCGCTTCGACCTGCTTGAAGACAAGAACTCGATTGAGGGCCTTGTCGTCGACGTCTATTGGTACGATGCGAAGATCCATGACAAGGACAATGCCGTGACATCGCTCGACGAGAAGAAGAACGCCACGCTCAACAACGCACTCCTCAAGGCGAGCACCCGCATCCGCCTGATTTCCAAGAGGGAACTCGAGGATGTTGCGAAAATCACCCTTGACGGCGAGCTTGTCGAATGGCGCCAGGGCGGCGAGCTCGTCAACGGCGTCAAGTTCTTCAGCCAAGAGCTGCTGTATTTCAGCAACGGACGCAGCGCGTCAATCACGGAGCGTGCCTGCAAGATCAGCCAATTCATCAAGAATGCCAATCCGGAGCTGCCCGATGAGATCATTGCCGGCTGGATGGGTCTGCCTCCGACCGTCCTTGAGACCATGAAACGCGACCAATTGCGCAACGATCAGGTCAGCGAGCAAGACGACTAGGCACACCTCTCCTGTAGAAGAGTGCTATAATTTATTCTACGTTCCTTCCCTATCCAGAACGTTTTGCAGCACAGGGAATAGGCGGCTTGCGCGGTTTCGCGTAGGCCGCCTATTCCTTTCTGTATGATCTTTGAATTTCTGGTTGACTTTCTTTTCTAATACCAAAGTGCTATAATATAAGTGTATAGAACTAGACTTAATTGTATTGGAGGAATTCAAATGGAATGGCTTTTACTTTTTATACTCGGTCCGCCGATTCTCACTCTGATCTTAAGGATCTTGATCTTCATCGTTCGGTACGGTCCGGGCTTCGTCGGTGCGATCTTCGATTTGATCTGCTGTGTGCTCGGGCTCGTCGGCTGCATCATCATGCTTATCATCCGTGGGATCATGGCAGTCTTCCACGGCCTCAAGGTGCTTTTCTTCGGGCACTCCTCACCGCCCCGGAACGCTCATGTCGATTCGTCTGTCTCACCTGATGACATCGAAAAGTTCATCAAGGCGTTCGAAAACAAGATGTAATCAGAAGACCAGGATTAAAGGAATGGTGTCTAATGGTTGAATCCGAAACCGTTTTTCAGAAACTACAGGCCGCATGCATCAGCGGAGTGAAAGTTCCACATCTGATGTCGCTGCCTGTTGTTTCGCATCTGAACGGTAAATACGATCTGTCAATCACCTGTATCAAGAACAAACTTGATCCGATTCTTGCTGAAAAACTTTAAGGCTTGTTTTCGTGTACCTATTGGGTTGTGTGGCTGACAAAAAGTCCATCCGGGTAACGCATGTCATATGTATCCCGAACCTGTTTCATCAACTCGTCTCTCGTGCAGCAATTCGCCTGACAGCTTTCAACGATTTGGTAGCGCAACCACCGGCGTTCTGTGCTCGCATCAGAGCCGCGGTGTTCAATGATCTTAATCTTGACCATCAAATTTAGCAGCCGGTCAAGATCACTTTCCTTTATCGTCGCCACTACTCTCTCTTTCCTCTAAATTCGCAAGTGCTTGCGAATCATCCTGCCGATACCCCTAAAAGTACACAATTAGAAAAGAGTTACGGCAATTCTTTGCATATCTCTTATCCAGATCGTGTTTGTCTGCGAGATCGGTAAATTTCTTCTCTTTTTCATTCCGATCTGCAATGGGTCTGGCATTCTGTACAGACATTTTTTCACCGCTGCGGAATTTGGTTTATCGCAAATACCCCCCTCACATTACATGGTGTAACCTGCGCAGCGGAATCCTTTGACAAAGCCCCGGTTGTCTACCGGGGCTTCTTTCTGTCTATTACGATTGCTCTTTCCGCTTGTACGCCGCCAGCTCGCGCTCGACCTGCCTGTCGCCGGTCTCGTTGACCCACCAGGGCC
>ENA-ORTU01003051-ORTU01003051.1-human-gut-metagenome-genome-assembly--contig:-NODE-3051-length-14240-cov-8.368770_pt1 | contig 14240 bp, 9 predicted proteins | sample MGYA00241910_ERZ509184 | MGnify/ENA primary metagenome ERZ509184 (study PRJEB26280, sample SAMEA2338847) | human gut metagenome | biome: human gut; feature: human-associated habitat; material: faeces... | reverse complement strand
ACAAGCGGGGCAATATGTTCGGCATGACCATGTACACCGACCTCTTTGCCGGAAATCTGAAAGAACTGGCAAAGAAGCTGCCCTACCTCAAGGAGCAAAAACTGACCTATCTGCACCTGATGCCCCTGCTGCAGATGCCCCATCCCCACAACGATGGCGGCTATGCGGTGGAGGACTTCGACACCGTAGACCCTGCCCTTGGCACCAACAAAGACCTGGAAAACCTGACCCGTGAACTGCGCAAGGCAGGCATCAGCCTGTGTCTGGATTTTGTCATGAACCACACCGCCAGCACCCACCGCTGGGCCATGGCGGCAAAAGCTGGCGACCCGTGGTTTCAGGCCTATTACCACCTCTACGAGGACCGCACCATCCCCGACCAGTACGAGCAGACCGTTCCGCAGGTGTTCCCCAACACTGCCCCCGGCAACTTTACCTGGTGTGAGGAGATGCACAAGTGGGTGCTGACCACCTTCCACGATTATCAGTGGGATCTGAATTATGCAAACCCGGCAGTGTTCGTAGACATGACCAAGAGCATCCTGCATCTGGCAAATCTGGGCGTAGAGGTGTTCCGCATTGATGCGGTACCCTATATCTGGAAGCAGTTAGGCACCACCTGCCGCAATCTGCCGCAGGTGCACACCATTGTGCGGATGCTCCGCATGGTGCTGGAATGTGTCTGCCCGGCGGTCATCCTCAAGGGCGAGGTGGTCATGGCTCCCAAGGAGCTGGCAGCCTATTTCGGCACCCCGGAAAAGCCGGAATGCCACATGCTCTACAACGTGTCCACCATGGTCAACCTGTGGGGTGCCCTTGCCAGCCGGGACACCCGGCTGCTGAAAGCCCAGCTGGATGCCCTCCACGCTCTGCCGGACAACTGCTGGTTCGTGAACTATCTGCGTTGCCACGATGACATCGGCTGGGGTCTGGACGAGGCGGTGGAAAACCGGCTTGGCATTGACCCGCAGAAGCATAAAGAATATCTGTACCACTTCTATGAGGGCAATTTCCCCGGCAGCTGGGCAAAGGGCGAGCTGTACAATTATGACCCTGCCACCGGCGATGCCCGGAGCTGCGGCACCACTGCCAGCCTGTGCGGCGTGGAGCAGGCACTGGAAAAGGACGATAAGATTGCACTGGATTACGCCGTGAAGCGTGACCTGCTGCTGCACACTGCCATGGCATTCTTGCAGGGCTTCCCCATGCTGAACTGCGGGGATGAAATTGCACAGCTCAATGGCTGGGACTACAAAAACGACCCCGACCGTGTGGAGGACAGCCGCAACCTGCACCGCAGCAAATTCAACTGGGAAGATGCCAAGCAGCGCACCCGGAAGGGTACGCTGCAAAACCAGCTGTGGCAGGGCATGGAGCAGCTGCGCCAAATGCGTGCAGACCCCTGCTTTGCCCCGGATGCATGGGTAACAACTTGGGACAGCCACAACCCCGGCGTGCTGGCGCTGGTACGCAAGCGCGGCGAGGAAACGCTGGTGGGACTGTTCAACTTTACCGAGTACCCGGCAGGGGCAAGTCTGGACGCTCTGGGTGGCGAGTATCACACCCCGGAGGGCATTTCCGTCTGGCTGGCGGATGTGGAGCTGGAGCCGTACCAGGCACTGTTGGTAAAAAACAAATAAGTAAAACGAGTCATCTGGCTCTCTCTTTTCGCCAAAGTTTTCATTGTTTTTTCTTGCATGCTGCTGAAAGTGTCGTGTTTTCAAAAGTGCGCGTTTGCACAGCGCAGCGGAGCAATGAAAGCCCCAGTGAAGCTTTTAAGCGACAGAACGGTCTTGCGCAGCAAGATGGAGGGGCCTCGCCCCCGACAAGTTCACGTTGACACGACTCGGTTTTTGTGGTAATCTGTCCCAACAATTTAATATTACATATTTACTTAGAGTTCCAGCTCGGCTCCCGAAGGAGCCGGAGCAAGTTTTTAACTTTCTATCGCCACATAACGAACCCGAACCAAGGCCATCCCGGAAAGGATGGTCAGGTTCAGGTTGTTGTGCGGCGATTTTTTATTGTCAAATCCCGCACCGCACCTTGACAACCGCATAACCGTCTGCATGGGATATACGGCGATGACCCCCCAGTGGGAGAGCCGGAAAACGCCGCCGGAAGGGGGCAGGAAAGCCATGCAGGGAGAACAGCACACCCAACCTCATGTGTTCAAAATGATATGCTCCCTATAAGAGAGACACTGAAATAGGGAAAGGGTTAAAATGAGCAAACGAAAAGAGATCGATCCAGAGTTTAGAATCTGGCTCATTGAAGAATGCCTTGCAGGGCGAATGCGAGGACAAGAGGCTGCCAGACGAGCAGGTGTTTCTTCCACTGCAATGCAAAAGTGGATCAGCTTGTACAAAATGGATGGGCCTGCAGCATTTGCGTCTTCAAATGCCAAGAGAACTTATAGCGAGGAGATCAAGAAAAAAGTCGTAAAGGATTATCTGAATGGGAAAGGCAGCTTCCCAACGCTCTGCGAAAAATACCATCTTCGCAGTCCTGAATTGGTCAATCGATGGGTAAAGTCGTATAATGGTCATAAAGATTCCAAGAAAAACTCAGGAGGTTTCTCTTTGTCTAGGGCTAAAGCCGTTTTTATTCCACCAGCAGAGCTGGTGGTTGTCGCTCGCTCAAGCTACCCAAAGCAAAAGACCAGAGTTGTAAAGCCTTTCGGCTAGACAACTCTGGTCTTTTTGTTGGAACTTGTGCAGCAGCCCCTTCTTTTTATTTACTTATGTTTTTTTAAGTGTCACACCATACCGGCGTTGCTGCGCTGATCAGGGTCCGAGGGGTCTCGGTAGCTTGGTGTCCTGTCCTGCTCTCCTACTGCTTTCCATGGGTGGTAAGCTGGGATCTCCTCCGGAATGGGGCCGAAGGGGTTATCTTCCCGTTCTCCCAATCCAGCCTCCAGGGCAAAGCCGAAGCGACAAGGCCGATCGTCGATGCGATATGTCGGCAGAGCATCTGGGCCGCAGCTGCTGTTGCCCAGACCCCGGTGGGCGTAGTCCAGATGCACATACAGGGCCTCCGGTGCAGGAAGCTCATGGGGATGCCGGGCATTCCACAGCTGCAGATCGCTGTATGGCACTGCGCTCATGGCCATGGGGCAGGCGGCCTCAAACCGTATAAAATCCGCACGGTCCGGGTCTGTTAATCGCATACTACGAGATTCCGTATGAAGTCCGTATTCCTGAGGCCGTAGATAAAACGGCTGATTTCTCACATCTTCGCTGTAAACTCCCATGCGCCCGCCGCACTGGCGATCAGGATAGGTTTCTAACGGTCCCTTCCCATACCATTTCATAGCCGTAAACCGCACGGGAAGAATTGCCGTCATCCCGATTCGCCCCGGAGACAGCATATCTGCCGGAGATTGCACGTTGCAGTCAATAAATATACGATTTTGTCCTGCCTGCCATAAACCAACGGTAACATAGAAACTGTCCTTCTCCGTCTGGTATGCGGTGGTGTAGGTCAAAGACGGCTCTTCTACCCCGTTCCCCTGCCGGACTTCCAAACAAGTACGTTTTGGATGATCATACTGCTTTGTAAACCAGTTCTGTTTACCCAGTACCAGTGGGCTGTGAGCATCGTTGTCTGTGGGGGCACGAAAAGGGGTGAAGAACAGATCGTGCAGTAGCACACCGGATACGTTGTCGACCTGAAGTGCTCCGGTTTCTGTATCCAGCCGAAGAGTCAAGTCACCCATCTCGCCCACCAGAAGAGTTCCCTGTTTTGAGAAATGAGCTGTGACCTTTTCTGTCACAAGAGCCGGGTGACATCCCTTTTTCCAAAGGAACTGCTTCCATCCGCTGAGGCCGCATCCCGCATGGGCCGGAGATTTCTCCATGAACAAGAACTCCAGAAGCTGTTCTCCCGAAGCCGGAGGAATATCCTGCAGGTCGGCCTTCCATACCACCGACTGTCCTGCAGGGCAATCCGGCAGAGAGAGCTCTCTGATTTCCCGACAGACACCATTTTCCAGCAGGCGCAGTTGAGCTGCAAAATCTCTCAGGTTCAGCTGCTCACAACGGTTTTCCAGAACAAAGATTCCATTCCGGAGGTCCTTCACCCGAAGGTCGATGGGCTGGTACACCGTCTGAACTTCCTGTAGCTTAGGCGTAAATCGACGATCGGGTGTTGTCAGTCCATCGATGCAGAAATTGCTGTCATGGAATTCCTCGCCAAAATCGCCGCCATAGGCATACCAGGTCGTTCCATCCGGGTTCGTCTGGCGCAGACCGTGGTCGCACCACTCCCAGATAAAGCCGCCCATCAGATTCTGGTGTTCATAGATTTCTTTCCAGTAATCCCCCATGCTTCCGCATGCGTTTCCCATAGCGTGAAGGTACTCATTGGTCAGAAAGGCCCGATTGGGATTTGCTTCTGCCCGTTCCCTCATGTTCTGAGGAGAAGGATAGGTCTCGCTGTCCATATCTGCAATCTTGTTCATCTGGCGCTTGTGGATCAGACGGGTGGGGTCCGCAGTGCGGCAGTAGGATGCCGCCAGTGCCACAGTCTCTCCATAACCAATCTCATTGCCGAGGGACCAGCAGAAGATTGATGCATGGTTTTTATTGGTTTGAACCATGGCAGCCTGTCGGTCCAGCACACGGGGGAGCCACCGCATATCGTTGCCGGGCAAAAGATTCTTGCGGTAAGAAATGCCATGACTTTCCAGATTTGCCTCATCCATTATATAAAGGCCATATTCATCACAGAGCTCATACCAGCGTGGAGTATCGGGATAATGCGCACAGCGAACCGCATTGATATTGCATCGCTTCATCAACTCAATATCTTGGCGCATGCTCTCCTCGGTGATGGCATAGCCGGTAACAGGGTCGAACTCGTGTCGGTTCACGCCTCGCAGCTTGACGGGTGCACCGTTGACTCGGAATACGCCTTCTCCATCGATCTCATAATGGCGGAAGCCGAAGGGCACGGTGGTTTCCTCCAGCTTTTCTTCTCCCAGAAAAGTAGACAGCCGCACCTGATACAAATAGGGTGTCTCCGCCGACCAGAGGTGCGGCGTTTCCAGCTCCAAATGCCCATACGCTGTTGCGGTGATGCCCGCCGGAATCTGCAATGCACCATCCAACCAGGCCGGATCAAAACCACGCTCTTTAAATACCGCTTCCAGGCTGACCTCCTCAAAACGATCACTGTCGTTGCCAGTCTTTCCATTGCAACTGCCCACTGGACGCGCCTCGGCATCCAGCAACTCCACTTCTACCCGGATGCGTGGAGCGCAGCGATGGCTCAAATTCAAAATTTTACTTTCGGTATGCAGAACTGCCTTTTCCGGCGTTACCTCTGCCCAGAGATAGCTGTCCAGAAGGTGCAGCTCGTGGATTTCATACAATTTAACGCTGCGAAAGATTCCAGACAGCCTCCACATATCCTGACATTCGAGATAGGAACCTGGGCTGAACTCATCCACCCGAAGCAACAGTAGGTTCTGCCCAGGCTGTACAGCATCGGTCAGGTCTACCTCACAGGCAGTGCGCCCATTTTCCGCATAGCAAAGAACCTGCCCATTCAAAAAAACAGTTATAGCAGAGGAAAAACCGCCGATGGATAGGATCATCCGGTGGTGCGCGGTAGGAACTTCCAGAGTCAAATCTTTCCGGTAGATGCCAACCATCCCCTGTCCTTCCGGAATAAAAGGCGGCTCCAGCTTGTTCGCATCTGCCCCGAAGGCATAGCGTGTGTTGATGTATTTGGGCTTATCGAAACCCTGCAGCTGCCAGCATCCGGGCACATAGATTGCTTTGGGCTTTGGCAACGCCCCAAGCTGTTCCGGGGTCTGTGTATCGGCATCAGCACGGGGAATCAGCGCAAAATCCCAAACTCCATTCAGACAGTGTTCTTTCGTTCGGGGAAATCGGTCAAACCGATAGGGCATTCTTCCGACTGCGTGCGTCCAGACATCCATAGTAGTTCTCCTTCCTGTAGGGCCTTCCGGGGCCATTTCATCCCGGCATTCGGGCATGTTGCTTACGGTAATCGCTGGGTGTGACTCCTTCAATGGATTTGAACAATTTGGTGAAATGCGAAAAGCTAGAATATCCCAGTGCGACAGCCAGATCGCCCACGGGCATATCAGTGCCCGCCAACAACTGTCTTGCTAGATTGATGCGTTTATTCTGGATATAGTCGTTCAAACTCTGGCCGGTCTTGCGCTTGAATAGCCGGGCTGTGTAGTCCGGATTCAGGTAGACGGCCGCTGCAATATTTTCTCGCGTCAATTCTTGATGAATATTCAGTTCGATGTATTCCTTGATTCGGCGGATTACCTGTTCCTCGCCGGGCGAGTGCCGCAGCAGTCTTTCGGTCCGAGCAAGGTTGCCCTGCACCCACGAAAGAAACTGCGGCAGCGATTCAAACACCGGTTTCGCTTCCACAAGTTCTGCTGCCTCCGGGCAGCCTCGCTCTTGTAGCGTGCAGTGGAGCACCTGTATCAAGGTCTGTGCAATCCACTGCATCCGTTCCTGTGCTGCCTTGAGGGACAGCCGGTTGAGTTCGGTGGTAATCTCTGCCTGCACAGTCTGAGCATCTTCCTGCAAAAGCAGGGTCTTCCAATGTCGGATCCGGGCCTCCTCCGGGCTCTGCGACTCCTTGTGAAGGCTCGTTTCCCACTGTTCCAGCGCATCCGCAGTGGAACAAAGTCCCAGAATGCTGCTGGACACGGCAGGCGAGACCTTTACTGACTGCTTCAGCATCGTCTTGCAGGCCAGACCCAATTCTTCCCCGAAATGCGCAGCCGCAGCAGGTTCCATTCCAGCGCTGATGAGCAGAAAACTCTGTCCACTTCGGCGCTGCAAAGAGGTCCAGCCGGTACCGGTTTTATCCCAAAGCTCCTTGGCAATATTGCACACGCCGTATCCGAGCAGCTCCTGCTCGCTCTGCGGCAATGCAGCAGGCATCTGCACCAATACCCGTACCACCTGCAGCGGCGCACTGACATCCAGCTCCAGATCATACTTCTGTGCACAGTTGAAAAGAGATTCCGCCGTGGATAGGATGTTTTTTTCTAAAACGTCCTGCAAATACTGGTCTCGGCGCAGACTGCGCCCGTTTTCATAGGCGCGGCGGGTCCCGCGCATACTTTCCTGCGTCTTCCAAAGGTTGAGCGCATGTCGGATGGATGCTGTAAGCTCTGCCGGTGCAATTGGCTTGAGCACATACTCCACACACCCCAGCTCCATCGCTTTCTGCGCCATGGGAAAGGATTCGTGGCAGGTCAGGATCACAGCCTCGGTATCGGGACAGGAGGTCTTCATCCATTCCAGCAGCTCAATGCCGGACATCCGAGGCATTTCCAGATCACAGACCAGAACCTGTACCGGTTCCTGGCGAAGGATCTTCTGCGCTTCCACGCCGTTTGCGGCATCCAGCACCCGGTCCACATCAAGATTTTTCCAGTTGATCGAGCGTCGGATGGCTTGGATTGCAAGCGCCTCATCATCTACAATCAGAACGGTCGTCACAGTGTTTCCTCCTTTTCCGGCTGTTCTGTGCCGTAGTTCAGCGGCAAAATCACGCTCACATGTGTGCCGCCGTCAGGCCGATTTTCCAAGTGAACTTCCGCTTTGCCTGCATATAGCAGTTCCAGCCGCTGTCGGACATTAGCGATTCCGATGTGGACCCGCCCATCAAAAAACGGTTGTGCCTTTTGCTGCAGAACCTGCAGCACCTCATCCGAAAAGCCAGGGCCATTGTCCAGCACTTCCAGCCATAAGTAGGTTTCCCCCTCCCGGTTCTGCATCGAGGCGCGGATGTCGATTTTGGCTTCCCTGCTCATATTGCGCGCATATTTCACCGCATTCTCTGCAAAAGACTTGATGACCGAAGGAGGGATGCGTGCCTGCCGCAGAAAGGCCGGGACGGAGATAGTGTAGGAAAAGGCATCGCCGAATCGGAGTTTCTGGATGGAGAGAAAGTCATCTGTGAAGCGAAGCTCCTCTTCCAGCAGAACAAAATCATTTTCTACCTGTGCCATAAACCGGAAATATCGGTTCAGGTAAGTGGTCAGAGCCAACACCTGCTCAAAATCGCCGGTAAGGGAGGCATTGTAAACCGCATTAAAGCAGTTGCCCAGAAAATGCGGGTTGATCTGCATCTGTAGATTTCGCAGCTGGCTCATCTGCTTTTCCCGTAAGATCTGTGTCTGACGCTCCTGCAGCTCAGAGATCTCCTCCAGCGTGAGGTTGAAGGTCGCACCAATGGTGGAAAACTCTTGCAGCATTCCGCTTGTATCCACCCGGACGCTCAAATCTCCCTGTCCGGCTTGGTGCATGATCTGTGAAATCCGATCAATGGGTTCCACAATTTGCAATCGGGCAAAACGGTACAGCAGAAAGAGTGCAGCCAGCAGCAAGAGCGGAATCACCATCATCAACAAGCTGAGCCAGACGATGCCATTTGTAAGACCGGTGCGCACCAGCCTGACCCGGAGTTCAAAGCCGGTGCGCCCGATTTTAGCCGAAAAGCAGTTTTCCGGACCGGCCTCCACTCCTGCAATCCGTTTGTTGTTCAGGTAGAGGCTGGTCTCCGCATACTGGCTGCTATCCTCTGCAAAAGGAACCGTCATCAGTTTCACTGGATCCAGCAAAAAGCCGAAGTAGGCATCGTTCATCTGGTAGCTGTACAGAAGATACTGAGCGGCCTCATCTGTGTAATACTGCCATGTGCCGGTGGGGTAGTCGTCCAGATCTTGGCAGATCGTCTCAATAGCATGATTCACCTGTTGACGTTCCATAAGACTTTGGCCCTCTCCGCGAACCATCAGAACCGACCCATGTGCAAGAGGACACAGAAATTCCGCACTCATGCTAGGATACTCGATCACGTCCACTGCCATCCGCCGAAAGACCCTTGTTGTGGCAAACACACGCTCTGCCTCGGATGTCAGATACTGCATATAAATGGTATCGTTATCCACTGTCGTAAAGGTCTGCACATTCATTTCGATGGCGTTCAGATTTGTTTCCAACTGATCCGCATAGTTCTGCAGCGCCGCCTGATCCAGCTGGGTCACCTGGCGGTTCAGATTGTATATACTCAGCCCGCAGCAGATGAGCATCAGGAACATCAGAACCAGAACCGGGATACTGTAGAACCAGAAAAGCTTTTGATGGACGGATGGTCGTTTCATAGGCACAACTTCCTCTGAAAGCACCACAAAGGCCCGGCAATCTTGTTTGCCAGACCTTTGCGGTACAATATTGATTATTCTTTCACGCCGCCGATCACGATTCCTTTGACAAAATAGCGTTCAAAGCAGGGGAACACCGCCAAAACCGGGATGGCAACTGCCGATGCAATGGCCATACGGACACCCGATGTGGGCAGATTGCTGACCGCAGCCATCATCTCGCCAGAGATCTCACTGTTGTTCTTCAGGAATTGAATATTTGCCAACATATCATTCAGAACATTCTGGATATTATAATACCGCGTATCAGTCAGATAGTACAGACCATTGTTCCAGTCGTTCCAGTATGCCATGAAGATAAACATGCCCAGCGTTGCGATGATGGGCAGTGAAATTGGAATTACGATCCGCCGAAAAACCTGAAACTCCGTAGCACCATCAATGAGGGCCGCCTCGATCAGTGGTTTGGGGATGCTGTTGCTGAAGAAGTTCCGTGCCAGCATGACGTTGAAGGCATTCATCAACAGGCCGGGAATCAGGAGGGCCCAATAGGTATTCTTGATATGGAACACCTCGGTGTAGACCAGATAGGTAGCCACTAGGCCGCCGTTGAACAGCATGGTGAACAACACCAGAAAGTTCAGCACCTTCCGTCCCGGCAGATTCTCACGGGAGAGGGTATAGGCCAGCATCAGGGTAATTGCCAAGCTGATGGCTGTTCCCATTACTGCGATGACAATGGTCGTCAGATAGGCCCGTCCGATGATTGCACGGTTGCCCCACAGATATTCATAAGCAGCCAGACTGAACTCCGAAGGAATGAAAGAATATCCGTTCCGGGTAATAGATTCCTCGCTGGAAATAGACGAGGTGAACATCAGCACAAAGGGCAGAATGGCCGAAAGCGACAGCAGCGCCAGCACAATGTAGGAGACGACCGTCACACCGGAGACATGTTTTTTCTTTTTTGTTGTGGTATCCATACTCAGAACAGGCTCCCTTCCATATTTCTCTTTTTCACCAGCCAGTTGGAGAACATCACCAAAATAAAACCAACAATAGACTGATAGAAGCTTGCAGCCGAAGACATGCCCACGTCACCCAATTTCATCAGGCCGTTGTAAACGTAGGTATCAATGGTAGAAGTCACGCTGCTGATGATACCAGACTGCATCGGAATCTGATAGAACAGACCAAAGTCCGAATGGAAGATACGTCCTACGCTCAGCAGCGACATCATAACGATGGTAGGAGAGATCAGAGGGATGGTGATTGAGAATATTTGCTTTAGCTTTCCGGCACCGTCCAGCTCGGCCGCTTCATAGAGGGAGGAATCGATACCCACCATAGTGGCATAGTAGACAATGGCAGTGTAGCCCGAACGCTTCCATAATTCCACAAAGGTCAGGATAAAGGGCCAGAATTTGCTTTCCATGTACCAGGAAACCGGGTCTTTTCCCATTACTGTGAGAATATGATTGAACATACCCGTAGTGGGGCTCAGGAATGCATATACAAGGTAGCTAGCGATGACGTAGGAGAACAGGTAAGGCAACAACACGGAGGTCTGAAAAAAACGGTTCCAGAACTTGGACTTCACCTCATTCAGGAACAGTGCAATGGCAATGGCCATCACGGTTTGCAGTACGATAAAGAGTAGATTATAGCCGATGGTATTGCGGGTGATGACCCAGGCATCCTTGGTGGCAAACAGATACTTGAAATTTGCCAGGCCACACCAATCGCTCTTCCAGATGCCCTTGGCGTAGTTGACATTGCGGAACGCGATGGTCAAACCTGCCATGGGCAGATAATTGTTGATGAGCAGATAAAGCAATCCGGGCAGTGCCATCAGATACAGAGGGATAAACTGCCTGATCTTTCCCTTTTTCTTCGGGACGGTAACGGTCTTTTCCATAAATACCACCTGTTCTCAAAAATCCCCTGCCGGATCAGGGCAGGGGATCATGTTTCATGTGCTGGTTCCCTGTATTTTACGGTTAGGAAACGCCATTCTCTTTTTTCCAGTCAGCGAACTGGGCAGCCTTTTCATCGATGATCTTCTGCAGACCGGCGCTCTCCAGTTCCTTGAGGAACTTGGGCAGATTGTCGTCGATGTCGATGCAGCCATAAGCCAGTGCGCTAAGATACTGATCACAGACATTCGTTACTGCCGTGTACTCAGTCTTTACCGGTGTCACGTCGTAAGCAAAGCCCATGGCCTTACTCAGCATGGCGCTCTCATTCATGGCGCGCACCTGCTCCGGGAAGTCCTCTTCCGTGCCGTCCCAGAAATAAGCGATCAGCTGGTCACCAAATGCAAAGCTCCAGTTGTGGAAATAGCCACTGGTGGAAGCATCCACACCATCTGCGAAAGTGATGATACGGTCAGAGCCTTCCTTCAGCTTATAGTGGACACCTTCCAGACCCCAATCCAGCATGTTCAGGAAGTTGGGATCCGAGTACATCATATCCAGAACCTGCATAGCAGCTTCGGGATTTTTGCTATTATTCAGAAGCGACCAGCCAAAAGAATTCACCTTTGTAGTGTACGAGAATACAGTGTTCAGCGGAATCACCGTCATATCCCGTCCGCACTGATTAGTTTTATCCTGTGCAGTGCCAGGGCCAACAGTACCATAGAAGCCAAGAAGCTTTCCGGCCTTGATCTGTTCCGCTGCACCGTCGGTGGTGGTAAGAATATCCGATGCAATCCAGCCCTTCTTGAACCACTCCCGGTGCTTTTCGCACTCAGCACGGAATTTATCGCTGGAGAACAAGTCAGAGATCTCATCGTCCTGACCATAGTTCAGCAGAACACCAAAGGTATCGCCCAGCGGATCATAGTCTGCGTAGACAAACGTGCCACTACCCTCTAGGCGCATCATGGCCATATCCGGCTCGCCCGCATGAATGGTCTCGAACATCCCATCCAAATCATCGGTAGTTTTGATCGTAGCAGGATCGATCCCGTACTTTTCCAGAATATCAGTGCGCACCACAATACCGCCCTGATAGAACAGCGAGCGGTTGACCGGCACCTGATAGGCTACACCGGACACCTTGCCAGCCTGCAGATAGTCTCCCAGACATTCCTGAATATCCGTACCGTATTCATCCAGCAGGTCATCCAACGGAAGGAGTGCTCCCTTTGCCACACAACTGGATACCATGGTGCCCCAAACCAGAGCAATGTCCACCTGCTCACTACCTGCCATCACTAGATTGAGCTGGTTGTTATAAGAACTGCTGGGAACCACTTCCAACTGTAAGTCGATACCCTTTTTATCGGCCACGTAATCGTGAATGGCCTTAGCTACCTTTTCCTGATCAGGTTGGACTGAGGACAGAGGGTAGTACATAACAACCTTGGGCATTTCGCCGCTGGCAGCTGCCGAACCGGATGCCGTCGAACTGCTGGTGGAGCTGGACGAACCACCGCAGGCAGTCAGACCCGCTGCCACAGCAGAGATACCCGTTGCCTTCAGAAAATTCCGGCGAGAGATCCATTTCTTCATGATTGTTCTCCTTCTCATGTATCTTCCCACCCCCTTCCGAGCGTGGAAAATAAGACATTTTGCAGGAGCGGCCCATTTCCTCATCGACGCTCGCTTCTGCGTTTCCTGACACTAGTATACCCCTTCTTTGCTCTTTCCCGCTAACGCAATCTGCAGGTAGATTAGCGAAAAACGGACTTTTGAAATTGCTGGCAACCTATAACCGCTCCGGCAGGGGCGAATCCTTTATGGCCCATTAGAAAGCACGAGATTTCTGATATGCACCCTAGCTCTTGAACGGCAAAGCGAAAAATCCGACCCCTTCTCCTACCGAAAAAAGGTTTGGATCTTGTTTTGATGCCGTTACAAAGAGCCATTTTAGTGGTACAGCAGATAAGTCTGCTCCCGCTGGGTCAGCCGTTTCAGGCCATCGTACAGTTCCCGGCGCGATTCCTGCTCCTCCATAATGGTCTGCGGCTGCATGGCGTAGGGGTCGGCTATGGCTTCAATGCGCCGCAGTTGTTCCTCTCCCGGCAGAACATCGTCCAGCGAAACACGCTGGTAACAGATACCATCCTTGTCCTCCGTTGTCCTCCGTTACCATCCACTGTTCAAAAGCGGTAAAGGCTTCCCGAACCATATCCATCATGGCGTTGCGGATGGCCGGAGCCGCGTAGATCAGGAACTTCATGTCGCGCGCCGCATCGAACTTCGGCACAGCTTTCCATAAGCCCAGATTGCCCGCTTGTTTCAAATCGTCCGTGTCAAGGTTCAGGCCAGACTGTGCCAAATTCATGCTGCAGAAAAGGTCATTTGCCACCTTGCTAATAAAGGACTTGTTGTTGTCGATCAGGCTGTCCAACGCGGTTGCATCGCCTTTCTGCGCCAGCACACAAAGCTGTTCATTCATCTGCTTCATGGGCGTTTTCCTGCTCTGTGGCAGACCGCAAGATTCCCAGCAGACCGTTCCGCAGCTGTTCCAGTGCTTCCGGCGTGGCTCCTTCCATGCCCGAAACACTGACTATTCCCGGACAAGCTGGAGCACAGCACCACTTCCCTCATCCTGAAAAGCACCAAAACCGCATCCTCCTGCCGCACCATTTTCATGACCTCCGCACTGAAAGAGGAATTGAAGAAGTGGCTGAATCAGTTGGCGGCAGACGAGATGAAAGACCCTGCACGTTACCATGACAGCGGAATGCTTTTCCATCTGCCCAAGGGTCTGCGGCACTCCAGTGCCACCTATCAGCTGATGATCTCTGGCGGCGATGTGAAGGCGGTGCAGGGGACTACCGGTCACGCCAGTGCGGATATGCTGGTGAACACCTACGCTCATATCCAGCAGTCCTCCCGTGTAGAGCTGGGCAGGAAGTTCGAGGAAGGGTTCTATGCTAAACAGGAAAGCCCCAGCCCGCAGGCTGTACCCGCCGCAGGCGAACCGACCATTTCTATGACTGCTCTGCTGGAACCGCTGAAGAATGCAGACCCCGAAGTAAAGGCTCAGCTCCGTCTGGCTCTTCTGACCTGATGCAAAATTTACCACGCATTTCAAAGCAATTCCAGCCCATGCAGAG
>ENA-ORTU01003048-ORTU01003048.1-human-gut-metagenome-genome-assembly--contig:-NODE-3048-length-14253-cov-16.654740_pt1 | contig 14253 bp, 8 predicted proteins | sample MGYA00241910_ERZ509184 | MGnify/ENA primary metagenome ERZ509184 (study PRJEB26280, sample SAMEA2338847) | human gut metagenome | biome: human gut; feature: human-associated habitat; material: faeces... | reverse complement strand
AACCTTAATTTTGGTGCATTCATTAAGTATCACTTTCCAATCCTTAAGTTTAATAAATAGATATTTATTTCTTCATAAAAAGTATATCATATTTTTTATAAAAAAGAAAAAGTCTTAAATTACTTTTCCTGAAAAACTTTACAAACAAGATCAATACATTTCTTTTTTTGTGAATATCTAGGATGAACATACAAATTTAAAGTAATATTTACATTAGCATGACCTAGCAATTCACTTACTGTTTTATAATCAACACCTAAAGATATGCAATTAGTAGCAAAAGTATGTCGTAATGAATGAAAATTAAAATGTTTAATTTTTAATTCGTCTAAAACTTTATTAAAATATTTTCTGTATGTTCTAGGTTCAATATATTTTTCATTACCAGTAAGGATATAGTGTTCTTTATCTGATTTTACTTTCTTCAATATTTCTAAGAAGTCTTTATTTATCGGAATCTCTCTATTAGCATTTTTAGTTTTTGGTGTCGTTATAATAACTTTAGATATATTTTTATTTTTGTCCTTAATATAAACTCGTTGAATCGTCTTATTAATCGTTAAACAATTTTTTTTAAAATCTACATCTTCCCATCTTAAAGCACATAATTCCCCTATTCTAATACCAGAATATAAAGAAATTAATAAACCAATATTTCTAGAATTTATATTTTCTAATACATAGTTTGTAATTTTGTTTTGTTCTCTTTTGGTTAATACATATAGTTTATTTTCTTTATTATCTTTTGGGTAGTTAAATGTTAATTCTATATGCTTTATTTTATCCTCATTTATTCCTTTTTTAATACTACCTTTAATAATTATTGTTATATCCTTAATTGTTTTTTCTGCTAAACCACCATTATTATCTTTTCTTCCATTTTTAGATAATTCTAGTAAAAAGTCTTGAATCACTTTATGATTCAATTCATTAAGATAATAATTACCTAATTTAGGAATTATATGATTAAAAATATTATTAGAGTAGTTAGCATATGTAGATTCTTTGATATAATCCTTCTTCTCTAAAAGCCATGTGTAAATCCAATCTTTGTAAAGTATTTTCTTGTTTTTCAATAACATGATAAACTCCTTTCCAAAAATATTATACAAAATTCCAATTTTAAAGTATTAAACTTAAGGATTGGAAAGTGATAGTATAATGAATGTACCAAAATTAAGATTTAAAGAATTTACTGATGAATGGGTTACTTGTACAATAAATTCTGTTGCAGAAGTTATTAGTGGCGGAACACCGGATACTACAAATTCAAATTACTGGGATGGAAGTATTAACTGGTTTACTCCTAGTGAGGTTGGAAAAAGCAAATATATAAGTAATAGTAAAAGAAAAATTACACAATTAGGTCTTCAAAAGTCATCTGCAAAATTATTACCAGTTGGTACAATATTGCTATCCTCAAGAGCGACCGTGGGGGAAAGTTCAATATTGTATAACAATGAAGCATGTACTAATCAAGGCTTTCAATCATTAATTCCTCACAAAAACATTAATAATGAATTTCTGTACTATTTGATATATAAATACAAAAAGAGTTTACTTAAACAGGCTTTTGGCTCTACTTTTTTAGAAATAAGTAAAAATAATGTTGAAAAAATTAAAATTAATATTCCAACGGCTATGAAAGAACAAGTAAAACTATCTACATTTTTATCATTATTAGACAGAAAAATAGAACTACAAACTAAAAAAATAGAAGTCCTTAAGTTATTTAAATTGTCCATTAAAAAAAAGATTTTTCAGACAAATATCAATACCGAGATAAAATTGAACCAATTGGTTAAATGTGAATCATCAAGCCTTACATTGTCAGATATTCAAAACATTGATGGTCCGTTTCCGGTGTATGGGGCTGAAGGATTTATTAAAAATATTAATTTTTACAATCACAATAATGAGTATATAGCTATTGTAAAAGATGGCGCAGGAGTTGGAAGAACTATGATTTGTCCTAGTAAATCGTCAACTATTTCAACAATGAATGCATTGATTCCTATATTGGAGTATAAAGCAACATATATATTAGAATTATTAAATTTAATAAATTTTAAAAAATATATCATTGGTTCTGGTATTCCTCATATATATTTTAAAGATTATGGAAAAGAAAAAATAAAAATACATAGTATAGATAAATCGAACAAAATTACGAAATTGTTTGATTTATTAAATAAAAGGATTAATTATACCCAAAATCAAGTTGAACATTTAAAAAAATTAAAACAAGGATTATTGCAAATTATGTTTATATAACTTCTCTAGTATCTTCTTTATTTAAAAAAGGACTGTTAAATGAATTTTTAAGGTGCAATCCATGTAATAAAATTTCCTTGAAAGATATTTTAAAAGAAAGAAAAGAGTACTCCACAAAAGCTGGAAACTTACCTCATGTTACACTGTCTAAAAACGGAATAGAAGAAAAAACAGAACGATATAATAGAGATTTTTTAGTAAAATCAAAAGATAAAAATTATAAAATAACCAAAATTTATGATTTATGTTACAATCCAGCAAATTTAAAGTTTGGAGTTATATGTCTAAATACTTATGGTTCTGCTATCTTTTCTCCTATTTATGTTACTTTTGAAATCAATTATAAATTTAATCCACTATATATAGGATATTATGTAACACAGCAAAGCTTTATTAATTCAGCGAGAAAATATGAACAAGGTACTGTATATGAAAGAATGGCTGTTGCTCCTGAAGACTTTCTAAAATTAAATATATGGGTTCCTAACAAACATATTCAGGATAAATTTTCGACTATATTAATATCTATGGATACAAAACTTAAGAAAGAAAAGGAAAAATTAAAAAAACTTGAAGAATTAAAAAAAGGATTTATGCAAAGTATGTTTGTATAAATCCTTTTATATTTCTTCTAATCCTAATTCTTTCAAGTAAACATTAAGTTCTTTATCAACTTCAGTAATTTGTTTATCAATTTCTTTTAAATCCTTTTGTACTTGTTTAATATCAATTGGTTCTTCTTCTTCAAAAGTATCAACATATCTAGGAATATTTAAGTTGTATTCATTCTCTTCTATTTCTGATAAAGATGCAACATGGCAGTATTTTTCTACTTCTTTTCTTTCAATATAAGTTTGAATAATTTTATCTACATCAGAATCTCTTAACCTATTTTGATTTTTTCCTGGTTCAAAGTCTTTTGATGCATCAATAAATAAAATATTATCTTCATGTTCTCTACATTTTTTAAATACTAAAATACAAGTTGGAATACTAGTTCCATAAAAGATATTTGCTGGTAATCCAATTACTGCATCTAGATAATTTTTTTCTTTTATTAAATATTTTCTTATTATGCCTTCGCTTGCTCCTCTAAATAAAACTCCATGAGGTAATACTACGGCCATTGTTCCGCTATCTGATAGTTGATAAATCATATGTTGAATAAAGGCATAGTCCGCTTTTGATTTTGGCGCTAATTTACCATATGCACTAAATCTTTCATCTTCCAAGAATTTAGGGTCCGCACTCCATTGTGCTGAATATGGTGGATTAGCGACAATTGCGTCAAACTTTAAATCAAGATGTTTGGGACTTGTTAAAGTATCAGCATTTTTAATGTCAAAATGTTTAAATGAAATACCATGTAACAACATATTCATTCTTGCTAAGTTGTATGTTGTTGAATTTAATTCTTGACCGTAGTATTTAGCAACATTCGTTTCTTTTCCTACTCTTAGAAGTAATGATCCTGATCCACAAGTTGGATCATATACTGATTGTAATTTTGCTTTATTGATTGTAACTAATTTTGCTAAAATTCTTGATACTTGTTGTGGTGTATAAAACTCTCCTGCTTTTTTACCAGCTGATGCTGCAAAATTAGAAATTAAATATTCATAAGCATCACCTAATACATCAATTTCTGCATCCTCATGATGAAAATCAATATCATCTATTTTTAACATGATTGTAGATATTAATTCTGTTCTTTCATTTACTCCTCTACCTAATTTTGAATTGTTTAAATCCATGTCTTCAAATAAATTTTCAAAATCGTCTTCAGATTCATTACCTAATGTTGATTCAGAAATAATATTAACTGCCTTCTGTAACATAGATATATCAAACTTACCTGTTTTAATTTCCTTTATTAAAGTACTCCATAAGTAATCTGAGTCAAGGTAATATCCCATATTAGAATCATTAATTAATTGACTTTTTAAAGCTTCTCTATACTCTTCTTTTTGCCAAGCCTCTTCATATGTCATATTATCGCTTTTTAAATATACTTTATTAACATAATTTACTAAGTTTTCTGACAAATATTTATAGAAAATTAATCCTAAAATGTAATTTTTAAAATCATTTGCATCCATATTTCCTCTTAAGGAATTAGCAATGCTCCATAATTGTTTTTGTAACTCTGCTTGTTGAGTTTGTTGTTTTTCTTCTCTTGACATAACTTCCTCCTACATATACTTCTTTAATAAATTGCTTATAAATACTTTAATATTTTCAATAATCGATATTTTCTTTAAGAATGGTGCATCAATGGATTTACCAATCAGACTATCTGGGAAAATTCCACTATATTCATATTCATCGATAATTTCCTTTAAATTATCTAAATTAATGTTATTATCTTCTGAAAATTTTTCTATCTCTTTTTCTCTTTCTATATTCATATGTTTATCTAGTGCTTCATCAATAGAATCATCTTCTTTTAATGTTGGTAAAATTGATTTTAAGAAGCTCTTAATTAAATCTGTTTTTGAACGTAAGTCATCATCAGTACTATTGGCTAGCTTTCTTTCAATATTTTCAATATCTTGCAGTTTTTGTGTTTCATTAGTTAAATCAATGTTTCTAATCAAATTTAAAATATAAGAAACATTTATTTTATCTGTTTGAATTAATTCAAGTGAGAATGTAATATCATTTAATATTGAACTTTTTTCCTTATCATTTGATAACTTTCTATAAAGTTCATAGTATTTACTTTTATAATCTTCAAACATTTGAGCATTTAATTCAGTATCACCATTATCTAAGTCAAACTCATTAAAAGTTTTTAAACTTACTAAAAGTTTAGCTACTGTCCTAAAAGCTACGACGAATGCTTTGATATCTTCTTCTCGTTCTAGTGAATCTACTGAATCAACTACAGGAGTAATTTTTAATAACTCTGAAACTGCTACTTTAAATTTATTTAAATAGTCTTTATACGGTGCCATTATAACCGTATCAATACTATCTGTCTGTGAAAACAATTTAACTGCTTCATCTACTCGCTCTTTAGTAGTTCTATAACACACAATATTTCCAAAAGGTTTAGTTTCCGACTCCACTCTATTCGTTCTTGAAAAAGCTTGTATTAAATCATGATATTTTAAGCTCTTATCCACATATAAAGTATTTAATCTTTTAGCATCAAATCCAGTTAATAACATATTAACAACGATAACAATATCTATTTCTGTATTTTTTATTTTTTTACATATATCTCTAAAGTAAGCATCAAAAGTATTAGATGAAAAATTAGTATTATACATTTTATTATAATCATCAATTATTTTATCTAATGATTCTCTTGAGTGTTCTGGATTCTTATCTAAATCTTCATTAGCACCATAAGTAAATATTGCTCCAATTTTTAAATCATGATTTAAAGATTTAAACATATTATAATATTTCACTAATAAAGGAATAGAGGATACTGTAAATAATGCATTATATTTTCTATCTCTAGTTTTAGTATTATGATGATCAATAATATCTTGGACAATTAATCTTACTCGGTCGTCTGCTATAAATACTTCTTCTGTATCTATACCCTCAACCATTACATCTTCTTCTGTTTGATTAGAGTTATAATCTATAAATTTCATATAATCTACAGAAAATCCTAATACATTGTTATCTTTTATAGCATCTTTAATGAGATAAGTGTGTAAGCATTTTTCAAATATATCTGCAGTACTTCTACCATCTTGTGATGGATTTTCTTTAAATCTTGGGGTACCAGTAAATCCAAAATATTGAGCATTTGTGAACGTTTTAGATATTTGTCTATGCATATCTCCAAATTGTGATCTATGGCATTCGTCTATAATAAATACAGTTTTTAAATCTCTATACTTTTCTAAAATTGGTACATATTTAGGATTAGAACAAGCATTTGCCATTTTTTGAATCGTCGTTACAATCAAATCTTTGGTACTATCTTTCATCTGTTCAATTAATTTATCTGTGTTATTTGTTAAGTCAACACATCCTGGCTTAAATTTATTGAATTCATCTAAAGTCTGCTTGTCTAGGTCTTTTCTATCTACTAAAAAGAAAACTTGATTAATAGATGACTCTTTGGCAAGTATTTGACTTGTTTTAAATGATGTTATCGTTTTACCAGATCCTGTTGTATGCCAGACATAACCATTATTATTTGTATCAAGTGCTCTTGATACAATATTTTCTACAGCATAAATTTGATATGGTCTCATTACTAATAACATTTTCTCCGTTTGATTTAAAATCATATATCTTGCTATTACTTTACTTATTTGACATCTTTCCAAAAAAGTTAAACCAAATTGCTCAAGATTATTTATCCTTTCATTATCTTCATCGGTCCAATAAAATGTAAAGCCGTAATTTAATTCTTGATCTCCATTAGCAAAATATTTGGTATCAACACCATTACTAATAATAAATATTTGAATAAACTTATATAGACCACTATAGGAATGTCTTTTATATCTTTTAATTTGATTAAAAGCTTCCTTCATGTCTATTCCTCTACGTTTTAACTCTATTTGAACAAGAGGCAATCCATTTATAAGTAACGTTACATCATATCTATTAGTATATTTTCCTTCTATTGTTGTTTGATGAGTTACCTGAAAAATATTTTGACACCATTCTCTACTATTAAACAACTCTATATATGCAATAGTGCCATCATCACGTTGTATATCTTGTAGCTGTCTTAGTTCTTTAGCACTTTGAAAAACACCCTTTCCAGATATTTTTATCATTAGTCTTTCAAATTCTTTATCGCTTAATGGTTTCTCTTCTAGTCTAAATTTATTGTGTTCATTAATTTGTTCTCTAAAGTTTCTCTCTAAATCTTTCACAGTATCAATCTGAACTTTTTTATATCCTTGTTTTATTAGTTGATTTATTAATTTTTCTTCTAGCCTTGATTCACTTTCATATACTCCCATTATTACACCACTTTCTTAAATTTACTTCCAATTTTATTATAGCATAAAAGTAAATATTTACCACTGAGGGATAACGAGTTTAATTGATTCTTCTATTATCTTATTCATATAAAAAATTGGTTAAAATTACCAATTTTTTTATGAATTAGAATTCTTTTCATTATCTAATGATTGTTGAATTAATCTTAAAATATAATCATAATTATCATCATTATATACTTTAATTCGTGCATTACCCGTTCCCCAACTACCTTTATCGCTAATATTTTCAGTAAGCTGTTTTTCATCTTGTATTAGCTCTGGTGGAATATCTAATATAATTGTAATCGAATATTTATAAATAATGATTTCAACAAAATTTACATAATCATATTTATATGCTATATAATGCTTTGTTATTGACTTTGTTACTTTTTCATCAAGATTCATAATATCCTTATCAAAGTTATTAAATATGTTAGACATTTTTTCTGTCATTGTTGGTAAATGGTCAATATTTTCATAAGTTACTTTTTCAAGTCTATATATATTTCTATATGGTTTTAATTCTTCGTCTGTTAAATGTGGATATTTCCAAATATGAATAGCTTGTTCTGCCAATCGCTCACTTCTCTTATCAATTTCTTCTATATCCCATTTTTCTTTATCTACGATATCATTACTTAGTCTATAATGGCTGTCTTTAATTCCTCCTGGAATTTTTAATTTTTCTTCAAAAGGTAAATCTCTCATTTGAGAATTATATACAGCTTTGGTTATTGTTAGATTACCTATTCTGTGCATATTTTCTTTTTGTAATTCTTTCCAATTCTCACCCAGTACTTCTCTCCACCATGGTTTTAGATTGTCTGTTTCAGGTAGAATGTGTTCGATGGAAATATCTTTTCCATCTATTGTTATTCCATTTAAATGATTATCATTTTCTAATTTTTCTAGTGTATAATTTTTTAATCTTGTAGTATAAATATTTTTCTCAGCAAAAGCTTGTTTAAACTCTTCGTCATTAGGGAATTCTTTATAGCTCTCTAGTAATAAAAGTGTTGCGATTATACTAGTTTTATAGTTATTTTTGTCCACGGAATTATATAATACCGCAAAAGTTTTACTTAAGGAGTTGGCTGGAATCCCACAAATATATCTTCTGTACACATATGAATTTATTGTTTTGATAATTTCAATAAAATCTTCTTTTGATAGATTGTATAGTCCAGATTCATAGTCATTATATACTTGTATCAAAAATGGATTAGCAACATCAACTTGTTGTATTTTTAGTTCTTTCCATAATTTATTCAAATCTTCATCTTCATCCACACAATTATATATTCTAGTATAATATTTAGAGTACTTTCTTAAATCCTTTAATATTTCTTCTTTCGTCCAATTTTTGTCACTAAAATACTCTTTGTATTCTTCATATTCTGTACCCATTTTAACTACTTTTTTTTCTAGCATGGTAAGATAATCCCTTAAAAAATAGTCAAATTTATCTGCATAATTATTTCCGAAGTCTTGTTCTATTGGTCTCCAATAACTGTTATATAAATCTTCTTGTTCTTTTGTAGGCATATCTAATAGTAAATAGTTTCTTAATAAATCGCCCTGACTTAAACTTAATCCCGTTGAATTCATACTTTCAAAAATTAATTGAGGATTATCTTGATTTTTGGTTAAACCTATATAAACTAAATCAAGTTTATTTATCCCTGAATATATTTTTTTTAACATTTTCTCATCATCAGATAAATACTCACAAAATAAATTAAAATTATCTAACATCTGAGTAGATGGATTTTTTAGTTCTCGTTCTAGCTTATTTACAATTGCAAAATAAGTTTCTTTATCTTCATATGTTGGAATTAATTTGTATCTATCTTCTCCAGTATATTCTTCATTTAATATATATTGTCTTTTAATAGATTTAGCAATTTTTACTCCTTCTTCTCCTAAACGCTCATAACTTCTAATCATTGCTAGCATGATTAATGATAGAGTTGTTAAACGTTGCTGACCATCTATGACAATTTTTACTTTTATTTCACCTGGTAAATCTTCATCGTTTTGTTGATAGCAAACAATTGATCCAATAAAATGACCTACATTTCCTTCTTTATCACTTAATTTTATAATATCATTCCATAAAGTTGTACATTGTTTTTCAGTCCAACTATACCTCCTTTGATAAATAGGAACGCTAAATTGTTTATCTGGTTCAGCTAGTAACTTGTTTAATCTAGTTTCATTTGCACGCATATTATTCCTCCTTAATTGCAATTAATATACATAATTAACTATTATTACTTTTAAAATGATCAAATCAATTTGTTAATTTACTTCCCCATCTAGGATTTGAATATAAAATACATTCCATTTTCAATATTTTATCAATTTCTACTTTTTGGTATATCTGGTTGTATTTTTTGTTATTATCTCCTATTAATTGATGAGTTTCTTCATCTAAGTTTTCCCATTTCCATAAATATATAAAATCATGTACTTCACCATCAAATGGAAGTGGACTTTTTTCGTAAACCCTAAGCGGGTCTGCAAATCTTGTTATCTCTTTTCCATCACTCATATAGCATTTACTTATTTTACCCATTATTTGTTTTAAATTTTCTAAAGATAGTTCTTCTTTCTTATTAAAACTTCCATCTTTGTTATAGTAAATAATCTTTTTCATGTGTATTACCTTCTTTTGAAAGTGATTCTTTCACAATTAAGTCCCCTGGATGTGAATTGCTTTTCTATTATTAAATATGCTTTGTAATGTAATATGGTTTTAGTAATTCAAAATCGTCTGTTTTGGTGGATTATAATATCATAAATATAGTACTATTTTTATGTTTATATTAGTTTGTTTCTTTTTTACGTTTATTCATTTCCATGCCTTTCTTAGAAATAATTTATCTAAGTATGTTATCTTTCAATTCTGACATCTTTTCTATAATATTTTTAATTTTCTTTATTTCAAGATTTGGATTTTTCCACCAATTAGTACTCCAAATTCTATATATTTTCCACCCTCTTGATTCTAAATACTTTTGTCGATGATAATCTCTTTCGCGAGCAAATTTTGAACTATGGTATAGTCTACCATCGCATTCAATTCCTAATAAATTTTTCTGGGCATCTTTTGATTTTATTACTAAATCGATTCTATATCCACCAACTCCATATTGTGTTTCTACATTATAGCCTAACTCAACTAATTTATTATATACCTCTTCTTCAAACTCACTATCAAATATCGACTGATTTTTTTCTTGCTGATTTCTATCAAGTAAAGATAGTAATTGAGAACGTGCTAAATTTAAATTTCCATCACTAACTGCCTTAGCATATTCTAAATATTTTTTAAATAATTTAGGGCCATCGTTTTTTGTATAGTCTACAATTAGTTCTTCTGGTTCTATTGATGTTACGATATAGATTTTTTGTTTTGCTCTAGAAATTGCAACATTAAGCCTGTTTTCACCTCCATCTTGATTAAGCCATCCAAAATTGATTGCGACACGTCCTTGCTCGTTTTTTGCATATCCTATACAAAAAATAATAATATCTCTTTCATCACCTTGAACTGACTCAATATTCTTTACAAAAAAGCTTATATTTTCTCCATTGGAAAATCTATTTTCCTCAGTAAGCATTTGTCTAGCAAACTTTTCATCCAACATTTTTTCTTTTTCAATTAGATCCTCTATAAGATTCATCTGTGAAGCGTTAAATGTTATTACCCCTATTGTTTCATCACTTTTTCTTTTGTTCAAAATATTTTTAACCAGTTCTACTACTTGATGAGCCTCAGCTTCATTTTTTTTATTAATCCATTTCCCATTTTTTACCATAATTCTTTCAATTGGTCTTTTACTTGTGTTTTGGGCCAACGAAGTAACCATTAACTTTCCACTATAAAAAGCATAATTCGAAAATGCGATTAATTCTTCATGTTTCGATCTATAATGATAATTCAGCATCGTATGATTATATTTATATCTGGCAGCATCAAGTAAACTTTCATATTCAAGAAAACCATCTGTGATTTCATCTTCATCTACTTCGTCTAGTATTCTTCCCTGTCCTAAATTTGATGGTTTTAATTGTTTTTGATCTCCAGCTACTATAACTTTTTTTGCTCGATATATAGCTGGTATAGCCTTTTCTACATATAATTGTGATGCTTCATCAAATATAACCAAATCAAATATATTTTTTTCAAATGGTATTATATCAGAAACCACTTCTGGTGTCATTAACCATATTTTTATTGCATCTAACATTTCAAACTTATATTTTGACATGAATTTATTTATAGCCATTTTTCTTTTTCTATTACACATTTCTTCTATCTTATTTATTTTATTATTTCCATTCAAATTTGAGCAATTATATAATAGCTCACGAAAAGCTAATTTCTTGGTTAATTCTTTTTTTTCTACAATATTTTTTTTAATAGTATTTCTTATACTTTCAAAATCATTAATATATTTTATTACATCACTATTATTTTTTTCGAAAAAGCAAATAACATTAAATAATATTGTGTTGTATAACAGATTATTCGCTTCCTTAAATGAAATCTGTATTTCTTCCTTAATTTTTTCTAGCACTTCTAAATATTCTCTTTCATTATAATTTAATTGATTATATAGAGACTTATTTGAAATAAAATCTTGGTATGATGGCAAAAAATCTTTAAAGTTTGTGAGGTTATCAATTAATTTTTTTACTATATTTTTGTTCTTTTGTATAAAATAATTGTCAAGAATTTCATTAATCATTTCTTTTAATTTCCTTTTTTCAAATATTTTCTTGTAAAAAGGAAAGTTATTAAAAGTAGTAAGAAAGTTTTCTAAGTTTCTGATTTTATTCTCCAACTCTATAATTTCGATATCAATTAAATTTAACTTTATGTCATTAACAATAGGATTTTGTTTTGAAATCATTCTGTATTGTTCAATACTTTTTGAAAAACTTTCTTCATTAAACCTATCTTTTATTGCAGTTATGGTGGGAAATTTTAATTCAGTTAAAGTTTCTGTAATATTCTCATTAACAATTTTATAAATTTCCAATTCTTTTTGATTTGTTAAATTAAATCTTTTACAAATATTATAAATATTGTACATCGTTGTTTCAAAATCATTAATTTCATAAATCTTTTTATCAATTGTTTCTAAATGTTCTATATTAGTGTTAATTGCATTAATTTTATTTTTTATTTCTGCAATTTTTTGTTCTTTAAATGTGTCCATGTCGTATAGCATAGAATAATTTGCATTTAACTTATCAATTATTGAGTTTAATTGCTCATAAAAGGTTTGCTTATTTTCTACATCGTCTATTAGTATTGCAAACTGAGATAATTTTCCTAGTCTCGAATAAATAACATCTAAGGCTGTTTTCTTTTCAGAAACCATTAATACATTTTTTCCTTGGAGGATACATTGTGAAATAATACTTGTAATTGTTTGTGACTTACCAGTACCGGGAGGGCCTTGTATTACTATGGCATCTGATTTATTTATTTCTCTAAGTACTTTTTCCTGAGAAAAATCCAATTCATTAATATAATTAATTTCATTTTCCATCATATCAAGGGGTTTTATTTTGCTTTCTGGTTCATTATATTGTACGTCATAATTATCATCATTTATTTCCATCCCACATAATAGTTCTTTTATAAGTCTAGTAATATCACTATTTTTAATCATTTTATGAAAATCTTCATACATTGAGGTAACATATGTTGAGTAAATTCCTAATACCATATATTTCTTTACTTCTAATTCTCCATTTTTATATTTTGGAAAATCACTTCTTTTATTTTCTAAAAATTTTTCTAATTTGCAATCTTTATATTGAATATAAAGCTCATTTTGACTATAAAAATTTATCATATCTAAAATATATGTGCTTTCATCAAAATTTTCGATTGTGTTATCTGGTAATACTTTATTTTTTCCATTGAATTTATTATTTGCTAATATTAAGTTGGTATTATAAAGGATATCACGACTAAAATCATTTTTTAATAAAACTTTATTAGAATCTCTAGTTAATTTAACAGGAAATAAAATTAAAGGGGCTTTGATATCAAAGTTTTCTTGTTCCATTTTTCCTTGAACAAATGGATATGCAATGTATAATTCATTATTTCCAGTTTCCACCTCTATTTTTGAAACTTGTCTTATTAGTTTTAATATTGATTTTAATTTATCATCATCAAAATTTTCTATATCAATAACTTTAAATGATTGGGAAGATTTAGACAATATTATACTTTCCAATTTATCTATATTATTAATATATTTGCATAAATCAATACCATAATCTTTATTGATTTTACTACTATATAGTAATCTATTTCTCTTATTAATATTTATTAGTCTATTTTCTAACTTATTTAAAATAACATTTTCACTTTCTGTTATTTTCACACTATCAATAGCAACAAATCGTTTTATTTCTTCCAAAAAAAACTGACCATAATTATTTATAAAATTTTCACCAATTCCACTGATATTTTCCATATCTTGTAATGTGGTTGGTTTATATTTAACTAATAATCTTAATGCATTATCTGAACATATTGATGGTCTCTTTCCATTCGTAAAATCATAAAATTTATCTTGCAACTCGCCTTTTACTTTATATAGATTATTATATAATGTTTGATCACTTTGATTCACAATCGTTTCCTCCAGCCTTATAATTTTTTTATTTCTTATGCCCTTGATTTTTTTATTACTTACTTTTTTGATATAAATTTGTATTAAAATCTTAGAAATATAATGTTCTTTTTCAAAGTTATTATATCATGTTTAATAATGTTTGGTAAATTGTTACTTTACTCTTATTTATATGCAACTAGTTTATTGCTATATATTTGATACAAAAATCACAACTAAATATGTTAATTTTAATTTTAGACTGTTTTATACGTTGTTTATACAAGTAATTTTTATAAATAAAAATCCACTAGTTTAACTAGTGGTTTTTCTTTGAGGCCTATAAGGCCTATTGCTGGCAG
>ENA-ORTU01003047-ORTU01003047.1-human-gut-metagenome-genome-assembly--contig:-NODE-3047-length-14255-cov-5.122042_pt1 | contig 14255 bp, 12 predicted proteins | sample MGYA00241910_ERZ509184 | MGnify/ENA primary metagenome ERZ509184 (study PRJEB26280, sample SAMEA2338847) | human gut metagenome | biome: human gut; feature: human-associated habitat; material: faeces... | reverse complement strand
AACCCACGTATCTAGCTTGGAAGGCTAGTGTTCTACCATTGAACTACACCCGCATGTGATGTACTGTCTCACAACGAAATTTATTTTAGCACAGTTTTTTTGAAAATGCAAGGGGTTTTTTGAAATTGTTCAGAAGATTATAGCTTTATAGAAAACGAAAGTTCATTAATTCACTTTTCTAAGTTTTTAACAGACTTGCCAGATTGGGAGTTTGTAGTTAGGAGGTTTAAGAATGGACAGCCCTCTTATCCTTTGTAATATACAAAAATGCGCCTTAGAGCAAGTTCAAGCTGCGGTTGAGCAGTTTGGACGCAGTGATACGAAGCATTTTGTATATTACAAAGGATAAGAGGCGTCAGTTTAGCCATTTAAACAACATTCCCCTATTAAAAACGCTCATCTCATGTTATACTGAAAAGGTTCGAATTAAAAGCAGCCTGCGGAGTACATTTCCGTAGGTTTTTTATTCAAACAGAGCTGGGAAGTTCTGTTTGAATCCCGTATTGAATAAAAGAACCTGCCTGGCAGGATTTATTTTTGTTGGAAGGAGTATGTAATGCGCTTTTTATTATGCGGAATTAATGCGAAATATATCCACTCAAATCTGGCGATTTTCAGCCTGAAAGCTTATGCTGACAGGAAGAAGATTCCGGGAGCGGAGATTATTTTAAAAGAATATACAATTAATAATTATGTAGAGGATATTTTACAGGATTTATATGAGGAAAAGGCTGATGTTGTTATTTTTTCCTGCTATATATGGAATATTTCTTTTGTGCGAGAACTGGCGGCGGAGCTTAAAAAAGTGAGTCCTGATGTGAAAATCTGGGCTGGTGGTCCGGAAGTTTCTTATGCAGCGAATAAATTTTTGATGGAGAATCCAACATTTGACTTGATTATGCAGGGAGAGGGAGAGGAAGTTTTCTCTGAACTGATTCGCTTAACAGTGGAGGAAAAATGTCGGATTAAAGATGTATACAAACAATCAGAAAGTAAAAAAGTCTTATCGGGGATTGTGGAAAAGAGATATTCCATAGAAAGGAAACAAGCTGTAAAAGAGGAAAAAGATATAGAAGATAAACATTTCGCAGGAGAAGATAATGTCTATCCAACGAATTATATAGATATGTCAAAACTCCAAAAGTTACAGGGAATTGCAGTCTGGGATTTTTCAGGAGAAGCAGCTTTAGGAAATGCTGAGAGCAATATAGGAAATAAAACGAAAATCATCAATACAGGGTTTGCTACTTTGATGAATATGGATACGATTCCATTTGTGTACGAAGATTTTCATCTTTTTGAACATAAGATTTTATATTATGAGACGAGCAGAGGATGTCCGTTCTGCTGTAGTTACTGCCTTTCTTCTGTGGATAAGACGGTAAGATTCCGTTCTTTGCCGATTGTGAAAAAAGAGCTGGATGCTTTTCTTGAAGCAAAAGTTCCACAGGTTAAGTTTGTTGACAGGACATTTAACTGCAACAGGCAGAGGGCGATTGATATCTGGAGTTATCTGGTGGAACATGATAACGGAATTACGAATTTTCATTTTGAGATTTCATCGGATTTGCTTGGTGAGGAGGAGTTAGAGCTTTTTGCAAAGATGCGTCCGGGTCTGATTCAGCTTGAAATTGGAGTGCAGTCCACAAATGGGGAGACGGTTGATGCGATTCATCGGCATATGGATTTAGATAAGCTTTTTCATTATGTGGACAGCGTACATGAACTGGGAAATATTCATCAGCATTTGGATTTGATTGCCGGGCTGCCATATGAGAATTATGAGAGATTTGGATGCTCATTTGATGATTTATATGCACATGAGCCAGACCAGCTTCAGCTTGGATTCCTTAAAGTGTTAAAGGGAACGATGATGGAGGAAGAAGTCAAAAAGTACAGCATTCTATATCGTAATCAGCCGCCATACGAAGTACTTGGAACAAAATGGCTCTCTTATGACGAGATTATTTTATTAAAAGGTGTGGAGGAGCTTGTAGAACTCTATTACAACAGTGGTCAGTATACATTAACTTTAAAATATGCTGTTCCATTTTTTGAGAGTCCATTCCGCTTCTATGAAATGTTTTCAGCATGGTACCGGGGAAAAGGCTATCATAAGCTGAATCACAACCGACTCGAAAAGTATAATATTCTTCGGGAGTTTTTAAGAGAACATATAGATGAAAATGAATGGGATACTTTAGATGAGATTATGCTATATGATATGTATCTTCGAGAAAATGTAAAAGGAAGACCTGCATGGGCAAAAGATACTGCACAATACAAGAAAGAGTGGAAAGCATTATACAGAGAACAGGGAGAAAAACTTTTTCCAGAAGATGTGCAGGCAGGAATTTATGATTCAAAGAGGGCAGCCAACCAAAGTCATATCGAAGTATTTGAAATTAATATAAAGAAGTTTGAGCAGAGTGGGCAGGTGGAGAAAAAACAGGTGTTTTGCTTATTTGATTATAGCAGAAGGAATCCGCTAAATCGGGCGGCTAGAACTGTAGAGTGGGAAATATTATAATAAGTGAACAGCAGGTTACGATGTTGTTGATAATGATATAGGATAGTAAATCCTGATAAAATAGAGACTTGAATGTACGACAGAAATGACTTAAAATAAAAAAGAATGTTCAGGAGAACAAAAAAAGTCTGTATGTTTATAACAATAAAAGTATTTTTCAAGCAAGCGCCATAGCAAGGTCAGAGTGAGAGATATAGTGATTTCTGTTCTGAAGTGCTGTATCTTTGAAAGATGCGAAATCACTATATGAAGTTAGAAAATGAAGACGGACGCATTTTATATAGTTTATTTTAGAAAGGAAGTTTTAGTATGAAGTCAGATGGCACAAAGAAAAGACAGAGAATTGCTACAGTTGTAGTTGTATTAGTAGTTATCGCGATGGTTATCACAACAGTCGTTCCAGCAATGATGATGTAGGATTCAAAAACACATCAGAGTTTTTGAATATGAATGAGAGAAATGAATTAAATAAATCATGATCTATAGGGTAGAATGATATTTTATTTAATAGAATTTTAAGAAAGTAAAAGGGTGCAATATGAAAAAAAGAGTAGGGATTATCATACTTGTATTGCTTCTTCTTATTTTAGCAGGCGGCGGGGCGGCGTTTTATTATTATTATTCCAAGTATATTAATATTGACGCAATCTATCCGGGAATGACAATTCAGGGGATGTCTGTCGGCGGAATGACACGGGAAGAGGCAAAGGCAAAAGTACAGGAATATGTAGATAAGGTATCGCAGGAAACGGTTACATTGCAGGTGAAAAAGAAAGAGAGTACATTTGCTCTTTCCGATATTGGCCTGAAATGTACAAATATGGATGTGGTAGAGAAAGCATATGATTTTGGAAAGACAGGGAATGTCTTTAAGCGTGTCATTGAAGTAAGAAAGCTTGAAAAGGAAGGGATGGATTTTCCACTTACCTTTTCTGTAGATAAGGCAGAGACGAGGAAGATTGTTAAGAAGAAGGCGAAGAAGTTCCTTGCAAAGAAAAAGGATGCCACTATTACAAGAAAAGATGGAAAGTTTGTTATCACAAAGCAGGTAGATGGTGTAGATATCGACTTTGAGGCAAATGCAGACAAGCTTGCAGAAGTCTTTAGCAAAAAAGACTGGAATCACAAGTCTGTTGTATTTCCGATGGATTATACGTTAGATAAAGCAAAGCATACGAAGAAGGAGCTTTCAACAATTAAAGATGTGCTTGGAACATTTACAACATCTTATGCAGGCTCTGCTTCTGGAAGATGCGCTAATGTAGAGAATGGAGCAAGCCTGATTAACGGAACTTTACTGTATCCGGGAGATTCTTTCTCTGTTTATTCAAAAGTAGCACCATTTACAGCGGATAATGGATACCATCTTGCAGGTTCTTATTCGAATGGACAGACAGTGCAGACTTATGGTGGAGGAATCTGCCAGGTATCTACAACACTTTACAATGCGGTTTTAAGAGCAGAATTAAATGTAACAGAGCGATCGAATCATTCAATGACGGTACATTATGTTCCATTATCTGCGGATGCGGCGATTTCCGGAACAGATAAGGATCTGAAGTTTACCAATAATCTTGATCATCCAGTATATATTCAGGGAGTAGCTGGAGGAAGCAGTATTACATTTACTATTTACGGTAAGGAATATCGTGCTTCAAACCGAAAGGTAGAGTATGTATCCGAGACTGTTTCTACAAGAGGTCCTTCCGAAAAAGTAATCAAGGATAACACGATGGAAGAGGGCAAGCGAGTTGTAGAATCCAATGGACGTACTGGTTACACAGCAAGACTGTGGAAGGTTGTATACATAGATGGAAAAGAGACGAAGAGAACGCAGGTGAATTCCAGTTCTTATATGTCCACTCCATCCGTTGTCCGTGTCGGAACAAAGAAAAAGGAAGTGCCAAAGCCAACGACGCAGAAGAAAGATGAGACAGCAAAAGCTGGTGAGAAGGCAGAAGGCAGCAAAGGTACGACAGGAAATAATAATCAGGGAGCAAATAAGGCGGAGTAGGCGGTGAGCCTGCTTCCGCTGTGGGAGTGTATATTATGCGGATAGGAAAGGTAAAAGAGAGTATTTTAAAACGCTCGGTACTAAGACAGTTGCATAACCACAGTGAAAAAGGCTCTCCGGCACCCGGTGAGGATGCCGGAGTTCTTTTTATGCCGGAATTTATGCCAGAGTTTACACAGGGATTTTCGGGAAAAAACGGTGTGGCAATGGCAGTAAATCCGGTGGAAGGCTGGACATTTGCAGCAAAAAGAGCAGTCTACGGTGCAGTAAATAGTATGCTGGCAGCGGGAGCAGCTTCAAAAGCGATTTCGCTCAGTATTCTTATGCCGGAAGAAGCAGAGGAAAAACAGTTAAAGGCATTGATAAAAGAAATCGACAGCCTTTGTATGCAGGAAAATATTTTAGTGCTTTCCGGGCATACAGCGGTGTCACCGTATGTCAGCACACTTATTTTATCGGTTACTGCAATGGGAAGTATTACGAGAAATAAGGAAAACATTGTAGTAAGCAAGGAGAGCATAGCGGATAGTAAGGGAAACACAAAGCAGGTAGCTGTAGTGAATGCGGATTTAGATTTAGTTGTTGCAGGAACGGTCGGCAGAGAAGGTGCGGCTATGCTTGCGGCCGAGTATGCGAAACGATTAGAAGAAAGATACGCACCGTCCTATGTTGAGGCGGCAAAGCATTTATTTGATGATGGCTCTATGACGGCAGTAGCGGACATTTTACAGGAAAAAGAAGTTGTTTCTGTACATGATGTGCGGGAAGGCGGTATTTTTGCCGCACTCTGGGAAATGGCAGCGGCAGCCAATGTCGGACTGTCTATTGATCTTAAAAATATACCGATCAAGCAGCATACGATAGAAGTATGCGAATATTTTAATTTAAATCCATATATGCTTCGGTCCGGCGGAACATTGCTTCTTGCCTGTGCAAATGGAGCCAGAATTGTAGAGCAGCTCCAGAAGGCAGGAGTAGCAGCGGCAGTAATCGGACAGACGACTTCTGGGAATGACCGACTGATTCGTTATGATGATGAAGCACGTTTTCTGGAACCACCGAAAATGGACGAATATTATAAAGTTCAGGTAGATATTTCTGAAATTTGTAAATAATACAAGCATCAGATGGATTTATGTTTCTGGAAGTTATAAATAATCTAGATATCAGTTTTTTATTTTTAAATATAAGACCGACAATATAAAACAGCGGTAGTATAAATGAAAAGAAAATATATAAAGGAGAGAACAATGCGTCACGAAATTTTAAGAATGCTGGAAAATAACAGCAGAATCGACCTGCACGATCTGGCTATCATGCTCGGAACAGACGAAAGTGTTGTATTAGAAGAAATCGAAAAAATGGAGAATGAGGGAATCATCTGCGGATATCCTACCCTTATTAACTGGGATAAAACAGACACAGAGAAAGTAACAGCATTTATCGAAGTGCGTGTTACCCCACAGAGAGGACAGGGATTTGAAAAGCTGGCAGAGAGAATCACAAACTACCCGGAAGTAAAGTCCATTTATCTGATGTCTGGAGCTTTTGATTTTGCTATCTTTTTAGAGGGTAAAACTTTAAAAGAAGTCTCCATGTTTGTCTCCACAAAGCTTTCCACATTAGAAGCAGTTGCCGGTACAGCAACACATTTCGTCCTGAAAAAATATAAAGATCACGGTATGATTCTTATAGATAAAGAGCCGGCAAACAGAATGAAGGTGACACCATGAGAAACCCTTTATCCGATAAAGTAGTACAGATGAAACCTTCAGGAATCCGTAAATTTTTTGATTTAGTACAGGAAATGCCAGATGCTATTTCCCTTGGTGTAGGTGAGCCGGACTTTGATACTCCGTGGCATATCCGTGAGGAAGGTATCTATTCCTTAGAAAAAGGACGTACTTTCTATACATCCAATGCCGGATTGTTAGAACTTCGAAAAGCAATCGCACACTACATGTATCGTAAATATGAACTTACTTACAATCCTGCCCACGAAATCGTTGTGACTGTTGGTGGAAGTGAGGGAATTGATCTTGCTCTTCGTGCGATGCTGAATCCGGGAGACGAAGTTATTTTGCCAGAGCCAGCTTTCGTCTCTTATCTCCCATGTGTGAAGTTAGCGGACGGTGTGCCTGTAACAATTGACTTAAAAGAAGAGAATCACTTTAAGTTAAAGCCAGAAGAATTACTTGCAGCAATTACCGATAAGACAAAGATTCTGATTTTATCCTATCCAAACAATCCGACAGGTGCGATTATGACCCGTGAAGACTTAGAGCCGATCGCCGAAATCGTAAAAGAAAAAGATCTGTATGTCATTTCTGATGAAATTTATGCAGAACTTACTTATGGACAGAATCACTGTTCTATCGCTTCTCTTCCAGGAATGAGAGACAGAACGATTATCATCAATGGATTCAGTAAATCCTTTGCCATGACCGGATGGAGAATGGGATTTGCCACGGGTCCGGAACTTATCATGCAGCAAATATTAAAGATTCATCAGTTTGCGATTATGGCAGCACCGACAACAAGCCAGTACGCAGCAATCGAAGCAATGACAAACGGGGAGGAAGACGTTCAGATTATGCGAAATGCATATAATCAGCGCCGTCGATTTGTCTTAGAACTCTTCTCCGAAATGGGATTGAAATGTTTTGAGCCAGAAGGCGCATTTTACATGTTCCCATGCATCAAAGAATTTGGCATGACCTCCGATGAATTTGCAAACCGCTTCTTACGCGAAGAAAAAGTAGCCATCATTCCGGGAACAGCATTTGGAGACTGCGGAGAAGGATTCCTTCGAGTATCCTATGCTTATTCTATCGAAGAATTAAAAGAGGCATTAGGTCGTCTGGCTAACTTTGTGGAAAGATTACGTAAAGAGAAAAATCTGTAATAGTAGTAAATAAGAAATATCGAGGAATAAATTATGGTAAACATCGTATTACATGAGCCGGAAATGCCGGCCAACACTGGAAATATTGGAAGAACCTGCGTAGCAACAGGGAGTGTTCTTCATTTAATCGAGCCACTTGGCTTCAAAATCAACGACAAAATGCTCAAACGTGCCGGACTTGACTACTGGGATAAATTAGATGTCCGTACATATGTGAACTTCGAGGACTTCCTTGCAAAGAATCCAGGAGCAAAAATCTATATGGCAACCACAAAGTCAAAACAAACTTACACAGATGTAGAATACGAAGACGGCTGCTACATCATGTTCGGAAAAGAAAGCGCCGGAATCCCGGAAGAAATTCTTCTTGAACATAAAGAAACCGCTGTTCGTATCCCAATGCTCGATCATATCCGTTCACTGAATCTTGGAAACTCTGTAGCAATTGTTTTGTATGAAGCACTGAGACAGCAGGGGTTCAAAGAATTAAAGCTTGAAGGACAACTCCACAAATACGAATGGTAAATCTGAGTTGCCGCAGGCAAGGGAGACGCTCCCCCCCCAAGAGCCCATAGCCTATATTTGTGACTCTATCGCTGCGGTTTAAATATTCCTTAAAGGTTCGCATTCAATCTTCGCTAAGACCACAAATATAGGCTATGGGCTTTTTTGGGGAGCTGTCTTTCAACTGACTAGTAGGACTTGAAGTAGCCAGCCGCTACATATATATCCTTTATCGGATTGCTCAAAAGAAAGCAAAGAGAAGGAGTATTCTAAGCTTGAATTTTGTGACTTTGCGCTGTGGAATCCTGACTGTAACCTTGCGAGCTCGTTTTCGAGCAAGGTTGTTTTATCAGGCAGGATGGAACGTTTAGCGCAACGGAACAAAATCAAGCTTAGAATACTCCTTCTCTTTGTTTTTTTGAGCAACTGCCTGCAATTTTCTTTGTAGCGGCGTCTGTTTAGTTCTAAAAACTAGTATTTACTTAAAAGTTACGATTGTTACCCCGGCATCCCCTTCGCCGAATTCTGCAAGCTTATAGGACTTCACAAACTTCAGTTTACGGAGATACTCGTGGATTCCCTTTCGTAAGGCGCCAGTTCCCTTTCCATGAACAACCCGGACAGAAGTAAGTCCGGCGATCATAGCATCGTCAAGGTATTTTTCAAGGCGGGCGATTGCCTCATCCACAGTATTTCCGAGAAGGTTGATTTCCGGATTGATTGTTGCAGCCTTATTGATACTGTAGCGGTCTTTTGGCTGATGCTGTGGTTTCGGTGCTTTTTCTGGAGCGAGAAGTTCTAAGTTTTTGTAGTTTACTACAGAACTTAAGAAGCCCATCTGGATTACAAGGTCTCCATCCTTGTTGGCAGCTTCTTTTACAGTTCCGTTTAGAGAAAGTGTAGTTACAAATACAGAATCGCCTACTTTGAAGTCAGAAGGATCGGAGATAGTGGAAGACTTCTTTGCCTTATAGGCGAGCTTTTTGTCAAGCTTACTCATGCGGCCTCGGAGATCACTTCTCTGTGCTTCCATTTTTTTCATGTTGTTCTGCTTTGGATGCTGTCCCCATGCGTGATATTTACGAATGGATTCATCAGCAACTTCCTTGGCTTCTTCGAGAATGTTTCGTGCTTCCTCGCGAGCATCACGGAGCATCTTGTCTCGTTTTTCTTTAATGTCATCCTGTTTTTCTTTCAGGCTGTTCTTTAAGTTCTCGATTTCCTGTTTTGTTTTGTAAAGTTCAGACTGTTCTTTTTCAATTTCAGCTTTGTTTTTCTCTAATTCAGAGAGCATGTTTTCAAAGTCAATGGCAGTCGCATCAATCTGGGAGCGTGCCTGTTCGATAATGTAGTCTGGCAGGCCAAGACGTTCACTGATGGAGAAGGCATTACTTTTTCCAGGAATACCGATTAAAAGGCGGTAAGTTGGAGAAAGAGTCTCAAGGTCGAATTCACAGCAGGCATTCTCTACGCCAGGTGTGTCCATTGCGTACATTTTTAGCTCAGCGTAATGTGTTGTTGCAACTGTACGAATCTTTCCTGTATGCAGGTCATCTAAGATGGCAATGGCAAGTGCCGCACCTTCTGTCGGGTCAGTTCCTCCACATAACTCATCGAGTAAAACGAGAGAATTGGGGTCAGCTTCGTCTAAAATGTGGACAAGGTTCGTCATATGAGATGAAAATGTGGATAAGTTCATCTCAATACTCTGCTCATCTCCGATATCTGCAAAAATATCAGAAAATACAGCAAGGCGGGAACCCTGAAATGCAGGAATGTGGAGTCCTGCCTGTCCCATAAGCTGGAAGAGACCAACTGTTTTTAAGGAAACGGTCTTACCACCAGTATTTGGTCCGGTGAGCAGAAGCATATTAAAGTCCTCGCCAATATAAATATGGATTGGAACGACTTTTTTCGGGTCAAGTAATGGATGACGGCCCTGCTTGATATCTACAATTCCGTCTGTATTGAAAATCGGTTCGGTTCCCTGATATTCTTTTGCATATTTTGCCTTTGCGAAAATGAAATCAAGCTTTGTCAGAATCTTCTGATTTTCCTCTAATTCACGGCTGCAGGAAGCGGCCTGTGCGCTTAAAGACTGGAGAATCTTTTCGATTTCCATTTTTTCTTTAATATCTAATTCTTTCAAATGGTTGTTTAACTGGACAACGGCCATCGGCTCGATGAAAAGTGTAGAACCGGAAGAAGACTGATCGTGAATCATACCCGGAAAGGCGTTACGATATTCTGTTTTTACAGGAACACAGTAACGGCCATTACGGACGGTAATCAGCGCATCCTGAAGCATTGTCTTGTTATTTTGTGAGTTGATAACAGAAGTCAGCTTATTGTGGATGGAGATATTTGTCTGTTTGATTTCGCGGCGAATGTCTTTTAATGCGGAAGAGGCATCATCACTGATCTCATCCTCAGATAAAATACACTGTGTAATTCTCTGGTAAAGGAATTCTAATGAATCAAGTTCTCCAAAATAGCTGTTTAAGGAGTCATATGCCATTATGTCATCTTCCGTATCGCCGTATTCTACAGCCTGTGCTGTAATAGAAAGAAGACGGGCAATATCGAGAAGCTCCTTTGTATTTAATGTGGAATCAATTTCTAATAATCTTAAATGTGGACGGATATCAGAAAGTCCCTGAAAAGAAAGATAACCCGTCTTATAAAGCCGGGTCAGTGCATCTTTTGTTTCTGTCTGTGCTGACAAGATTTCTTCGTAATCAGAGGAGGGAAGCAGGTCTTTACAGAGTGCCTTTCCCATGGTCGAAGAAGCAAAAGTCTCCAGCTTTTTAATGATTTTATCATATTCTAATGTGATTAGTGCCTTTGTATTCATAAATAAAATCCTCTCAAAAATTTAAGTTCAATCTTGATATGCATCTTAATTTGTGATGGATGCATTATGCAGGAAAACGTATTGCAGAGCTATGTAAAGAGAAATAATCCAGATAGTATATAGTTTGTACATAGTTTTACTGCGTAAGTTATGATTGAATAAGATTTTCATATATTGATAATATTAGATTAACTTGTTAGTAGCGAGCCCGAAAGCCCTTTTCATCTGCTACATTTACAGAAGGAATATTTGTAATGTCCAATTTGTCAATGCGGATGAAGCGATTCCCACCTGGCCGATCAGAGGATAACTCCTGTAAAAAGAGTTCCACACGGTGGTCTAGTCCCTGGACTTCCATCTCTACCGTACCATCATAGAGATTGCGGACCCAACCCGTCACATTGTACTTTTTTGCAAAACCGGTTACTGTAAAGCGAAGACCAACGCCCTGTACGCGGCCGTGTGCAATAATGTGTTTTCTAATCATAATGCTTACCTACAGTCCGATACTGTGCCGGACTATTCCTTTCCTTAATTTAATGCAAAAGTAATTGTGACATGAAATACTTCATTTGTCAATGAAGACGGGGCGTAAAGCCTTTAAAAATGCGGAAAAATCTGCGAAATAGAGCATTTTCTTGGTTGTCAGCCTATTAAATTTAAGCTATAATATGTGAAGTAATTAAAGAGATGGATTAGAAAGGAAACGTATATGCGTTATATTAATGAACTCAGAGAAGGAGATAATGTCTCTGAAGTGTACCTTTGTAAAGTAAAAAATATTGCGAAGACAAAAGCGGGAAAGACTTATTATTCCATGATTTTGCAGGATAAGACTGGTGTCATTGACACAAAAATCTGGGATTTGAATAATGGAATCGAGAATTTTGAACAGATGGATTACATCCGTGTAGAGGGTAATGTCACAAGCTTTCAGGGCAGTCCGCAGCTCAATGTCAGAAGACTGCGTAAAGCCAGAGAGGGCGAATTTGCAATGGAGGATTATATCCCATGTTCCAGCAAGAGTATTGACGGAATGTTTAAGGAATTATCTTCTTATGTGAATCATGTACAGAACATTTATTTAAGACAGCTATTAGTTGCTTTCTTTGGAGATAAGGAATTTGCAGCCAAGTTCAAGGCACATTCCGCAGCGAAAAGAGTACATCATGGATTTATGGGTGGTCTGTTAGAGCATACATTAAGCGTAACGAAACTGTGTGATTTTTATTGTACGCAGTATCCGATTTTGAATAAAGATTTACTTATTACAGCAGCAATCTGTCATGATATCGGAAAGATTGATGAGCTTTCTGATTTCCCGGAGAACGATTATACAGATGTTGGACAGCTGGTCGGCCATATCGTAATGGGAACGATGATGATTGATGAGAAGATTAGAAATATTAATGGTTTCCCAGCGAAGCTGGCGAATGAATTAAAGCACTGTATCTTAGCACATCACGGTGAGTTAGAATACGGTTCCCCTAAGAAGCCGGCATTAATTGAGGCATTAGCTCTTAATTTTGCAGATAATACTGATGCAAAGATGGAGACGTTTATTGAAGCACTTGCAGAAGAGAGCCGTCAGAGCGGTGAGTGGAAAGGTTACAATAAATTATTTGAAAGCAATATCAGAGCGACAAGTCATTTAGGAGAAAAGGATTGAATAATAAAGTGAAATCAGAACAGAAGTTGAATTTGAAAAAGAATCAGGAAATTTCACTTACAATCGAAGATTTTACAAAGGAAGGGGAAGGTCTTGGCAAGTACCAGGGCTTCCCTTTCTTTGTTAAAGACACGGTAATCGGTGATGAAGTGAGAGTTTCCATAACAAAATTAAAAAAGAATTACGGTTATGCCCGTCTGGTAGAAATCGTAACACCATCAAAAGACAGAGTAACCCCGCCATGTCCGGTCGCAAGACAGTGTGGAGGTTGTAAGTTACAGCAGATTTCTTATGAGAAACAGCTTTCTTTTAAAAAGAGTCTTGTAGAAGGCTGCCTGATGCGTATCGGCGGTTTTGGAAAAGAAGATATTGAGCAGAAGATGGAGCCGGTATACGGAATGGAAGAACCGTGGCATTACCGCAATAAGGCACAGTTTCCTGTCGGTTATGACAAAGAGGGGAACCTTGTTGCCGGATTTTATGCGGGCCGTACCCACTCCATCGTGGCCAATACAAATTGTGCGATTCAGGCAGAAGTAACCCACCCGATTGTTGAAAAAGTTCTTACTTATATGAAAGAAAATAAGATTTCTGCATATGATGAGAAAAATCACAGTGGTTTGGTGCGCCATATTTTAACCCGCATAGGATTTACTACTGGCGAGATTATGGTATGTCTTATTGTAAATGGTACGAAAAAGCAGTTGAAACATATTGATAAACTTGTAGATGACTTAAAAACAATCGAGGGAATGACAAGTATTATCGTAAACACGAATACTGATAAGACAAATAAAATTTTGGGACTTCGCTGTGAGACTGTATGGGGCCAGGATTATATTGAAGATTATATCGGTAATATTAAATACCAGATTGGGCCGCTTTCTTTCTATCAGGTAAACCCACAGCAGACAAAGGTTCTTTATTCTAAAGCATTAGAGTACGCTGAGCTGAAAGGGCAGGAACTTGTGTGGGATTTATACTGCGGAATCGGAACTATTTCCCTCTTTTTGGCGCAGAAAGCAAAGCAGGTTTACGGTGTAGAAATCATTAAAGAAGCCATTGATGATGCAAGGAGAAATGCCGCATTAAATCATATGGATAATGTTGAATTTTTCGTTGGAAAGGCAGAAGAAGTCGTACCTGCACAGTATGAAAAGACTGGGATTCATCCAGATGTCATCGTTGTTGATCCACCAAGAAAGGGCTGTGATGCGATACTCTTAAACACAATGCTCGATATGGCACCGAAGCGCATTGTCTATGTAAGCTGCGACCCGGCAACATTAGCAAGAGATTTAAAGATACTGTGTGAGGAAAAATATACCTTGGAGAAGGTATCCGTGGTAGATCAGTTCAGCCACTCGGTTCATGTGGAGACTGTGGTGGGACTACAAAGGAAAGATACCTAGAAATCCTTGAATTTACGCACTTTGTAGAGTTTTTCAGTTTCAACAAAATCGGTGAAAATCACAAGGAAAAGATACTTGTGCAGAGAGTAACCGTAGTTGTTGCCTTAGACCTCGGTACGGGGAACACAAAGAATCTTGAATATGAAAATGAATAGAGAGCTATCAGATCATTGATAGATTATAGGGATACTTGTTAAAAGCGGGTGTCCCTATTTTTTATGGGGCATTCCAGAAATGGAGTGTCTTTTTTATACCAAAATATTAAAAATTCAGGAGGAAAATGAAAATGACAAACACAGCGTTAAGAGCAGAGAATAGCAATTCTCGCACAATTACTTTCAAGAGCAAGGAACACGAAAAATTTTAT
>ENA-ORTU01003041-ORTU01003041.1-human-gut-metagenome-genome-assembly--contig:-NODE-3041-length-14282-cov-5.474801_pt1 | contig 14282 bp, 9 predicted proteins | sample MGYA00241910_ERZ509184 | MGnify/ENA primary metagenome ERZ509184 (study PRJEB26280, sample SAMEA2338847) | human gut metagenome | biome: human gut; feature: human-associated habitat; material: faeces... | reverse complement strand
CGGCACAGCCGCTCTCTACTGCCGACTGAGCCGTGACGATAATATGGACAGCGAGTCCAACAGCATCCAAAATCAGAGGAAGATACTCCAAAAGGCCGCCAAGGACAAGGGGTACACCGACACGGTTTTCTTTGTAGACGATGGCATCACGGGTACGACCATGAAGCGTCCCGGTTTTCAGAAAATGCTGACCGCTATCGAAGCCGGGTACATCTCGGCAGTGTTCGTCAAAGACCTTTCACGGCTGGGGCGCAACTACATTGAGGTCGGCAAGCTGACGGAAGAATTTTTCCCGCTTCACGATATACGGCTGGTGGCTGTTTCCGACGGCGTGGACAGCGACGAAGGCGAGGACGATTTCACCCCGTTCAAGAATATTATGAACGAGTATTATGCGAAAGACATTTCCAAGAAGCGACGGATTGTGAACAAGATGAAAGGAAATGCAGGCGTTCCGCTTTCTCCGCCGCCCTACGGTTACATCAAAAACCCAGACGATCCCCGCTTTTGGGTGGTAGAGCCGGAAGCTGCCGAGGTAGTGCGCCGGATCTATCGCATGGCGCTGGAGGGGTACGGGCTGGCAGAAACGGCAGCGCAGCTTGCCGCCGATGGTGTGGTCAATCCCACCTATTACTGGCGCAGCCGTGGGACAAGCCGGGGCGGATCGAAAAGCACCGTGGAGCCTACCAAGTGGGGGCATACCACCGTCAAGAAGATCCTCACCTTGCAGGAATACTGCGGTGATGTCATCAACTTCAAAAGCTACTCCAAGTCCTACAAGATGAAAAAACGGATCGAGAACCCGGAGGAAAACCGGGCAATCTTCCTCAATGTCCATGAGGCTATCATTGACCGCCAGACTTGGGAAAAGGTGCAGGCGCTCCAAAAAGGGACGCGCCGCAAAAAGCCCACGGTCACGCAGGAGCCCAGCGTATTCTCTGGCCTGCTGAAATGCCCGGAGTGCGGCGGCAACCTCAATTTCCACTTCAACCAGAACAACCACGACATCAAGTTTTTCAGTTGTCAAAATCATAACTCCGGCTATCGCAAGTGCAGCAAGACGCACTATATCCGGCTGGACTTCTTAGAGCAAGTCGTTTTGTACGAGGTCAAGCGGCTGGCCTGCTTTGCCAGCGAATACGAAAATGACTTTATCAAGGCCATGATCGGACGCTCGGCAAAGGTGGCGGAAAATACCGCGCTCCGCAAGCAGCGGGATCTGGATGCTCTGACCGCCCGTGACCGGGAGCTGGATACGCTCTTTGAACGGCTCTATGAGGACAATGTGGCGGGCAAGATCGACGATGCCCGGTTTGCCAAAATGTCCAAACGCTATGAACAGGAGCAGGGCGAGAACGCAAAGAAGATCAAGGCGCTGCGGCTGGAACTGAAAAAGGGCGAGAGCAAACGCATGGACATTGACGATTTTCTTGAAACGGTACGGCGGTACACAGACGCGACCACCATTACAAAGCGGATGGTTGCAGAGCTGATCGACCATATTGAGGTGTACCACGCTGAAAAGCAGGACGGCATTACCAATCAGCGTGTCGTGATCTACTACAACTGCATCGGCGCTTTCGATGTGCCGGATCGCCGGAAGATCCCGGAGGCCGACATTATCATGGAAACAAGAAAAGGCGTAGCACTCAGCTACGCCCCGGAACAGGTTGCAGTATGAACTTTTCAGGAAATAAAAAAGCAGAGTGTCCATTACAGGATACTCAGATCCTATAAGGACACTCTGCATGGTCGGAGTGGGGGGACTTGAACCCCCGGCCTCTTGGTCCCGAACCAAGCGCGCTACCAGCTGCGCTACACCCCGTTTTTTCACAGCTTATTCATTATATGGATTTTTCTGCCGGATGTCAAGTGTTTTGCCGGATCCCGGAGCAGAAAAATGCGATGGGGGCTATTTGCACCACGGGAAGTCCTATGATATAATCAATATAACGCAAGCAAATAGGGGAGGAGCAAGTCCATGCTACATCTGTGGATCGGCCGGGCCGGCGCCGGAAAGACGGCCCGGGTCCTGGAGACTATAAAGAAAAATCGCACCCGGCGCGGCCAGATCCTGATCGTGCCGGAGCATGTGTCCCACGAGGCGGAGGTGGCGCTTTGCCATGCTTTGGGGGACACGGCCAGCCGCAATGCGGAGGTGCTGAGCCTGCGCAACCTATCTGGCCGAGTGCTGGGAGAGGTGGGCGGCCTGTCGGACTTCACCTTGGATGGCGGCGGCAAGCTTCTCACCATGCGCATGGCGCTGCAGGAGGTGGGCAGCAGCCTGCATGTGTTTAACAATCCTTCCCGCCGGGCGGCCTTTTTGGAGCAGCTGGTGGCCCTGGTGGATGAGCTGTACGCCTACGAGATACCGCCCCAGGAGCTCTATGCCCAGGTGCAGGATGTCCCGGGGCAGGAGGGGGACAAGCTGCGGGATGTGGCGCTGCTGTACGCCGCCTATGACGCTCGCCTCCGGTCTGGTGGGCGGGATGCCCGCTCCCGGGTGCAGAAGCTCCGGGATGCACTGCCGCAGGCATCTTATCTGCGGGGCAAGGACGTGTATTTTGACGGGTTCTCCTATTTTAACAAAACGGAGGAGGGGATCCTCCTTACAGCGCTTACCCAGGCAGAGAGCGTCACTGTCACTTTGTTGGGGGATCGGTCTGCCCCGGAGATCTTCCAAAATGCACTGCGGCAGCGGCAGCGCCTGGTGCGTATGGCGCAGCAGACGGGATGCCGCTGTACCATGGAGTTTATGGAGCCGGCGGGGAACACGCCCCTGGCCCATTTGGAAAAATACTTTTTCGGCGCCGAGGCGCCCACCCGCTCGGGTGGTGGCAACCAGGTGCGGCTGTATGAGGCCACCACTGCCTATGCCGAGGTGGAATATGTGTCCGCCCAGATCAGACAGATGCTGCGCAATGGGTACCGATGCCGGGATATTGCCGTAACGGCTCGTGATCTGACAGAGTACGCCCCTGTGCTGGAGCATGTTTTCGCCCGGGACGGAATCCCGGTGTATATGAGCCGCCGCAGTGATATTCTGCAGAAGCCGCCGCTGCTCCTGGTACTGGGAGCGCTGGACGCCGTTACCGGCGGCTTTGAGTATGAGGACATGTTCCGCTATCTGAAAACCGGCCTGGCCGGCATCGACCGGGCGGAGTGCGATAAGCTGGAAAATTATGTGGTGCTCTGGGAGATTCGGGGCAAGATGTGGCTGCGTGACGTCCCCTGGACGGCCAACCCCGACGGCTACGGCGCAGAAATGACCCCGGAGCGCCGAGAGCGGCTGGAGGAGATCAACGCCATCCGGGAGAAGGTGCGTCTGCCGCTGCTGCCCTTGTATGAGAACATGAAGTCTCCCTCTGCCGCTGCGGACAAGGCCGCAGCTCTCTACCGGTTTGCCCGGCAGGCAGGTGTGCCGCAGCTGCTGGGGCAGCAGGCACAGGCGCTGATGCAATCCGGCCGGGTGCAGACGGCGGAGGAATACCGTCAGCTTTGGGAGATCTTCTGCACCGTGCTGGATCAATTCGCCGAGATTTTGGGGGATACCGCCCTGACCGGGGAGGAGTTCTGCCGGATGCTGCGTCTGGTACTCACCCAGTACAGCGTGGGCACCATTCCGGCCACGCTGGATCAGGTGAAGGTCAGCGAGATGACCCGGGCTGACCGGCGCACCGTCCGGGCGCTGTTCCTGTTGGGCTGCAACGACCATCTGCTGCCCCGGGTGGATCAGGCGGGGGGCATTCTGGACCGCCGGGACAGGGCCTTTCTCCGAGAGCATGACCTGCCCCTGGCAGACGCCACCTTTGACGAGCTGGATCAGGAGCTGCAGAATATTTACTCCACTCTCACCCGGCCCACGGAGCTGCTGCATGTGAGCTATCCCACCGTCTCACTGGACGGCTCGGCTCTGCGCCCGGCCTTTGTGGTGGAGCGTATCCGCCGCCTGCTGCCGGACGTGGCCCTGGTGCGTGAGGACGGGGAATACCGGCTCACCGTGCCCGCCACGGCTCTGGAGGCCGCAGGACGCTCCCCGGACAGCGCACTGGCCGCTTATTTCCGGGCAGATCCCCGCACGGAGCCTGTGCTGGAGGCCATAGGCCGGGCCAAGCTGCTGGATCGGGGACGCCTTTCTCCGGCGGCTGTTCGCACCCTATACGGCAACCAGGTGCAGATGTCCGCTTCTCGTATGGACCGCATGAAAAGCTGCCACTTCGGCTACTTCATGGAGTACGGCCTGCGGGCCAAGGAGCGCAAGGCTGCCGGGTTCCAGGCTCCGGAGATCGGCACATTCATCCACTATCTGCTGGAGAATGTCCTCCGGGCGGTGCGGGACCGGGGCGGATTCGACAGCGTCACCCAGCCGGAGCTTGACGCCCTGGTGCAGCGGTACATCCGGGAATATGCCGACACAAGGATTGACCGCTACAGCGAGAAAAGCGCACGCTTCCGTTACCTGTTTGAGCGACTGCAGAGGACGGCCTGCGCCATTGTGAACAACGTGGCCGATGAGATGCGCCGCTCGGATTTCAAGCTTATGGAGTTTGAACTGAGCTTTGGCGGCCGGGAGGCGGACCTGCCTGCCGTGTCCGTGGAACGGGAGGACATCTCCCTGCGCCTGGTGGGTAAGGTGGACCGGGTGGACGGCTGGGTCAAGGACGGCAAGCTCTATTTGCGGGTGGTGGACTATAAGACCGGGCGGAAGTCCTTCAGCCTGTCCGATGTGCAGTACGGCCTGGGTATCCAAATGCTGCTGTACCTGTTTGCGCTGGAGCGGGAGGGGGAGAAGCACTTCGGGATGCCGGTGGTGCCGTCGGGGGTGCTGTATCTGCCCGCCCGGGACGTGATCGTCTCGGAAAAGCGGGATGCGTCTCCGGCCAAGATCGAATCCGACATTCAGAAGGAGCTGCGCCGTAGCGGCCTGGTGCTGGAGGATGCCCAGGTGCTCCGGGCCATGGAGCACGATGCCCTGGAAAAGCCGGTGTATCTGCCCATTACCCTGAAAAAGGACGGTACCATCACCGATGGTGTGGCCACGGCCCACGAGCTGGGCCGTTTGGGCCGGTACACGGAGCATCTGCTGGAGCAGATTGCCGGGGAGCTGGCCCGGGGCAACGTGGACGCCGACCCGGCTTACCGCACACCCCAGGACGGCGCATGCCGGTGGTGTGCCTATGCATCCGCCTGCTATTTCCGTCCCGGCAGCGGAACGGACCGCCGCCGCATCCTGAAAAAGGCATCTCCGGCGGAGGTATGGCAGAATATCGATGAACAACTGGGAAAGGAGGCGCGCCATGATCGATCCTAATCTGACCGACGAGCAGCGCCAAGCTGTTACTGATGGCGGCGGCAGTCTGCTGGTATCCGCGGCAGCCGGTTCAGGCAAGACGAAGGTGCTGGTGGAGCGCCTGTTTCGCCGGGTGGAGGAGGAGCATTGCAGCGTAGACGATTTCCTCATCATCACCTATACCCGGGCCGCAGCCGCAGAGCTGCGGGGTAAGATCGCCCGGGAGCTTTCACAGCGAGTGGCACAGCAGCCGGAAAACGTCCATCTGCGCCGCCAGCTGTTCCGGGTTTACCAGGCAGATATTAAGACAGTGGATGCTTTCTGCGGCAGCCTGCTCCGGGAGCACATCCATCTGCTGCCGCCGGTGAATGGCCGTAGCCTCACCCCGGATTACCGCCTGCTGGATGAGCAGGAGGGCGCTGCACTGCGCAGCCGCGTGCTGGATCGGGTCATGGACCGGTTTTATGAGGCGCTGGAGCAGGGGGACGAAAATGCTGCCCTCCTGGCCCAGACCTTGGGTGCGGGCCGGGATGACAGCCGCCTTACGGAGCTGGTTCTTGAGCTGTACGAAAAGCTTCAAAGTCAGGCGCATCCCCTGCAATGGCTGCAGGAGACACGAAAGTTCTGGCAATCCGTCCCCAATACGCTGACGGATACTCCCTTTGGCGAGCTGCTCCTGGCCGACCTGGGCCAGTGGGCGGAGTTCTGGAGCCGCCGTCTGCGCCGGGCTCAGGGGGAGATGGGCGAGTGCCCCAAGGTGGAGGCGGCCTACGGCCCTGCCTTTGCCGCCATGGCTGATGCGGCGGAGCGCCTGTGCCGGGCTGCGGCCACGGGCTGGGATGCTGCCGGGAAAACGGACCTTTCTTTCCCCAGCCTCAAGGCAGTCCGGGGGGCGGAGAATGAGGAAGTGAAAAGCCGCATGAAGGCCCTAAAGGAGCGCTTTGGCAAGGAGCTGAAGGAGGTTATGGAGCCGTTTTCTACCTCCCAGGCAGAGCATTTAATGGACCTGCACGTCATGGCTCCGGCCATGCTGGCGCTGCTGGACCTGACGGCGGAGTTTATCCGTGCCCTGCAGCAGGAGAAGGTGCGCCGCAATGCGGCGGATTTCTCCGACCAGGAGCACTACGCCGTGGAGCTGCTCCTGAATGCCGACGGCAGCCCCACGGAGCTGGCCCGGCAAATCGCAGAGAGCTATGTGGAGATCATGGTGGACGAGTACCAGGACACCAACGAGGTGCAGAACTGCATTTTCTCCGCTATTTCCCGTAAAGGGGGGAACCTTTTTACTGTGGGCGACGTCAAGCAGAGCATCTATCGCTTCCGCCTGGCACAGCCGGAGATATTCCTGGAGAAATACCAGAGCTATTGCCACGCGGATGCTGCTGCCCCAGGTCAGGCCCGCAAGATACTGCTCACCCGCAATTTTCGGTCCCGGCCGGAGGTGCTGGAGGCTACGAACTTCATTTTCCACAATATTCTCTCCCGGCAGATGGGGGAGATGGACTACGGCCCGGAGGAGCAGCTCTATCCCGGCGCCCGATTTACCGCCGCGCCGGACCGGGAGACGGAGCTGCACCTTGTCAGCGTGGAGAACACTGAGGACGAGGACTTTGACCGCACCCGGGTGGAGGCTGACTTTGTGGCGGGCATGGTGCGCAGGATGCTGGACGATGGCTATCCCGTGCAGGGGGAGGACGGCGCGCTGCGGCCTGTGGAGCCGGAGGATATTGTGATTCTCATGCGCTCACCCAGGAGCCGTATGGCGGACTTCGGGGCGGCTATGAGCCGCTGCGGTATTCCGTATTCCGGCGGCGAAAGGGAGAGTTTTTTCGAGACCTTAGAGATTTCCACGGTCTATTCGCTTTTGCAGATTATCGACAATCCACGGCAGGATGTGCCCCTCATTGCCGTGTTGCGCTCACCGCTGCTGGGCTTTACGCCGGATCTGCTGGCCGCTATTCGCAGCTGTGGCAAAGGTGATTTCTATGACGCCTGCTGTGCCTGTCCGGAGGAGCCGGTACAGGATTTCCTGGCGCAGCTGCAGCAGCTGCGGGACCTTGCAGCGGAGCTGCCCGCCGACCAGCTGCTCTGGCAGATTTATGACAGACTGCATCTTTTGGGTGTCTTTGGCGCTATGGAGGACGGCGAGCTGCGGCGCAGCCGCCTGCTGAACCTGTGCCGGTACGCATCGGACCTGGCCGGGCAGGGGAAAATCACGGTTTTTGAGCTGACGGACTATCTTCGCAGTCTCATGACCCGGGAAAAGGAGCCGCAGATCGCCTCAGAGCAGAACGCTGGGGGCGTGCAGATCATGAGCATCCATCGGTCCAAGGGCTTGGAGTTTCCGGTAGTGATCCTATGTGACCTGAATCATAGGTTTAACGGCGCAGATCAGACCAGCCCGGTGCTGGTGCATCCTCGGCTGGGCTTGGGCACGGAAAGGGTGGACACGGTCCGGCGGGTGCGCTACCCCACCATTTCAAAGATCGCGCTGGCGCAGGAGATGGAAAAGGAAATGCTCTCCGAGGAGATGCGCCTGCTCTATGTGGCTATGACCCGCGCCAAGGAAAAACTGATTTTAGTGGATTGCCTGAAGAATGCCCGCTCCCATGTGCAGAAGCTCTCAGCTCTCACGGAGCTGCCGGTGCCGCCCCAGGTAGTGCGCAGCGCCAAGACCATGGGCGATTGGGTACTACAGGTGCTTTTGTGCAGCACCGAGGCCGGGGCGATCCATGCTTGGGCCGGTATTGCGCCTCCTGTGCGGGAGAGCAATGCGGGCTGGCGGGTTTATCTCCACGAAAACCCTGCCACGCCTGCAGCCGCTCGGGTGCAGGAAGGGGAGGGCGCCCGGGAACCGGCCTTTTATCCCCAGCTGTTGCAGGGAGAATATACCCATTTAGAGGCTGCCCGTATCCCCACTAAGATTACAGCTACCCAGCTCAAGGGACGGGAGCTGGATCAGCAGATCGCCGAGGGAGCTGCACAGCGTCTGCCGGTACAGATGGAATTTGCTGCGCCAAAATTTATGCAGGAGCAGCAGGGCCTCACCCCGGCGGAGCGAGGTACCGCCATGCACCTGGTGATGCAGTATCTGCCCTTTGACACACCGGCCCGGCCTGATGCGGTGAAGGAATATGTGCAATCGTTGGTGCAGCGTCGGCTTCTGACCACGGAGCAGGGAGAAAGCATAAATGCTTTACAGATTGCAAAATTTCTGGCATCCGACCTATGCCGGCAGATGCGCGGGGCTATACAGGTCTGGCGAGAGTTCCGCTTTGCGCTGCTGGTGCCGGCATCTATATATGATCCTCGGGTTCAGGGGGAGGAGATGATGCTGCAGGGTGTGGCGGATGCATGCTTCCGCACGGCAGAGGGCCTTGTGGTGGCAGACTTCAAGACGGACCGTTTGCAGCCCGGTGAGGAAATAGAACGAGCGGAGCGATATCGGCCGCAATTGGAGGCTTACAGCCTGGCATTGAGCCGGGTGCTGGAGGAGCCGGTATGCCGCCGGGTGCTGTATTTCTTCTCCACTGGAGTTCAGGTGGATCTGTGAGTGAAAACAGAGAAACTTCCACAAAAAAATGCTTGCATTATGTGGTTATATGTGCTATCATGTAATCTGCCTTTGGGATTTCAGAGGACTTGTGTACCGGAAAGGGGTGAACCAGAGCAATGAAGGAAGGAATCCATCCCAATTATCAGCAGACTACTATTAAATGCGCCTGCGGTAATGTAATTGAGACAGGTTCTACGAAGAAGGATATTCGCGTAGAAGTCTGCTCTAAGTGTCACCCGTTCTTTACGGGCAGACAAAAGCTGGTGGACACCGGCGGCCGTGTGGCCAAGTTCAACAAGCGCTTCGGTCTGGACAAGTAATTTGTCAGAACACCAAGCCCTGCACCCTTTTGGTGCAGGGCTTTTTTCAAGGAGATTATAGTCTGCTGCGCACACAATTTTATCGTTTGTGCCTTGCGCCGAAATTCCACTACTGCTTATTTGCATGTTTTTCTCAAGCATATGTTGCAAGAGAAAATGACCTCAGTGATTTGTCGCCGGGCAGCAGTTTCTGCCAGGACTTTTGCTGGAATATAAGGCAGTTAATTTTTGAAAAAGAGCTTATTAAGAGTTGGGAGCCATTATGCACTGATTTACAAAGCTAATCGAACAGAAATAAAAGCCGGGCTGTATTTCACAGCCTGGCTTTTACTGTTTTACGGAGACCCACAGATAAACCTGCGGAGCTTTTACTTGAAAGGATAGAAAGGCGGATAGGTGAAAAAATCTGTTAGGCGGCGGTGCGGCGCTGGCCAAAATACAGTGCGCCGTATACCAGACACAGAATCAGCACCAGTGCTGCCAGCGCCACGGTCCCGATGGCACATACTGTTCCGATGCCATGAGGCAGGAAGAAGGCAATAACTGCCAAACCGAAGCAAATAGCTGTCAGCAGTACGATCAGGCTGCGAATGGTTTTCATCTGTTTCATGTTACATTCCTCCTGTTCTTATTTTATGTACTTAGTATAGCATACGCAAGGAGATCATTCATTACAGCACCGCTACAATACTATAATGATTCGACTACAAAACAGTAACATTTATGGGATAAAAAGTATAAAATGTAACCTTTCCCCTCAAACCCTGTTTTACGCTTGAATTGACCCTGTTTTTTTGGTATAATCCATATGTTATAAAAGAGTGAAGATGGGGGAGTATCGACTTGCACTATTTGAGCAACTTATGGTCGGCGCTGGACTTTGGGTCAATGCTTGATATGGTACTGCGTTTGGCGGCGGTTCTGCTGTGCCTGACAGTGCATGAGACCTGCCACGGTCTGGCGGCCTACGCCTTGGGCGACCCCACGGCACGGCGGGCCCATAGGCTGAGCCTGAACCCCCTGCGGCATATTGATTGGTTCGGATTGCTGATGATGTTTGCGGCGGGCTTCGGCTGGGCTAAGCCTGTGCCGGTGAATCCAAACTACTTCAAAAAACCCAAGCAGGGAATGGCCCTTACGGCGCTGGCGGGGCCCGTGAGCAATTTTCTGCTGGCGCTGCTCACGCTGCTTGCTGCCAGGATATTTTGCGACGTGGCGGCCTATTCGGAGACGAACCAAAGAATTTTGGATTTTCTGCTGATGATGGCGGTGCTGTCCATCGGCCTGGGCCTTTTTAACCTGGTGCCTATCCCGCCGCTGGACGGGTCCAAGGTGCTGTTTGCGGTGCTGCCGGACCGGGCCTATGATTGGCTTATGCGCAATGAACGGTACGGCATGCTGCTGCTTTTTGCGTTGGTTTTCTTCGATGTGGGCAGCAACGCCCTTTCTAAGACTATCCAGTGGGTATTTGATTTATTCTGCCGCATGGTCGGCCTATAAGGGAGATAGCATTTTGGATAATCCCATTTTTAAATTGGAAAAGGTGGTGCAGACCAGGGCGGCGGAGTCAATGGAGGATTTCGAGGGGCCGCTGGATCTGATCCTGTTCCTGCTGAGTAAAAATAAAATTGAGATCCAGGACATCCCTATTGCACTGATTCTGGATCAATATTTGGAATATCTGGAAAAGCGGCAGCAGATGGATCTGGAGGTAGCCAGCGAATTTGTAACCATGGCTTCCCACCTTATGTACATTAAGACGAGGATGCTCCTATCCATTGAGGACGAGGAGGCCCAGAGCGAGATGGACGCCCTCATTCAGTCCCTGCAGGATCGGCAGCGGGGCGAATGCTACCAAAAGATCCGCAAGTTGACGGAAAAGCTGGGCCCTATGAGCGAATTCGGGCGCAACATCTTCACCAAAAATCCGGAGCCCGTGAAGCGGGGCAAGGTGTTTGAATACGACCACGAGCCGGGAGAGCTGGCCATCGCCATGCAGGAGCTGCTGGACCGGCGGGATATGGCGCTGAATCCGCAGCTGACGGTGTTTGAGGACATCGTGAAGCGGGAGCCGTACTCTGTGGAGGAGAAAGCGGAAGAGATCGTGCAGCGTGTAAAGCTGGCGGGCATTACTCGGTTTCTGCTCCTGTTCAAGGGCAGCCGCAGCCGCAGTGAGCTGGTGGCTACCTTTATGGCGGTGCTGGAGCTGTGTAAAAAGCATGTGCTGCGCCTGGCCGGCGGGCCGGAGGATTGCATGGTGTCCTGCGGTAAGGAAAACGAGGTGTAATCGGAGAGAATATGGAAATACTGGAAATGAAAGAGATTGAGGCGGCCTTGGAGGGCATCCTTTTTGCCTCCGGCGAGCCGGTGCACATCGACCGCATCTGCCTGGCCCTGGATCTGGACAGGCCTACGGCGGAGCTGGTGCTGCAGAAGCTGGGAGACTACTACAGCTTTGAGCGGCGGGGCATACGCCTGGTGCGTATGGCGGACACCTGGCAGCTGTGCTCAGCACCGGAATATGCGGAATATATCCGCAAAGCCTTTGAGATACGCAAGCCGGCCAAGCTCTCCCAGCCGGCGCTGGAGGTGCTGGCCATCATTGCCTACTACCAGCCCACTACCCGGGCCTATATCGATCAGATTCGGGGCGTGGACAGCTCGTATACTGTGGGGCTGCTGCTGGATCGGCATATGATCGAGGAGTGTGGTACATTACAGGTGCCGGGACGGCCCAGGCTGTACCGCACTACCAAGGAATTCCTCCGGGCATTCCATCTGAACACCCTGGAGGATCTGCCGGAAATGCCGGGGCTGGAGAACGATGGGCAGCTGCGGCTGGAAAACGACGGGACCATCAGCGAGGACATGAACACCTGACAGAAGCATCTGAGAGGAGGCGGACACGGCTTGACGGCACTGTGGATAGTGGGAATACTGCTGGCAATCTTTTTGGTTGTGCAGCTGAGCCGTGTGGGCGTGCGTCTTGCCTTCGGCGAGGAGTGCAGAGTAATGCTGCGGCTGGGGCCCATTCGCATGCAGGTGGTGCCAAAGAAGGAAACGGCAAAGAAGAAGCCGAAAAAAGATAAAGCAACCAAGAAGAAAAAGGAAAAATCCAAAAAGGAGATGCCGAAGATCACGGTCCGGGCGGTGCTGGATAGCCTGCCGGAGCTATGGCGGATTCTGAAAAAGGGATTGCGGATGACCTTTCACCGGGTTCGTGTTGCGCCCATGGATATCTCGGCGGTCATAGGGGGGGACGACCCGGCGGACACGGCGCTGCTTTACGGCCGGCTCAGTGCGGCCATGTATACGGCGATGCCGACGCTGCAGGAGCTGGTGGATATGCCGGACCCGCATATCCACCTGGAGCCGGAGCTGCAGGGAGGGGAGACGAGGATTTCGGGAGAAGTGGGCGTGTCCTTTTTAATATGGGATCTGACGGTCATCGGCTTTGCCTGCGGCGTGCCGCTCATTCACTGGCTCCTACGACTTCGCAAACAGCCGCCTAAGGCGGAAAACGATATTAAAACGCAATCTGGAAAGGATGAACAATATGGAAAACAAGGAAAAGACCAACCTCAGCGAAATGATGGAGACCTCCATGAGCAAGGTGCGGGAAATGGTCAGCAGTGACACAGTCATCGGCCAGCCCATTACCACGCCGGACGGTGTAACATTGGTACCGGTATCCCGGCTGAGCTTTGGCTTTACCTGCGGCGGCAGCGACTTCGGCAAGCAGGTGGACGGCAAGAACTTTGCCGGCGGCACCGCCTCCGCCGTGAAGGTGGATCCGGTGGCGTTTCTTGTGGTGAAGGATGGCGTGACACGGGTGATGCCGGTGGCGATCCCTGCTATGGGAACAGCGGACCGCATCATCGAAATGGTGCCCCAGGTCATGGACCGTGTGGAGAGTTTCCTGGATAAAAAGAAGGAAACTACCGAATTCTAACTGCGTATACTGTTACCATCAACTGTAAAAAAGGTGATGGGGATTGAAATTTGCGCAGGTGATTGCCGCCGCGCTGGCGGTATTGCTGCTGCTGACACAGCAGGTGTGGGCCGTGGATTTGTCGGCCACGGCGGCGGTGCTCATGGATTGCGATACGGGGCAGATCCTCTACCAGAAGAATGCTGACAAACGGATGCGGATTGCCAGCACCACCAAAATCCTTACGGCCCTGGTGGTGCTGGAGGAGTGCGGGCTGCGGCAGGAGGTCACCGTGATGCAGCGGCATATGGCCGAGGGCTCCTCCATGTATCTAAAGCCCGGGGAAAGGGTGACGGTGGAGACTCTGCTATACGGCCTGCTGCTATGCTCCGGCAACGATGCGGCCCTGGCGCTGGCGGACGCCTGCGGCGGCGAAAAGCAGTGCATCCGGCGGATGAACGACCTGGCCGGGCGGATCGGCATGAACAGCAGCCACTTTGAAAACCCCAATGGGCTGGACGGAGAGACACACTACTCCACGGCCCGGGACATGGCGAAGCTGGCGGCTTATGGGGCTAAAAACCTTACGCTGATGCGCATATGCTCCACCATTGCCGCCCAAACCGGCGGACGCAGCATGAAAAACCACAACCGGCTGCTGCGGGAGCTGGTGGGCTGCGTGGGGATGAAAACGGGCTATACCAAGGCAGCCGGGCGGACGCTGGTATCCTGCGTGGAGCGGGAAGGGCGGATGCTGGTGGCTGTGACGCTGCAGGATGGCAACGATTGGGCCGACCATGCGGCACTGTATGCATATGGATTTGGTCGGGAAATCGGCGCGGAAACGGCGATTGCACCCGGAGAGAAAAAATATATATAAAAAAGGCAGGTGACACCGGTGCGTCAGCGTGTACAGAAGATCATTGCCCAGGCGGGGTTATGCTCCAGGCGGACAGCGGAGGAATGGATGCTCTGCGGCCGGGTCACGGTGAACGGCGATACGGCCCGGCCCGGAGATCAGGCGGATCCGGATACGGATTGCATCGCTGTGGACGGAAAGCTATTATCCGGCAGCAAAGAGAAGGTCTATCTGATGCTGCACAAGCCGAGAGGCTATGTGACAACCCTCTCAGATGAGTTTGGGCGCAGGACTGCTGCAGAGCTAATAGAGAGCTGCGGCGTGCG
>ENA-ORTU01003034-ORTU01003034.1-human-gut-metagenome-genome-assembly--contig:-NODE-3034-length-14333-cov-2.666690_pt1 | contig 14333 bp, 10 predicted proteins | sample MGYA00241910_ERZ509184 | MGnify/ENA primary metagenome ERZ509184 (study PRJEB26280, sample SAMEA2338847) | human gut metagenome | biome: human gut; feature: human-associated habitat; material: faeces... | reverse complement strand
GCGAATGTGCTTGTATTTCAAGGGTTTTTCGGGATAATCAAAATTTTTATGTATAAAATAAAATACAAATGAAGGAGGAAAAAATTATGGCAGCAGCAATTGGATTTTTAATGATCATCGTGATCGTAGCCCTTCTTTTAAAGGGGAAAATGTCACCTATTGTAGTATTGGCTATCGTCCCAACCATCTCAGCCCTGATCCTGGGGTTTGTTCCTACAGACATTCTGGGATTTATTGCAGATGGCATTAAGACAACTACCAGTAATGGTATTTTGTTTATTTTTTCTGTTATTTATTTTGGGGTTTTGTCTGATACAGGATTGTTTGACGTGATCGTAAACTGGCTTGTAAAAAAGGCTGGAAATAATGTGATCGCAGTTACTGTGGTAACTGCAATGATCGCAACCATTGCCCATTTGGATGGAACCACCGCTGTAACAGTTCTGATTACGATCCCGGCAATGTATCCAGTATACAAGAGAATGAATATTGATGCCCGGATCTTACTGTGTATTACCGGAGCCTGTATGGGTGTCATGAATCTGCTTCCATGGGGCGGACCTACAGCAAGGGCGGCAACTGTACTTCAGATGGACGCAACAGAGTTGTGGCATATGCTGATCCCGCTTCAGATTGTTGGTCTGGTCATGAATAGTGTGATCGCCGTTTTGCTTGGAATGTACGCGGTAAAAAAGGGTGCCGGTGCAGGAAAAGGTGTAGAAGTTGAGACAAATGAAAAAGAAAAGGCAGAAACAGAAGCACTGAAAAAATCCAGAGGATATCTGATCTTTAATTTCCTTCTTACGGTTGCTGTGATCGCAGCATTATCAACTGGTGTAGGAAAATCCTATGTGATCTTTATGTTAGGACTTTGTGTTTTACTGGCAGTAAACTACCCGGATCAGAAGATCCAGGATAAACTGGTAAAGAAGCATGCTCCGGCAGCACTGATCATTTCAGCAACCTTGTTTGCGGCAGGCGCTATGGTAGGTATTTTTGATGGAACAGGAATGCTGGAAGCAATGGCAAATGCGATCATGGCGGTCATTCCTGCAGCTATGGGAAAATACATCCACATTATTTTTGGTATCCTTGCCCTTCCTTTTGGCCTTTGTGTGGGAACCGATGCATATTTTTACGGCATCATGCCTCTGGTCATGCAGGTTGGCGAAACATACGGGGTTGCATCCCTGAACACAGCACTTACCATGCTGATCGGAAAGAATCTGGCGCTAATGGTAAGTCCCCTTGTCCCGGCTACTTATCTGGCTATCGGATTGACAGGAACAGAATTAAAGGATCATATGAAATTCAGCATTCCGCCCTATTATGTGGTAAGCCTGATCATGTTAGTACTGGGAGTAATTTTAGGGATCATAAGTTTATAAGAGACAGTAAGACCATAAAAGCATAGTAAGAACACAAAAGACCATAACCGGCTGTGAGAAAAAGCCAGCCGGTTATGGTCTTATTTTTATATATTTGCTATACTCTTTTATAGGTACAAATGCGCTTGAAAGAGCAAAAAATAGAATGGGGAAATGAACATGAATACGGAAGAAATATTGATGGTAGATGATGAAAGAGCAATCCGTCTGGCTGTACGGACGGCTTTGACCAGGGAAGGAATGCATGTAACAGAAGCAGCTGATGGCAGTACAGCGTTAGATTTACTAAAACAGAAACATTTCGATCTGGTGATCCTGGATGTGATGATGGAAAATGTCAGCGGCTATCAGGTATTACAGACTATGCGGGCTTGGGGAGATCATACACCGGTGATGATGCTTTCTGGAAAGTCAGATGAGATGGACCAGGTGCTGGGGCTGGGATTCGGGGCAGACAGTTATCTGACAAAACCATTTCATACTTCTGTGCTGATACAGACAGCAAAAGCATTGATCCGGAGAAACCAGATATACAGTCAGGCATCGGAAGCAAGGATCCATAAAGGTCCCTTTGCTGTGGACACTTTGAAAATGGAGTGTGTAAAAAACGGAGTCTCCCTGAATTTTACAGCAAGGGAACAGGCGCTATTCCGCTTTCTGTTAGAGCATCCGGGACAGGTATTCACAAAGGCACAGCTTTACAGCCAGGTGTGGAATGAGGCAGTGGTAGATGATAATACGATCACGGTTTATATTAAGCGGATCAGAAGCAAGATCGAGGAAAATCCAAAAGAACCTAAATATTTAAAAACAATACGGGGAATCGGATATATGCTGGAGGTCTGATAAAAAATGAAATGGATCAAGGAAACAAAAGGAAAAAGACAGGCAGCAATAGGCGCTGTTTTTCTGGTAGTGTTTCTGTCACTGGTTATGGCATTATCCTGTGCAGAATTTTATAAGCGTTATAAAGAGCAGGTAATCCATACAGAGGAAAGCCAGCTGCTTACCATAGCCGGGATCATAGGAAATAATCTTGACATGTTCCTTAATGAACAGCTGGAGCAGATCGACCTTTTTTACTCATCAGAAAATGGGCTTTTAGGGGAAAAAATGCAGATGAACCGGAAAATATCCTATTTTCTGGATAAAAATGAGAAATTGTATAACTGGATCCGTCTGATATGTCCTGATGGCAGGCAGATCCTTTATAAAGCAGGTACAGAGCCTTTTTACGAAGCTGCTGAGGCAGAACATACTCCGGCGGGACATGCCACGAATGCACAGATCACGGGAAAAAAGATATCAGAAGAAACAGGCTGGTATGAAATGTACATAGAAAAGCAGGTTGAAGCAAATGGAGCTGTTTATGATCTTGTTCTTTCTATGGATCTGGAACAGCTGTACCGTCAGATCGTAGAGCCTGTAAAGATCGGAAAGGGCGGATACTCTATTGTTAAGGACCAGGATACCTATATTATCATGCATCATGTAAAAAGCCAGATTGGTCTGGAGGCATTAGAAGACCGGCAAAAAATGTATACACAGTTGGATCTGGATGATCTGAAACAATGGCTGGAAAGACAAAATAAAGAAGATAAGGGCGCAGGCCTGATCCATACTTATATATGGGATAATCCGGAACTAAAAGCAGTAAAAAGAGTGGCTGCGTTTCAGGCGATCTATATTCAGGGAGAACGTTGGATCGTGAATTCTACGATCCCTTTAACAGAGCTTTCCCAACCTTTAGATACTATGATGGAGATCCTGGTGGGGATCGCTGTTTTATATATGGTGCTGCTGATCACGGCAACGGTATACATTCTTTATAACCGGTTCCGTACCATATCACAGTACAGGGAAATAGCGTACCTTAAGGAAATAAACCAGGGAATGGAGATGGTGGCAAAGAAAAATGATGAGATCCGCCATTACCAGAGAATACAGTCTCTTGGCATGATGGCAAGCCATATAGCACATGAATTTAATAATTATCTGACCCCGGTCCTGATCTATTCGGAACTTCTGGAGAACGATGATACCATATCAGAAGAAAACCGGCAGATGATCCATGAGATCACAGATTCCGTAGATAAGGCATCAGATCTGTCAAAAAAGCTGCTGGCATTTTCAAGACAGGATACAGGGATCCGGTTAGAACGGCTGGATTTTGCACAGGAAGTAAGAAAGGCCATGTCAGTAGTACGACAATTGGTTCCGGCAGCCATTACATTAAAAACAAAAATTCCTGATACACCTCAGTATGCTCTTGTAAGACAAGGAATGGCAGAACATATCCTGATGAATCTGTGCAAAAATGCATTTCAGGCAATGGAACAGTCTGATAAAAAAGAACTGACAGTGGAATTAGCTGAAATGGGAACAGACCAGCTTTGCCTGCGTATTTCTGATACAGGATGCGGGATCCCGGAAGATGTGCAAAAGAAGATCTTCGAGCCATTTTATACAACAAAAGGTTCCAGACAGGGAACGGGACTGGGGCTTTCCGTGGTAAGAAATAGCATTGCGTCTGTAGGGGGAAAGATTGAGGTAGAAAGCCGTCAGGGAGAAGGAACGACCTTTTTGCTTATGATCCCCAAAAGTAGTTCAGAAGAGGAAGGCAATCTTAGAAAACGTTTAAAATCTGTATCCAGGATCGCTATTATATCAGAAGATGCCAGGATGTCTGCTTATAAAGGGAAAAAATTTGAAAAGACTGGGCAGATCGAAGTTTATACCCATCCGGCAGCCCTCCTTGACCGGGTACAGAAAACGCCTTCTTTTTATGGCCTGATCATTGCAGATGAAGTTCTTCCCATGATGAATGGAATCGAGTTATGTGAAATGATCCGCCGGATGAATCCGGAGATCCGTCTTTTATTGTTATCAGAACAGGACGGAAGTGATGTTCAGTGGTATCTGAATAATGGCATGATCGACCGTTTTATGTTGAAACAGGACTTTTTTAGCGAATTTGAAGAGGCAATTAAGGCAAAATGACGGTTAAAGATGAGAAAAACAGGAACATGTGGTGACTTAAATCAAAATATCTGGAATGTTTTGGAAAAATGTTGTGTAGAATTTAACAAAAAACTTGAATATTTCAGAAAAATATAGTAGAATGTACACATGGCAAAGACGAAGCACATATTACAGTTGTTTCGCACAAATAAAGTGTACAGGAGGGAAGTTTATGAACGTATATGGTACTGAACAAATCCGCAACGTTGTATTACTTGGGCATGGAGGCGCTGGTAAGACAACAGTTGCGGAGGCAATGGCTTTGATCACAGGTGTTACCAAGCGTATGGGCAAAGTTGCTGACGGAAACACTATTAGTGATTATGACAAAGAAGAGATCAAGAGACAGTTTTCCATTTCCACCACACTGATTCCTCTGGAATACCAGGGAGAGAACGGACCGGTTAAGGTCAACTTACTGGATACTCCCGGATTTTTTGACTTCGTAGGTGAAGTAGAAGAAGCCATCAGCGTTGCTGATGCAGCCATTATCGTTGTAAACTGTAAAGCAGGTATCGAGCCTGGTACAGAAAGAGCATGGGAGATGTGCGAAAAGTACAATCTGCCAAGACTGATCTTCGTTACTAATATGGACGATGATCACGCCAGCTATCGTGAGCTGGTTGTAAAGCTGGAGAAAAAGTTCGGAAGAAAGATCGCTCCTTTCCAGCTTCCAATCCGTGAAAATGAAAAATTCGTAGGTTTCGTAAACGTAGTAAAGATGGCAGGCCGCCGCTTTACAAACCTCAGTGATTATGTTGAGTGCGAGATTCCAGATTATGTTCAGAAGAACTTAACCATCGCAAGAGACGCCCTCATCGAGGCAGTTGCAGAAACCAGTGAAGAATATATGGAACGTTATTTCCTGGGAGAAGAATTTACACAGGAAGAGATCTCAGGTGCATTAAGAGCACATGTTATCGAAGGCGACATCGTACCTGTTATGATGGGCTCCGGAATCAACTGCCAGGGCTTTAAGGTTCTCCTTCAGGTTATTGACAAATACTTCCCGGCACCAAATCACTTTGAGTGTATCGGTGTAGACGTTTCCACAGGCGAGCGTTTCACCGCTAAATATAATGATGACGTATCCCTTTCTGCAAGAGTATTTAAGACCATCGTAGATCCATTTATCGGAAAGTATTCCCTGATGAAGATCTGTACTGGTACCTTAAAGGGCGATACGGTTGTATACAATGTAAATAAAGATGCAGAAGAGAAGATCGGTAAAGTTTATGTAATGCGCGGCAAGGAAGTTATCGAAGTTCCTGAGTTAAAGGCCGGCGATATCGGCGCAGTTGCAAAACTGACTGTAACCGGAACCGGCGATACCATGGCAGTTCGTACAGCTCCGATCGTTTACCACAAACCACAGATCTCCACACCATATACATATATGGCATACAAGGCAGCTAATAAGGGCGAAGATGATAAGGTTTCTACCGCATTAGCACGTATGATGGAAGAAGACCTGACCTTACAGGTTAAGAATGATCCTGAAAACCGTCAGTCCCTGATCTATGGTATCGGCGATCAGCAGTTAGATGTTGTGATCAGCAAGTTGCAGACCCGCTACAAAGTAGACGTAGTTCTGTCCAAACCGAAATTTGCTTTCCGTGAGACCTTAAGAAAGAAAGTAAAAGTACAGGGCAAACATAAGAAACAGTCCGGCGGACATGGCCAGTACGGTGATGTTATCATGGAATTTGAGCCATCCGGCGATTTAGAGACACCATACACCTTTGAAGAGAAGGTATTCGGTGGATCCGTACCGAAGAACTACTTCCCGGCAGTAGAAAAAGGACTGCAGGAATGCGTTCTTAAGGGACCGTTGGCTGGATATCCGGTTGTTGGCTTAAAGGCTACTCTGTTAGATGGTTCTTATCATCCGGTAGACTCTTCAGAAATGGCATTTAAGATGGCTACTATTCTGGCATTTAAACAGGGCTTTATGGATGCAAACCCAGTGCTTTTAGAGCCGATTGCTTCCTTAAAGGTTGTTGCTCCTGACCGCTTCACCGGCGATATCATGGGTGACTTAAACCGCAGAAGAGGCCGTGTATTAGGTATGGAATCTGACCACCACGGCAAACAGGTCATCGAAGCAGACATTCCAATGTCTGAATTGTTCGGCTACAACACCGATCTTCGTTCCATGACCGGTGGTTTAGGAGACTATTCCTATGAATTCAGCCGCTACGAGCAGGCTCCTGGCGATGTACAGAAGCGCGAAGTAGAAGCTAGGGCTGCTGCGAAGGAAGAATAATTGAGAAAACAGAAATAAAAAGCTCTATAAACAATAAGGGCGGGATCTTTGAAAGGTCCCGCTCTGTTATTGATTTTAGGGCTATTTTTGTGTTGTTAAGTAAGAAAATCAGGCATAAGGAACCAGATCTCCGATTTCCGGGTCCATATCGGTCCAGCGATCTGCGTATTCCCGGGACAGTTCAGAAAGACGTTGAAATGCAGTATCTTTTTCTATCTTTTTTCGATAGACCATACAATGGATGCGGTAAAGAGAAGGTGTAAACAAAAAATATACGATATTGGGGTCCAATACCATATTGCTTACAGGGATAAATCCTGCACCTATACCAGAGGAAACAGATTTTACAATAGAAGATGCATTGCTGGTATTCAGGATAACTACAGGGGTCATATGGGCAGAACGGAACAGGCCGTCAGCCAGATAACGGATGCAGGAACCTGGATGCTGAAGGATAAAAGGAGCACCGGAAAGCTCTCTTGCAAAAGTTTCCAGATCCAGACTCTGAATATAGTTATAGTTTGAGTTGCGGCAAATAGACATCCGGCTTGGGACAGCCAGAGCAATCTTTTCTTCTTTCAGTGGCAGGATCTGGCCTTTATAAAGATCCAGGGAAGAAATGGAGCCAAAGACAAGGTCCAGATCATTGTTTAACACTTTTGAAATAATGGTAAAGGAATTGCCTTCGGACATAGCAATGTCAATATTTGGGAATTCTTTGCGGTATATGGGAATAAGATGGGTCACCATGGAGATAGCTTTTGTGGTAGATGTACCTATTTTTAAAATAGTAGTATTTTTATAGGTTTGCATGGCCTGCTCCATGTTTTTTTCCAGTTCAATGATTTGTTCTGCATATTTGCAGAATGTCTCACCGGCAGAAGTAAGGGTATAACGGCCGTTCATTCGTTTAAACAGGTGGATTCCCAGGGTATTTTGATAGTTACGGATAAACTGACTGAGGGTTGGCTGGGAAATGTAAAGATCTTTTGCTGCCTGTGTGATATTTCCTGCTTTGGCAAGAGCAAGAACGTATTCCATATATTTAATATCCATAAATTATGCAGGTCCTCCTGATGCGTGTAATGGTATTTAATGATAAATATAATGAAAAATATAGGCAATACCTATAATATATATAAAATACACTATCTGAAGAGGAAAATCAAGGGAATAAATTGGAAAAATGATGCAAAATATATAAACCATAGGCGCAGGCTATAAAAAATGTGCTACAAATGATTGGAATTCCTATAAAAAAACATTTAAAATTAAGATATCAAGAAGAGGGGAGGACGTGCAGAACTTGTTCTGACAGACGAAAAAATGAAGGGATATGTATTAAAAAGAACAGGACAAATGATATTGGTGGTATTTCTTCTTTCTATTTTTATTTTCCTTTTGGTATCAATGATACCAGGTGATCCGGTTTACGCTATGCTGGGTGAGGAAGTTTCTCCGGAAGAGTACAATCGTGTATTCCATGAATTGAAGTTGGATCAACCGGTGATCGTCAGGTACTTCAGCTGGCTGGCGGATGCGCTTCATGGAGATCTGGGGGAGTCTACACAGTTTCATATGAAAACATCCGAAGTACTCGCAGCAAGAATACCAATTACATTGTTTTTCTCCATTGCGGCATTTATTATCAGTGTTCCATTTGGAATCCTTTTTGGAGTGATCAGTGCAGTGAACAGAGGAAAGCCTCTTGATACAGTGGTAACTCTTATTGCAAATGTAACTGCCTGTCTTCCACAGTTCTGGTTTGCATTACTGATCATGTTCGTGTTTGCAATGAAACTTGGTTGGCTTCCGTCTTATGGTTTTGACTGGCCCTGGATCAATGCAGCAGGCTGGAAACAGATGATCATGCCTCTGTTTTGCCTTTCTCTTGGAGGTATTGCTTCTACTACAAGACAGACACGATCCAGTATGCTGGAAGTGATCCGGCAGGACTACATACGTACAGCACGAAGCAAAGGTATTGCAAACAACAAAGTTATTTATCTTCATGCTTTAAAAAATGCTCTGATTCCTGTTATTACGATCCTTGGAATGCGTCTTGGAAACCTGATCGCCGGTTCTATGTTTGTGGAATCTGTTTTTAATATTCCAGGAATGGGATCTTTAATGGTAAAAGCGATCCAGTCAAGAGATATTCCGGTAGTACAGGCGTGTGTACTTGCCATTGCACTGGTATCATGCATCGTAAATCTGGCAACAGATATTCTGTATGCAGTTGTAGATCCACGAGTACGTTTTGAATAAGTGGGAGGACAAAATGAAAGATACAAAGAATATCAAAAAGTTCTTAAAAACAGTATTTGCCAGAAAAGTAACAGTGATCAATGCAATCATAGTGTTAATATTTATCTTTCTGGCCATATTTGCACCATTTGTGGCACCTTATGATCCGGACAAGCCTGATTTTGCAGCATTTCTTCAGCTGCCAAGTGCGGCTCATGTTTTAGGAACTGATAATTTCGGTCGTGATGTATTAAGCCGTATCATTTACGGAACAAGAGTCAGCCTAATCATTGGTGTTCTGGCAGTTGTTGTAGCCTGTGCAGTTGGTACAGTGCTTGGTATGATCGCCGGTTACTTTGGCGGCTGGATCGATGATGTTATCACACGATTAATGGAAGCTGTCCGTGCGATTCCTCAGATTATACTGGCAATGGCATTAACTGCCGTTTTTGGAAGCGGTATCCGTAATCTGGCAATTATCCTTGGTATCTCATCTATGGCAGGATATGTGAGAATGATGAGAGGTCAGGTACTTACCATTAAACAGGCAGATTATATTATGGCTGGAAAGCTTCAAGGAAATAAAGATTTCCGTCTGATGTTCAGACATATTTTACCAAACAGTATTTCACCGATCATCGTTATGATGACACAGCAGGTAGGTTCCACTATCCTGGCCGAAGCAGGTTTAAGCTTCCTGGGACTTGGTATCAGCGCTCCAACGGCTTCCTGGGGAAGCATGGTAAGTGAGGGAAGAAATTTCCTGATGGACAATCCGGTATATGCTCTGGTACCTGGAGTTTGTGTTGCGATCCTGGTTATTTCATTAAATATGTTGGGTGACGGCGTAAGAGATGCGTTGGATCCAAGACTGAGAGGTGAATCATAAGATGGCAGAGAAGCATTTATATGAGATCAAGCATATTGAAACCAGTTTCCGGACAGATGGAAAAATGTTTAAAGCAATAGAAGACGTTTCCCTTTATCTGAATCCTGGTGAGATCATCGGAATCGTAGGCGAGTCTGGAAGTGGTAAATCAGTAACAATGATGAGTGCACTGCAGCTGATCCAGGAACCAGGAAAGGTGACTGGTGGAGAAGTGTATCTGGATGGAAATGATAAAAATATGCTGGAATATGGTTCAAACAGTGCTGAAGTCCGTAAGATGCGTGGCGGAAGAGTCAGTATGATCTTCCAGGAACCGATGACTTCTTTAAATCCGGTTCTGACAGTAGGCTTTCAGATCCAGGAAAATATCATAGAACACCTTCATCTAAGTAAGGAAGATGCAAAAAAACGTGCCATTGAAATGATGAAGATGGTAAATATCCCAGATGCAGAAGAACGTTTTGCGTATTATCCACAGCAGTTTTCAGGTGGTATGCGCCAGAGGATCATGATCGCAATGGCGATGTCTTCTGAACCCTCTGTTCTTGTTGCAGATGAGGCTACAACAGCTCTTGATGTTACTACCCAGGCACAGATCCTGGAAATGATCCGTGATATTGCTAAAAAGACCAATACAGCAGTAGTGATCGTTACCCATAACCTGGGTATTGTAGCAAGATTTGCAGAGCGTATTTATGTTATGTATGCGGGGGGTATTGTTGAAACAACGGATGCAGAAAGACTGTTTGAAAATCCGGAACATCCATATACAAGAGCTCTGCTTCGGGCGATCCCAAGACTGGATGATGACAGGGACCGTATACTGATCCCTATTGAGGGACTTCCACCGAACCCGGCACTTCGCCCTGAGTATTGTCCGTTTTATGACCGGTGCGAGTATCATATGGACAAATGCCGGGAGCAGAAAAAGCCGGAATTGAAAGAACTGGAGAAGGACCATTTCTGTGCTTGCCATTTAACAGAAGCAGAAAAGGTTATGAAGAAGGCAGAAATTGATGGGAAGCCTGTAAAGAAAGCTCAGCGCGCAGTAATCGGTGATGAAATCTGTCTGGATGTAAAAGATGTAAGGAAATATTTCCCGATCTATAAAGGAATGATGCGCAAACATATCGGAGATGTAAAAGCCATTGAGGATATCAGTTTCAAAGTTAGAAAAGGAGAGACATTAGGAATCGTAGGGGAGTCTGGATGTGGAAAAACAACATTGGCAAGATGCATTATGCGTGTGTATCAGCCGGATACAGGTGAGATTGATTTCGCAGGAACTGATATTGCGAAGTTTAACGACAAGCAGATGTATCCATACAGAAAGAAAATGGCAATGATCTTCCAGGATCCATTTTCCTCTCTTGATCCAAGACAGACAGCGGAATCTATAGTTGGAGAATCTCTGCTGATCCATAAGCTGGTAAAGACCAGAGAAGAATATGAACAAAGGGTAGATGAACTGCTGCGTATGGTAGATCTGGATCCGTCCATGAAAAACCGTGTTCCCCATGAGTTTTCTGGTGGACAGAGACAGAGAATCGGTATTGCGAGAGCTCTTTCTTCTAATCCGGATTTGATCATCTGTGATGAGCCAATCTCTGCTCTGGATGTTTCAATCCAGGCTCAGATTATTAACTTGCTGGAAGAACTTCAGGCAAAACTGGGACTTACTTATCTGTTTATTGCTCATGACCTGGCAGTAGTAAAACATATCAGTGACCGTATTCTGGTCATGTATTTGGGAAGGATCGTTGAGATCGCTGAATGTGAAGAACTTTACAACAATACACTTCATCCTTATACAAAGGTTCTTTTGGGAGCGGTACCTGTTGCGGATCCAAAGGTAGAAAAGACCAGGGAGCGGGTAGAAATCCGGGGTGAGGTACCAAGTCTTACCAATCGTCCGGCAGGATGCCCGTTTAGTGATCGATGCAGGTATGCAACAGAGCGGTGCAAAAAGGAAGTTCCTACATTAAAAGATATTGGAAATGGACATGAGGTTGCATGTTTCCTGTATGAATAGGAAAAGACATCCTTAAATAAAAAAGAAAAAGCAGGACTTGATTTAAATGTTATTGATCATTACAATGGAAGTGAGCGAAGTGTACGGACACTTTCAGGCGGCGAGAGCTTTCAGGCAGCTTTGTCTCTTGCACTTGGTCTTTCAGATGAGATACAGTCAAGAGCAGGAGGTATTCAGATTGATACAATGTTTGTGGATGAGGGATTTGGCTCATTAGATGAGGCAGCACTTTCGCAGGCATTAAAGGCACTTGCAAATCTGGCAGATGGAAATCGTATGGTTGGCATCATTTCACATGTGGCAGAGCTAAAGGATTCTATTAACAAAAAGATTATTGTCACAAAGGCGATGGGAGCAGGCGGTCCTGGCAGTTACATAAAAATTGAAACAAACTAAAATCATAAAACATAAAAATGAAAGGAAGAAAAAGAAGAATGAATGGACTACAAAAAGAAATTGAAAATAGACATCTTCCAGAGCTAATGCGCTTGGAGAATGGAGATGCGGTAACAAATTGCGCGGATTGGAAGCTTCGCCGGGAAGAAATTAAAAAGTTATTGTGTCATGAATATATGGGAGTAACACCAGAAAATATCAAATCTGCATTTGAATGTGTGGGTGAGGATGAAGATGCATATGGTGGAAAGGCAACTGAAAAAACAATAAAAGTTCGGTTAGCAAATAATAATGATGCATACGAGTTTCTATTTAAATTAATTTTGCCAAAGTCAGCAAAGGAAAAGATACCTGTATTTCTACATCTGCAGTTTAATGAACTTGTGGCTGGAGGCTTGGGAGAAGAAATAATAGATAACGGATATGCAATTGTGCACGTCTGCTATCAGGATATTGATCCAGATGACAGTAAGGAGAGCTTTTTAGGTGTAAGCCGCTTTGAAAAAGATTGGATTAAGAAAGATCGTTGGGGTAAGATTGCAGTTTGGGCATTTGGAGCAAGCAAAATAATGGATTATTTACAGACTGTAGTACAGCTTGATCATGCCCGCATTGCAGTAATAGGTCATTCACGTCTGGCGCTGACAGCCCTATGGTGTGCTGCGATGGATGAGCGTTTTTCTCTTGCTGTGGCTGGAAATTCAGGAAGTCTTTACCGTGGCAGTCAGGCAGAAAGTTTTCGTGATCTGTCACGTGAATATACACGTTACTGGTTTTGCCCGAATTTGTTTCGTGATGATCGTGATGCAAATGATTTGCCATTTGATATGCATTTTTTAATTGCACTTATTGCACCTCGATATGTTTGCCTGACAGGAGCTACGCGTGATCTCTGGGCAGATGCGCATTCTGAGGTATTAAGCGGACTTGCTGCCAGTCCAGCTTTTGAAATATTAGGACAGAAAGGACTGATTTGCCCAGATGAAATATTGCCAGATACCTTATATGATGAAGGAAATATTTCATTTTTCCTTCGCTCAGGTACACATTTTTTGGGACGTGATGACTGGCATGTGGTAATGAAGTATCGAGAAGAAAAAAATATATAAAATCATAATGACAATAAGTAAAACAAAAAATGCCGTTAATCTAAGCAGAAGAAGCTTTGGATTAGCGGCATTATAATGCAGAAAATTTTAAATTTCCTCAAAATCTTATTTTAGGGCTTGAATTATATTTATATGTATACTATAATATACGTAAATATACAACATTACATGGAGTGGAGGGAAATGCAATGTTAGAAATTGGAAACAAACTCAGAGAAAATGGGTATCTCTCAAATTCGTACATTAATTTTGCTGTAATGAGCGCGATAAACGGGGTTCCGCTTCTAGTAGAAGGTGATCCAGGCGTTGGAAAAACGTCACTTGCCTATGCTACGGCGAAGATGCTTGATTTGGAGCTTCTGCGTGTTCAGTTCTACGATGGTCTGTCTTATGATAAGATTCTGTACGACTATGACTACCAGAAACAGCTACTGACGATTCAGGCGATCCAGGGAACGATTAAGGAATCACTTGCAGGAAAAGACTTGCAGGAATCGCTGGACGCAGCAGGTAAAATCAATTTTTATGGACGTGATTTTTTAATTGAACGCCCAATCTTAAAGGCAATTATCGGAAAGAAACGCTATGTCCTCTTGTTAGACGAAGTGGAGAAAGCATCAGAGGAGATTGAATACACGCTGTTGGAGGTATTGGAGAATTTCAGCATTTCCATTCCGCAGTATGGTACCGTGACCTGTCCAGAAGAGATGCGTCCAATCGTATTTCTCACATCTAATCGCTACAGAGATCTGTCGCAGGCATTGAAACGTCGCTGCAACTATCTTTACATTAAGCAAAAAACAGCCGAAGAGTTGAAAGAAATCCTTCAAATGCAGAGAAGTATTGACACGAAAATTGCAGAATCGGTAGCAAATTGTGCAAAACAGATTCGTACTTTGCCGTTAAAACAACAGCCTTCCATTTCAGAACTGAGTGAGTGGGCAAAGTATCTGTCTACGTTGAATAGTGACGAACTTGGGGAAGA
>ENA-ORTU01003029-ORTU01003029.1-human-gut-metagenome-genome-assembly--contig:-NODE-3029-length-14347-cov-2.635390_pt1 | contig 14347 bp, 9 predicted proteins | sample MGYA00241910_ERZ509184 | MGnify/ENA primary metagenome ERZ509184 (study PRJEB26280, sample SAMEA2338847) | human gut metagenome | biome: human gut; feature: human-associated habitat; material: faeces... | reverse complement strand
TTTTTTCCATCCTTTCAGGTTTTTCCCGTTGAAAAGAGGTTCCCAGGTCTGCGCAGATAATGAAGCCGCACAGAATAAAAGTAAAGTAAATAAGAAGTTCTTTTTCATTTTTAATGTTATTCTTAGTAAATTGTTTATAGCTGGTTTAATGGGTGGTTATGTTCATTTATAATTTATAAAATTCGTCCCAACCTTTGCGTGGAGGTATCCCTGTCAGCATTGCATTGGCAAACTCGTTATTTGTAATTTGTTTGGTACGGCTGTCGAAGAACAGCTGAGTGTTGAGGCGTTGAGCCATTACACCAAGTGAGAATACCTGACTTAGCACTCCATTGATTTCGAATGGAGAACGTGTTTTTTCTATACCGTTACATGCCAATAAAAAATTCTCGAAATGATTGGACGGGCTCTTTGGTATTTGGGGTAGCTTGTCTGCCATCTCTTTGGCTTTTTCTTCGGGAATGATGGATAAGGTACTTCCATGACTTCCTCCTTTAAATGTCAGGTCTTTTGTATAAATGATCTTTCCAGGATTCAATTTGGCGGCCGGAACATCTCCTTGGTTAGTCGTGGGGATATTAGGGTCTAATCCTGATACTCCGTAACCGGCAGGAATAGGAGGGAGGTTGTCTAGTCCGTCATACCAGGTGATATCTACGGGTGGCATCCCTTTGCGTTGTGGGAAGCGGAAAAGAATAGTGGAAGAATAAGGAAAGAAATAATCATTATGCCCTTTTTCATGCAATAAAGTTACTTCATAGGGCAATCCTAATTCCAAAAACTCATGAACGGTATCCAGAATATGTGCTCCCCAGTCTCCTAAAGCTCCCATTCCGAAGTCATACCAACAGCGCCATTCTCCCTGATGATATTTTTCATTGTATTCATGATATGGAACAGCGCCGAGCCATGTATCCCAATCCATGTCTTTCGGAAGTTGCTGTCCTGAGGGGAGTTTATAAATGTTTGTATCCCATTTATGCCAACGCCGTACGTTATTCATGTGTGCAGTGACGGCGGTCACGTCTTTAATAATTCCGGCATCCATCCAAGCTTTGAACTGGAAGTAGTTTGCTTCAGAATGTCCTTGGTTTCCTACTTGTGTAGCCAGATTAGGACGTTTGAGCGCTGCTTGCATCAAAAGTTCCGCTTCATAGAAAGTACGTGCTAACGGCTTTTCTACATATACGTGTTTGCCAGATGCCAAAGCTAGCATGCTAATCGGAAAATGAGAGTGATCTGGTGTAGCAATTGCAACGGCATCAAATTCTTTTCCCGCTTTATCAAACATCTGGCGGAAGTCTCTGAACTGTTTTGCTTTGGGATACATGCCTATTACCTTTTGTGTATGTTTGGCACCCATGTCTACATCACAGAGGGCAACTACTTCTACCATGCCGGTCCGGGCAAAATCTTCAATAATTTGCTGCCCGCGGTTACCGATACCTACATAAGCTATCTTCACTTTTTCGTTTTTGTTTTTTGAAGATGACAATGTTTGTGCATTCAATATTTCACCAGCTCCTGCTGCCAGTCCGGCAGAAGCCATTGTCATTGTTTTCAGGAAATCTCTTCGTGTTACCATAATTTCTTCATTGATATTGATTAAGTATTCTGTTGATTATATGTTATAAATCTGTTATTATTCTTTTTTCTTTTTGAATAGTGCTGTTATGCCATAAAAGAGGATACGTAAAAGGCTCCAGATGATATATAGCGCTACAGAAAATATGAGCACATAAAAAAATGAAGTTATCATCTCCGTCAAAGGAGTATTATACGTAAATATAGAGTATAAATTGACCAAATTGGCAATAATAAAACACAGGAACAGTGTAATCAACTCTGTTTTCTTTCGTCGAGCGGTCAGGATTGTATCTTTCATACTGCTTCGGATGTTTTTGATTGATGATTCAGATAATTAATTTTGTATTCATCAGGGAAATATAGTGTTTTTTCTTCCTGTAACGCTTGGTGACCCAATAGGCAGAGCATACTCGCATAATATCCTTCTTCCGCGATTCTTGCGGGTTGTTTGCGAGTAATAACAGCTTCTACAAAAGCTTCCAATAACAAAGAAGTGCCATCGCTCTTAGGACGTTCTCCGAGGATTAATTCTCCTTTGTTTTCGTTAGCCGTTTCCGGAGCCCAACTGGTACCTGCGAAAGGCAGAGTGTCAAATAATTTATTTTCCCAATCGTTTATCATTTGCAGAAAACCGGGTGCCGGCGGGATACTTTCAAAGTAATATTTACCTTTTTCTGGTTCAACAGTTCCGAGATTTCCCATGATTTGCTCTTCCAAACCATAAAATTGATTGGAAATAACAGAATCGAATGTCATTTTTACGCCATCATCGAATACATATAGGCAACTTACATTGTCGTATACTTCCCGACCGTCTTTCCAGTATGTAATAGCTCCATGTCCCATCACTTTCTCTGGGAGTTTATTCAATGCCCAACTTCCTATTTGTAATTGATGGCAGGCCAGTTCCGTCATTAGTCCTTTTGAATACTCTTTATAGAGTCGCCAGTTAATTTGTCGTTCTAAATTAGCAGAAGGAACTGGGCGTCTCCAGTCTCCATTTCTGTACCAGAATGTGCGGATCGCATTTATTTCTCCAAATGTGCCGGCATGAATCATTTCCATAGCTTTGATATAACGAGGATCGAACAGACGCTGTTGACCTGTGAAGAATATTTTTCCCGTACTACGATGTTTATTGTACATACGGAAACATTCTTCCATTGTAAAACCAATTGTTTTTTCACAGAATACATGTTTACCGGCATCAAAAGCATCCATTACAATTTTACAGTGCGAACTGAGAGGAGTCGCTACAAGTATAGCATCTATGTTGTTGTTTTCCAATAGCTCACGATAGTCACCATATACTTTTGCTTTGGGAGCAAGCTTCAATGCTTCATCTATCGAAGGCTGGTAAATATCGCAAAGTGCTACGATATCAACTTTAGGATTTTGGACTAAAAAGCTCATAAGGAAGCGACCTCGTGAGCCTGGTCCAATAACCCCCAAACGACATTTTTCATTGGAGGTGTTCACGGCTTCTGAAAAGGCAGAAAGCCAGGGACTTGCTGCAAGAAGAACTCCAGCTCCGGTCATTCCGATATTCTTCAGAAACTCTCTTCTGCTAATTTGCGTATGTTTCATTTTGAAGTTATTTGATTCTCAGTATTTTATTCTGTATGCAAATATAGAAAGAAGAGTAAACTTTCTATAAAATTCACTCTTCTTTTTATTAAAATTGGCATTTACCATTCAATTGCCTGATCTTCGTCTGGTATTTGAGTATTTATTTTACGTTCCATCGTTAGAGATCCCTTTACAACATATTCAAGCGGATAACCCGGAACTGAAGTATAATCTGTAAACTCATATTCCAGATTGTTGATTGTTACGTAAATATGTTTTAGGTAAGGTCGTGTAGCATCCATCTCTTCTTCAACCGTATAGGAAGGTTGCCCTTTCACTACCAGATTTATGTCCTCATTATCAGAAGAAATCTTCAGCTTACGTGTTTGAAGATCTATTTTCTCTTCTGTAAATTCAAATTTAATTTTGTAATATTTCCGATCCAAGCGGTCAATGTCTATAAGGCCCGCATAGAAAAATATAGTTTTGTCATCTATTACATAAGAAGTATGGTATTCCGGAACTATAGCCTCTTTTTCGTTTCCTTTAAAATATACTTTATACGCAGTAGCACTATATTGCCCGGAATAATCATTGAATGGGGAAATACGTAACATCGCCCTCCTATAAAATTTGCGGGGATTGGCCTGGTAGTTGTGTGATGGATCGTTGCTCTGAATAGCTAACGGCAATACCCATTTGTCTACCTGATCTAAATCTTTCAGGGCAAAATCGATAGGCAGTAAGCTTGTACATTCGCCTGCCGGTATCTGTACTGTTTCCGGGAACTCGTAATACTTGTTTTCCAACGGTTTAAAGAAAAGTTCTTTACGGCTGCCGAAATGTTCAACATTCAACACATCCAATGTGTCAAGATCCAATCCTACATGCACATTCAAGTCTTTGGAATTCATGGTTGACCCGCTGACTATCAATGGGAGTTGGTATGTTACTTTCCCTTCCGGCTTGTAACGTATGTAAATAGGAGTTACTCCTTGTGCGTTGACTGGTGCCTTGAAAGATACCATTTGCACATATTGTTCAGATTCCCATTCATTATTGCATGACGCACATACTATCAGTACAGTCATGGCTAAGAGTAAATAATATATCTTTTTCATTTTTTTCAAGTTTATAAGATTATTCCGGATAAGTCCAGCCTGGATTTTGAGTTAAACGTTTGTTGCGCTTTAATTCAGTATGATTGATTGGCCAAAACCACATTTTGCGTGAGAAGGTTGTTGGTAATGAAGGTACTGCTACCGGTGTATGGAATACATCTGCCATTTCTTTAGTTGCTAAAGTGTTACACCCATAAATTGGAGTTGATTCTTCTACCGGAGCATCTAGCCAACGACGTAAATCAAAATAGCGATGTCCTTCTCCCATCAATTCAATCTGACGTTCACGTTTTAACTTTTTGCGGAATTCGATAGGGTCATCATATTCTTCTTGGGTATAATCAGGAACTCCTGCACGAATACGTATAGGACGAATTCCTTTTTTCATTTCATTGATATCGCGTTTGATTATATGAGTCTTATTACCATCCCAAGAAGGTATGTCGTATTGCCCGTTTAATTCGTTCAATGCTTCGGCATAAATCAACAGAACTTCTGCATAACGGATAGCCGGTTCTACTTTCTTTTTAATAAGTTCTTCATTGTTGTCTCCTTTACCCATATCATCCGGGTGTACAAATTTTTTAACTCCAATGCCGGTGCGTAACCAAAACATCGAGTTTGTATACCCATTACCGTCTCCACGGTAATAGAAGACTTGTATGTTTTGAGGTTCTCCTGCATTTTTATTGCTGTTCAACAAATTCCAAACATCACCATTGTAGGCTACTGAAGCATAGAAACGGGGCTCACGATTAGCATACTGTAAAGAGACGCCTTCTGACAAAGGTTTGTAACGACCTGCTTCTACGTCTTCTTTCGTCACATAGCCGGACATGCGTTCCGAACCGTCACCGCGGTTGATTTCTTTATCTTTACCGGGACAATCAGTTCCATCATTCATATAATATGCGTCACATTGTTTCTGTGTAAGTCCGTGTGTATTCCATCCTTTAGCAACACGTGGTAGCTGATGTATTACCATGTTATTAATGCTTTGGTCACCAGTATTCTGCCCACGGGTAAAAATTAATTCTTTATTCTCAAAAGCACTGACTGTTCCGTTGAATATAGCACGATAAGATTCGAACGGATCGATGTCTTTCCACCCATTCGGCCAAGCTTGTTCTGAGAATTCAGGGTGGTATGGAGGAGCAATCGTTGCAGGAAATGCAATATCCCCTTTGTCTGTAGCATAAGAAACAAACAGCGTGTAACGGTTCAATTCTATCACATCCTTGGCAGCGGCAGCAGCTTTCGCCCACTTAGATTCATCGTAAGCTTCTGGTAACAGTCGATTACCTTGATCATCTACCAGTTCTGAAGCAATATCAGCAGGCGTTTGTCCATTCATTAATGGGCTGGCAGCATATAGCAGAACTTTGGCACGAAGAGCTAATGCCGCACCACGGGTGGGGCGAGCTATTTCTTGTATTGCACGGTCTAAAGGGAGAGCTTGCGCAGCCAGAACTAATTCATTTGTGATATAGGTCACACATTCGTCATACGTATTACGCGGTTGTGCTACTGCATCATAATCTTCCATGTAGTCAATGCCTTGATCCGGCACAATAGGAACAGGACCGAACAAGCGCAACATAATCCAGTAGAAATAGGCTTTCAAAAAGTGCGCTTGTGCTTTGTTGTCAGCAATTTCTTCCGCTGTATATTCCGTATTCATGTCTATATTGTTCAAATATATAGAGGCTTGGCGAATGCCTTTATAACATTTGTTCCAGATTTCTGCACTTTCTCCTGCTAAACCTCCTTCGTTATATTCACCGTTTTTCCATGCTTTATATCGGTCATCTCGATCACCGAAATACATGTCATCAGCAAAACAGAAAGGAACATATCCTTTACTGGCTACATCGAGAAGATGGTTATCTCCCAAAAAGAAGTATGCGCGTGCCAGCCATTTGTCAGAATAAGCTCTGCTTGTAAAAACATCTTCTATTGACATACGCTCATCAAATAGATAATCAGAGTCCAAGTAATCGGAACATGAACTGAGGGTAAATCCTATCCCTATTATAAATGATAAAATAATGTATATTTTCTTCATAATGTCATTGCGTGTATTATAAATTAACGGATATTCCTAAAGATAAATTTTTGCTGAGCGGATATCTCTTTCCATCCGTACTTCCCATTTCCGGGTCCCATAATTTGAATGCAGACCATGTGAGTAAATTGGTGCCAACAAAGAAGATACGGACAGTGTTAAAATGTACCTTATTTACCAGCTGGGTTGGTAGCGTATACCCTACTTCTACAGTCTTTAAACGTAGATAAGACCCGTTGCGTAACCAATAAGTAGATTGCTGATAGTTATTAGAATTAGGTCCGTAGGATAGTCGGGGATATTCAGCATTCGGATTCTCTGTAGCTGGATCACCAGATATATCTGCTGAAATCCAACGATTGGAATTAGCCATCTCTGACAGGACATTTCCCCAGCCATCTCCCAACTTGAACATATGGACTGTTGAGCCATCGATAAAATAAGTTGATTTTCCGGCTCCCTGAAAGTGCAGATTCACATCTAGACCTTTCCAGTTTGCAGCTATTCCGAATCCATAAATAAGATTAGGTTTGGTCGTTGCACCGATTGCGACTTGGTCATTACCGTCAATTTTACCATCACCATTCACGTCTTTATATTTAATATCACCAGGCATTACTTTATAACCATCGAAATCTTGTACCGGACTATTACGGATATCATCATAGTCTTTAAACAACCCTAAAGATATCAATCCTCTTGCTTGATTTACACGATGTCCTTTTTGCATTTTATACCAGTAGTAGTTGTTTTCTTCATCTCTATCTACTATTTCATTTTTGCTATAAGTGATATTACTACGTATTGTTAAGCCAACAGCTCCCAGTTTCTGGCGGAAAGTGAAATGTCCGTCAAAACCTTCAGAAGTCACTTTTCCAACATTGGCACTAGGATTACTCTCTAAACCGGCTATCCCCGGCAAATATTCGCGTAACATATAGATTCCTTCGCGTTTCTCATTAAAATAGTCAACAGAACCGGATAATTTGTCATTGAAAAAAGAGAAGTCAATACCGAGGTCATGCTTTGTTGCAATTTCCCATGTAACGTTAGGCGAAGATAAAGAAGAATAGCGCATACCACCATAATATCTGTCAAACGTGTAATCTCCAAAGTTGTATCCACCAGTGTCTACAGTTTTGTCACCATCTTTTTTAGTCATTGTTTCAATATCATAAAGGTAGGGGAAACGAGTATTTCCCAAATTGTCGTTACCTACTTTACCGTATGAATATCGAATTTTGAACATGTTCATCCATTTAAGATGTTTTTTTATCAAAGACTCCTCAGCTATGTTCCAAGCTCCTGAGATGGCAGGGAAGAAACCAAACCGATGTCCTGCTGCGAAATTCTCCGAACCGGTATATCCGAAATTGAAATCAATGAAATAACGATAATTCCAGTTATAGGTAAATCGTCCTGCCAATCCTTGATTACGTCTGGCAATACCTTGTTTAAGATCATCTCCAAGGCCTACCGTTTTTATTTTTGAAGACTGGTTATATTTTAATGTTCCTCCTAGATGATGATGTTTGAATCCTCGGCTATAATGTAACTCTGCTTCAAAGAATTCATTTCTAAGGCCATCGGAACCGCTCTCTTGAAACATCTTTCTTTCTTCAGCTACACGGTCATAATCGAGGGTTCCGTCTGTTGCGCGGAAACGTTTTGCCTTCCACTGTTCCGGCCATTTTCTGCGGTTAATCCAGTTGTTATTTTCTGTGTCATATCCGAAGCGTCCCACGAATCTAAGTCCTTTGGTGATGAAATCAAGTTTCTGCTCTAAGGTTACATTAGTCTGGATATTATTCTTCCAGTTTTCCCGATAACCAGTCATTGTAGCTTGAACCCATGGATTAAAGCGATCTCCATTGTCATTTCCATAGGCTGGTACGTATCCATTAGAATATAATTTAGGAACCATAATGGCATTATATCCCATAAGAGCTGTCCAAATAGCATCACTGCCAACTCCTGAATCATTGGCCTTTTGTAATGAACCTGAAACACCGACTTTTAATAGAGTTGATTTAGTGATGTCTATATCTACATTCATGCGGTAATTCCAACGACGGAAATTTGCATTTGTATTGTAATCTTTCAAAGCTTTATCTACTTTGTACATACCTTGTTGGTCAAGATAGCTTCCTGATACATAGTATCGTGCTGTATTACCACCACCGTTCATGCTTAGTGTGGCACGAGTGCTCCATGAACCTTTTCGTAGTAATTCATCTATCCAATTAACATTGGGATATAAATCAGGATCTAGTCCTAAACGGAATATTTCCAATTCGTCCGCTTTATATAGCGGCTCAAGATTACGTGTGATTTTAGCTTCATTTGCCATGGAAGCATATGTGTATCCATCTACAAAGTCAGGAACTTGGGTGAGCATATTGTAGAACGTTTCCGCTTTTGCACTGATATTAATTTTCCCGGCTTTACCGTGTTTGGTTGTGATTAATACTACTCCATTTGCACCTTTGGAACCGTAAATAGCAGTAGCTGATGCATCTTTTAATACGGAAAAAGATTCGACATCTTCTACATTTATTTCATCCAGACTACGTTCGAATCCGTCAACGAGAACTAATGCGGAATTACTGGCTCCGAAAGTTGAAATACCACGGATCCAGAATTCAGAAACACTACCCGGCTTTCCGGAAGTTTGCATCGCTAAGATGCCCGGTACATTACCTGCCAGGGCATTAGCCATAGAACCTGAGGGATTTGCTTTTAAGACATCTACATCCACATTAGTAATAGCACCTGTTACAGTCAACTTCTTTTGGGCACCGGTACCCGTGATTACCACCTCGTCAATCTCTCTAGCACTTGCTTCTTTCATTGTGACATTGACAGTTCGTTGCTCTTTGACTAATACTTCTACTTTTTCAAAGCCTATATAAGTAAATACCAATTTGTGGTAGGGTGGCATTTTAATACTGTATTTTCCATTCAAATCAGTAATGGCACCTAAGCCGGGTATATTACTTATTGATACATTAACCCCAATCATGGGCTCTTTATTTGTATCAGTTACGACACCTGTTACTACAATGCTTTCTTGTGCCAAAGCACTGGTAGAAAGTCCAAGCAACAACATGCATATAAATAAAAAGTTTTTCATCATATAAATGTATGTGTTAATCATGTATTATTCTTCGTAGCCAATTTTGCGAATACGGCGGTTTTCACGGTCACCTATAAAGAAACATTCTCTTTCTTCATCGTATACGATTCCTTCAGGATGATTGAAGCGTGCTTCTTGGCGTAAATCACCATCATTATATCCGGAAGTTCCATTACTGCCTCTACCAGCAAATGTCGTTACTCGACCTTGTGGTGTTAAGATACGGATACAGTGGTTTTCTCTATCACAGAAATAAAAGTCATATTCATCGCTGCTCCCTTTGTATGCTGGATTCTTTACGAATGTACCTTGTCGGGGAGCATGCATGCGGGCTTTTTTACCAACTCCATCTACCCAATCTTTGGCACCCTGCTGACCACAAACAATATATGGGGTGGTAAGGCGCTTTGTCTTCCAGTCATAATCAGAACGTAAGATGTAATGTTGATTAACTACTACAATGTATGCATAGTTTCCGCTAGGGTGGAATTGGATATGAAACTCCCATCCACTATCTTGTATCGTAAACAAAGGGGTAGTTTCCTGAGTTGTAAAATCATATCGAAACACTTGACCAGCATTCCATGAATTGAAATATAATTCTCCATTTATAGGATGAGTTTCTGCACCATTACAGTTTTGACCTTTTGTCAATTCTGTTATAACTTTGAATCCTGATTCACGTGTAAGAATATAATTGTTCGGTCTATCATTATTATTTTGGTCATTGGTAATAATCATGCTGTCAGCTTCATGTGTCCAGCAGATGGTACGTACTTTGCTTAATCCACTATATACGGTACTTACATATTCTTTTTCAAAGTCAATCAAACGGGTAGGGTGCTGTTCACCCACTAGATATAAATGATTGTGATTTTTGGGATCAAAGGACAACCAAACAGCACCTCCAAAGCCACCACAATCATCAAAAGGTCCATCTTTTAAATCATATTTGGTGTTTCCATCATACATTGTTCCTAGAAATGTTGTAACAAGCATCTTCTTTTGATATACAAACTTCTCATTGGCTTCTGTATTTGCAATTTCTTCACCTTCATCGTTGAGAATACTTAATTTAATATCTCCATCATAAGCTTTAGCTGGCACAACACAGTAGAGGCTTTTTCCTTTTGCTCCTACAACTTTGGAGTCTTGTCCACCGATAGTTACCTTTATTTTAGAAATATCACTTCCGAAGTTTTCTCCATACAAGAGCATTCGGGTTCCAAGTCCTCCTTCTTTTGGACTGAATTCAGAAATGACAACAGGCTTATTCGGATCAAAATCTCCTGTTGCGTCATCATTATCTTTGCAACTTGCAAAGATAAGTGTAAGTAAAGCCAGTACTACCCATTGAGTGTACTGACAGCAACTTTTGGTCTTACTTTTCATTTTCATAATACATTGGATTTTATTGGTAAAAATATTTGTATGCATTTTTACAGATTATTTGAATTCTTATTCACTAGTACTTTCATCCAATATCCTCCGATTACAGAACGAGCCTTAAAACCAGTCATTTTGCCTGTTTTCGTATCATGCCAATCACTGATAGGTACTCGTGAAGTCGTTTCATTGATATATTTATAGAGAGGATTTATAAACTTTTCAAAAGTAGCCTGATCCGGAGACATAGTTGCAGTCCACATAATCCAGTCAGACTTTGTATACTCTTTGCGGGAGTCCAATGGCAATCCGTAAGGATTCTGTTTCGTCAAATAATAGTTAATTTCTTTGTCGATTACATTATTTGGGAATAAATTCAAATTCCACATTTTGTCCCAAATCATATTATATTTCTGACTCCAGGTATTCTCACGGTCGAAAGCAAGGCGGTAATGATCACCTTCATTTGCCATTTCTTCCCATTTCACCGCCATTTTCTTGGCTATACCTGCATATTTCTCTGCAACATCATATAAACCAAGCATATGCGCCATTTCGCTATATCCGGCTACACCCATGATCGCTTTTACTGAAAGATTGGCATTATGAGCCCAATGACCGGCGAAGTCATCAGTGCATAATTGGTTCTCCGGGTCCTGTCCATACTCTACGAGATAGTTTGTCCAAGTAGTTAAGAGATCCCAATATTTTTTTACATAGTCAGCGTTTCCTTCGATTTTGCTAATAGCAGCAGCAAGAATTACCATGTTACCTCCTTCTTCAATTGGCATGTCACCTCCATACACTTGACCATTAGCAATAGGATAAGTCCCTAAATCGTGTGCTGGAAAAGGTTTGTTCCAACGACCGCTAGCACTATACTCAAAGATGCTAGTCATCATAGCTTTCTGTAATTCAGGGTTATAAACCAAAAATAGTGGTGCGGATGGATAAGTTAGGTCTACTGTATTTACACAACCATTACTGTTGTTTTCTTTAGAGAACCATAACAAGTTACCTTCTTTATCAGTAAAGAGTTTATGAGCAGAGATCACTTGGCGATAAGATGCCGAACAGATTTCTGCATATTTTTTGCCACCTGCCTTTTCTGCATCGTCATAAATAAGTTCGTCAAAGGCGCGACAACGTTCCATAATAGCCTGATAGTTGTCTCTCAATTTTTCGAAAGCATCGAAGATAGTCACTTTGCCATCATGCTTCCAATAGCCCATACGCTTCTCGTACATATACTCAATAGAGTAAATGTCATCATAACCAAGCATCATGAATCCTTCTTTCCCGCTATTGGAGACAGAACCGAGATTGTGAACATATGCCATAGCCGGATTATCTTCCTCTTTACGAGTTGTCCATTTAGTCTTTGTAGTGGCTAATGTACCATTTTTCACGAATGATTCTTTCATTCCGTAATAGTCTCCCAAACTGACTGATTTACCTGATCCATTCGTACTAGCAAGATATGCATAACCCCAATCAGCACAAATCAAGTCACCTCTTCGGTCACATATTGGTTGATCGATTGAACCTGCTTCTACATAACTGATACCATTCTTTGATAAGGTACGAGCAACAGTAGGCTGGTTACTTTCGTTAATAGCCAGTTCAGGAGTTGTCTCCATATAGAATTGTACATCATGAGTTTTTTTATCTAATGAACGTACATGATAAGAAACATAGTTTATAGGAGTTGACAATAAATCAAGATCATCAATTAATTGAGGAGCGGTAAACACGACATCAAGCTCTACAGGACCACAAGTGAAAGTATAGTAGGTGGAAGTAGCCAATACGTCTACAGATTTCTGAACAGCTTCATTTGCAAACTTAACAGCATTTTCCTTCTCACGAAACAATCCGAAATCGACATATGAACCACCTGTAGTATTGTGGCAATGGGCAGCGATTACGTTCTTACCTTTACGAAGTTTCTTTTTTGCTTCTTCTGAAAGTTTCAGATATACATTATTCTTCCAGACAAGTCCTGTAGAAACAAGCTTTTCCCCATTTAGATACAACTCAAATACATCATCATGGGAATAGATCAGATAAATATCTTCAGCGATATTCGGTTCATTAAAATCGAAAGTGCGACGAATGTAGATATCGGTATTGTCTCCTTTCCATTCTGTGTGAATACGTTCCATATCACGACTACCAAACGCTGCTTTACCTTTCTTCCAATTGCTATCATCAAACTGAAATTCTTGCCATCCGTTTGATGGTTGGCTGTTAGTGTACGCTGCTTCCCAACGTTCTACATTAGTCATAGGAGCAATAGGTACCAGATTAATTTTATCTTTCCCCAAAAAACGATATACTTTTCCGTCAACACGCAGAGCACCCAATAAAGGTTTCTTCGCACTTGTCCAATGCTCTGTACTACCTTCCATTAATTTATCATAGGGTGACCAGATCGAAAAATAAGGATCTGAAACGATAATAGGCACCGACGGAGCACGTAGCGCTATATCTTTTGCAGGTTTTAATAAGTCAACGGTCTGGGCATTTGCCAACAAGCCGACTGAAAGAGCCATTATGGCTAGCAATTTCTTCATAAATATTTGCTTTAAATTAATCTTCAAATCCAAGGTTATCCATCCATCAATCTTATTTACCTCATAAAACAAGCCCTAAGTATTCTTTTAAATCCACTTTTTACCTTAATACTATCTCACCTTTGAATAATTGCAATCTTTATACCCGTTTTCCTATACCTTTAATATATAATATCAGTACTGTCATATTTAGGATGAAATGTTATGGAGAAGCGGCTAACAAATCGTGTATTTCTAGCAAATATCGAGCTTTAACAAACTCTTTATTTTCCATAGTATCTCATCTTGATGACACAAAATAATGGAATTAATAGAAGAAACAAGGAAAATCTGTGTTCAAGAAAGGACAAAATCTATTCTTTTTTGGATTTCAAACGTTCTTTTAACATACGGAATAGGGGCTCTGACGTTGTTTGAGCAGTATTTATCCTTTTTTGAGCAGATTTTATCCTTACCAACCCAAAATGAAGGTCTATTAATTGATGACTTCTAACTTTAACAAAAGAGATATTGGTCATTTCAGATAGCTTTCGTAAATTTGCAACACGAATGCAATACTGATTATACCATCGCAAAATATATACCATATATTAAACCCAAGTACGTTACCCAAGAGGGAACTACTGTCCTTTATGTTCGATATAATTACAATCGGAACAAGCGCACGCTTATCTCTACCGGATACAATATCAAACCGGAACATTGGGATGCAAAAAGGAAATGGATTAAGCGTGCATGTCCCCATTATGAAGAAATTGATGCCTGCTTGATTAAGATAACATCTAAGCTCGGTGATATTCTCACCTATGCTAAAGTAAACGGCATAGATCCGACAGTTGATTTTGTCTTGCTTGAATTAGAAAAGAACAGGGAATATGATCTGCGTCCTAATCGGGTAGATATGTTT
>ENA-ORTU01003002-ORTU01003002.1-human-gut-metagenome-genome-assembly--contig:-NODE-3002-length-14463-cov-5.477304_pt1 | contig 14463 bp, 13 predicted proteins | sample MGYA00241910_ERZ509184 | MGnify/ENA primary metagenome ERZ509184 (study PRJEB26280, sample SAMEA2338847) | human gut metagenome | biome: human gut; feature: human-associated habitat; material: faeces... | reverse complement strand
CAGACCGTCCACGTTCAAGACCAGCCAAGGCTTTCTGAAAAACCACATCAAGCCGAAGATCGGCAGCATCCCGCTGGCAGACCTAACCTCTCTGGACTTGCAGCGGTTCTACAAGCACCTGCTGGACGGTGGCCGAGTAGACCGCATCGAAGCGAAAAAGAAACCGAAAGGGTTAGCACCGAAAACCGTGCGCAACATCCACCAGATGATCTGCTCGGCGTACAGCCTTGCCATCGAGCAGAAACTGGTGAGCAGGAATCCAACGCAGGGCTGCGCCCTGCCAAAGGTGGAGCACAAAGAGATGAAAACCCTGACCTCGGATCAACTCGGCGCATTCTTCCAAGAGGCCAGGGACAGCGGCGTGTACGAGCTCTACTACCTCGACCTCGCCACAGGACTACGCCGTGGGGAACTGCTGGGATTGAAGTGGACGGACGTTGACCTCGACCGTGGTGTGTTGAAAATCCAACGGGCCATCTCGCGGCAGAACGGTAAGGTAGTGGAAGCTCCGCTGAAAACAAAAAATGCCTACCGCACACTGCCGTTGTCGGCAGGTGCGATAAACGTTCTAAAGGCACAGAAAAACAAGATGGGAAGCAGCGAGTGGGTATTTCCATCGCCCACCGGAGGCCCCATGTCCCCGGACAGCGTGTTGCATATGCTGCACCGCGTTCTAAAGCGCGCAAGACTGCCACGGATACGCTTTCATGACCTGCGCCACACCTTCGCCACCATGGCGCTGCAAAACGGCGTGGATGTAAAAACCGTGTCCTCGATGCTCGGTCACTACTCCGCAGGCTTCACGCTGGACACCTACGCCCATGTCACCACTGACGCCCAGCTCAAGGCGGCGCAAACGATGGGCAATATCCTATCCCGTGCTGTCTGATGGTTTCCGCTATCCGCTCCCGTTGGGGTCAGCGTTTGGGTCAGAAAAAAACAACTCCATAAAACCGAAACATATGAAAAGCAAAAGTCCTCGAAATCAGACGATTTCGAGGACTTTTGGCACGCCGTGAGGGATTCGAACCCCCGGCCTTCTGGTCCGTAGCCAGACGCTCTATCCAGCTGAGCTAACGGCGCATACTTAACTTCTTGCGACTTAAATATAATACCACGTCCTAATATAAAATGCAAGCTTTTTTTGAAAAAAACTTCTTGTTTTTTTTCAGAGCATTTCTCGCTTGTCATAGAGCCAAGTTTGTGCTATTGTAGAAGAAAATGATATGCGATTTTCCGCGGCATTTCGACAGATGCCCCGGGTGTAACGGAGGATGCTATGAGCGCAAATTTCAGAACGCGGATGTTCGGCGGCTTTGACCGAGAGGATGTGGTCGCCTACATTGGGAAGATCACCAAGGAAAATCAGGCCCAAGTGGAGGAGCTGACCAGCGCTGCCGATGAGCTGCGCCAGCAAAACGACGGCCTCATCCGGCAGCTTGCCGTCCTGCACCGACAGGTAAAGAGCTGTGAGGATTCCCACCGGGAAAACGAGGTGCTCACCCAGCAGGTGCAGCGCCTGGAGGAAGAAAACCGGGCTGCGCAGGAAGCACTGCGCCAAACCCAGGCACGGTGCGACGAGCTGCAGGTCCAGGCAGATGAATACGCTAAGATCCGGGACCACATCGCAGATATCGAGATCAGCGCCCACCGCCGGACAGAGGAATTCCGGGCCCAGACCATCCAACGCATCCACGAGCTGGTGGCCCAGCAGCGTGCCTGGTGCAGCGAGAACAGCGTCCGCTATGAGAAGCTGCTGCAAAGCTTCGGTGAAAAGCTCCAGGCCGCCCGGGATGTGCTCCGGGAAACGGATCTCTCCGGATTTGAGGAGATGCTCTGCAGCCTGGATCGGCTGGATGAGGAACTGGACAAGTAATTTTTTGACACTAAAAACCGGATGCCTGTATCTGCAGGCATCCGGTTTTCTATTGGCTTATATGGATTAGATCCTCTCAATCGCTACTTTCAAGCTCACCGGATCGCCGTAACCTTGTACCCGGCATCCTTCACAGCCTTGCGCAGCATATCGTCCGTGACCTCCGGACCCGCTGTAACGGCGGCGGTCTTTTTCTCAAGGTCCACATGGGTGCTGACCCCGGGCAGGGCGTTCAGCGCGCTCTCCACATGGGCGGCACAGTGGGCACACATCATACCCTCAATGGTCAAAGTTCTGTTCATACCGGTTTCCTCCTGTTTTTCAGTTTGATTTTCCTTTGTTGTTTTTTCTTCTGTTACCGGGCAGACCGGCCCCTTCCAAAGGCGCAGGCGCAGGGCATTGGTCACCACACACACGGAGCTGAGACTCATGGCCGCGGCAGCGATCATGGGGTTTAGGGTAAGGCCCAGGGCCGGATACAGTATGCCCGCCGCCACGGGGATGCCGATGGCATTGTAGATAAACGCCCAGAACAGGTTCTCCCGTATGTTGCGGATAACGGCCCGGGACAGCTCCGTTGCGGTGACGATATCCCACAGGGAGCTGCGCATAAGTACCACATCCGCCGACTCAATGGCAATATCCGTGCCTGCACCGATAGCCAAGCCCACATCCGCTCGTGCCAGGGCCGGGGCATCATTGATGCCGTCACCCACCATGACAGTACAGCGGCCCTCCTTTTGGAGCTTTTCGACACATTCCGCTTTATCCGTGGGCAGCACCTGGGCAATCACCCGGGAAACGCCCACCTGCCTGGCAATGGCCTGGGCAGTGGTCTCGTTGTCACCGGTGAGCAGCACTACCTCCCGCCCCGTCTCCCGGAGGGTCTTTATGGCGGCGGCGCTGTCAGGCTTCACAACATCCGCCACGGCGATAAGACCCAAAAGCCGGCTTTCACGGGCGAAATACAGGGCTGTTTTCCCCTGCCGGGCCAAGGTCTGGGCCGTATCGGAAATCGAACTGGTGTCTATGCCGCAGCGGGTCATGTAGTCCAGATTTCCGGCATAGATGGCGGCGCCGTCCAGGTTGGCGCAGATGCCGCCGGGAACAGCTGTGAAATTTGTTACCGGGGATAGCGCCAGCTCCCGCTCCTCCGCGGCCTGGCCAATGGCCACAGACAGAGGATGCTCCGAGGGCTTTTCCACCGAGGCAGCCACCTGCAGCAGTTCCACCTCAGTGATACCGATAGAGATAATGTCTGTGACCCGGGGCCTGCCCTCTGTAACAGTGCCAGTCTTGTCCAGCACCACGGTTTGGGCCTTGCCCAGCATTTCCAGGCTCTCGGCGGATTTAATGAGGATTCCGCTTTGAGCGGCCTTGCCCGTGCCCACCATAATGGCCACTGGTGTCGCCAGGCCCAATGCACAGGGGCAGGAGATTACCAGCACCGCGATACCAATGGACAGGCAGAAGCGGATGCCCTGGCCCCCCGCAAAGTGCCACAGCAGCGCCGCCGCCAAAGCAATACCGATGACCACCGGCACGAACACGGCGCTGATGCGGTCCGCCAGCCGGGAGATGGGCGCCTTGGAGGAGGCCGCCTCCTCCATGAGCCGCACGATCTGAGAAAGGGTGGTATCGCTGCCTACCCGCCGAGCCTCCAGCTCCAGATAGCCGGAGAGCACCACCGTTGCCGATGACACAGTGGCCCCCTCCCCTTTTTCCACCGGCAAGCTCTCTCCGGTGAGGGCGGATTCATCCACCGAGGCGGCTCCGGCAGTCACCACACCATCCACAGGGATCTTACCTCCCTGACGGACGATGACGGTGTCCCCCATCACGATCTCCTCCGCCGGAACCGTAACCTCACGGCCGTCCCGGCGCACCAGGGCGCTGTCCGGCGCCAGGCGCAGCAGGGCCGAGATGGCCCCGGTAGTCTTTTTACGGGAGCGCTGCTCCAAATACTTGCCCACGGTGACCAGGGTGAGGATCATGCCCGCCGACTCAAAATACAGGTCCGGCATGCCCTCGATCCGGCCTGCAATGAGCAAGCCCATTTCAATGAGACTATACACCAGACCCGCCGCTGCACCCAAGGCCACCAGAGAATCCATATTGGGGCTGACCCGAAACAGCCTGGAAAATCCCACTGTGAAATAGGCCCGGTTCAGAATCAGAATGGGGATCACCAGTGCCAGCTCCGTCAGCGCCATCGTCAGGTGATTTTCGTGGAAAACGCCGGGTACCGGCAGGCCCAACATGTGGCCCATACTGATATAAAACAGCGGCACCAGACATATGACCGACCACAGGAGCCGGCGGCCCATGCGCCGGACCACCTCATCCTGCTGCTTATCCGGGGCCAGGTCTCTCTCGTCCGCCTCCCGGGCGCCGTAGCCGGCCCGGATCACTGCATCAATGATCTGCTGGGATGTGACCTGGTTTTCATCATAGCTGGCGTTCAGCCGTCCCAGCATTAGGTTCACCGCCGCCGACCGGACTCCCGGCAGCTGCGCCACTGCCCGCTCCACATGAGCTGAGCAGGCCGCGCAGGTCATCCCCGTCACGGCAAATTGTTTCGTCATAGCAAGCCCTCCTCACTTCATGAGCTTCTGCAGCGTGGTCACCAGTTCGTCAATGACCTCGTCGTCCCCCCGGCGGATGCCGTCGGCCACGCAGGTGCGGATATGGGTGGCCAGCAGCTCCTTGCTGAAGCTGTTCAGCGCCGCGTTCACCGCTGACACCTGCACCAAAATATCCGTGCAGTAGGCATCCTTCTGCAGCATATCCCGCAGGCCCCGGACCTGCCCCTCAATGCGGCTGAGCCGATTTATCAGGCTCCTCTGCTCCTCCGGAGAGCGGTGCTTGGTTTTCTGATGACAGCAGCAACAATCCATTTCCATATACCTCCTGGGGGTATTTTTTATTACCCAGTGATTATATACCCCCAAGGGGTATTTGTCAACGTTTATCCTTCGGTTTGAAGATAATTGCCATGAGCACGCCGAAAAACACAGCCGCCGCAACGCCGCCTGCCGTGGCGGTAAGTCCGCCGGTAAATGCGCCCAGAATCCCCTTCTCGGCCACAGCCTTGGCTACCCCCTTAGCCAGACAATAGCCGAAGCCCGTCAGGGGCACCGTGGCTCCGGCTCCGCCCCAATCCACCACATACTGATACACGCCCACCGCCTGGAGCAGCACCCCCGCTACCACATAACCCGTGAGGATCCGGGCTGGAGTGAGCTGTGTCTTGTCGATGAGCAGCTGGCCGATGGCGCACAGCACGCCGCCGCATAAAAATGCCTGTAAATACTGCATGTCAGTTCTCCTTTCCCGCAGCGATGACCACTGCGTGGCAGATGCCGGGGATGCTCTCTCCCTGGAAGGACGAGGTAGGCGAAAGCAAGGCCCCGGTAGGAGCAAAAACAATTTTTTTCCATCGCCCCGCTTGGATGCCTCCCAGCAGATACCCATTCAGCACCGCCGCCGAGCATCCGCAGCCGGAGGCCCCGGCATGCATATCCTGCCTTTCCCGATCATAGAGCAGCAGCCCGCAATCCGTGTAATTCTCTCCCATATCCAAGCCGTCCTCCCGGAAAAGATCCACCACAATGTCACGGCCCAGCATCCCCAAATCCCCGGTGATTAGAAGGTCGTAGTCCTTCGGCCCCGTCCCCGTCTCTCGAAAGAGCGCCGAGAGGGTATCGTAAGCTGCCGGGGCCATGGCCGCACCCATGTTGTTTGCATCCTTGATGCCCATGTCAACAATGCGCCCGCAGGTGACGTGGGTAATATACGGCCCGTCCCCTTGGGCGCCCAGGATGCAGCAGCCGGAGGCCGTAGCGGTCCACTGGGCCGTGGGTGTGCGTTGGTTGCCGTAGAGCACAGGCATCCGGTACTGCCTCTCGGCGGTGCAGAAATGGGAGCTGGTCATAGCGGCCACGATGGAGGCAAAGCCGCCATCGATAAGCAGAGCCGCCAGGGACAGGCTTTCGCCCATGGTGGAACAGGCACCATAGAGGCCATAAAAGGGGATTTTGAAGTCCCGAAGGCTAAAGGAGGTGCCGATGCACTGATTCAGCAGATCCCCTGCCAGCACATAGTCCAGGTCCTCCGGTATAAGTCCCCCCTTCTCCATGGCCCGCCGTAGGGCGAACTGCTGCATGGCGGATTCCCCCTTCTCCCAGCTTTTCTGCCCGAAGTAGGCGTCCTGATTCAGCTCATCGAAATAGCCGGCCAGCGGGCCCTGGGCCTCCTGTTTACCGCCTATGTTGGCGTAGGACAGGACACTCACCGGGCTCCCCAGCCGCACGGTCTGCCGCCCCAAGCGTTTTGATGTCATAGCTTCCATCCCCTCGCATAAAGATATCCCTATTGTGCCACCTTTTTCCCGGAATATGAAAAGAATACCGGATTTTTCATAGAAAATCCGGTATTCTTTTCACATTTTGGATTCCATCACCGCCAGCACGCCGGCCGCTACGCTAATCTCTGCGTCCCCCTGCCACTGGTTACTCACACCGATGGGAAAGCTGTTCTCCACAGTGACATTCTCCAGCTCATATTTGGTCCCGTGGATGCTCACCCCGGTACACCGGTCCGACAGGGCCAGCACCGAAAGGGACCAGCCTTCCCGCTCCGGCACGGTGATGCACCCACCGGTAAAGACCCGTATCTCCGTCTCCCGATCGATGATCCGTACCCACACCCCGTGCTTTACGGCAAAGGCTGCCGCCTGCAGGTTTCCCAGCAGATGGTCAAGCCGCCCTCCCATAGCGCAGTAAAGCCATATTTCCCCGCAGCCGACAGTAACTGCGTGGCGAATGGCCGCCATGGTGTCGGTATCGTCCTTTTCCACCGGCAGGTCAAGCCTTGGTACATCCCGGGGCAGCGGCCCCGTGTAGGAGTCAAAATCCCCTACCAGCAGATCCGGCCGCAGCCCGGCCTCGTGCAGGTACTCGTAGCCCCGGTCACAGGCGATGATATAACCGCACTTTTCAATGTCCGCCAAGGGTGAAAACCGCCCGCCGGACACAATGGCCCAAGGTTTTTTCATAGTGCATCCCTCCCTGTCAAAAGCTGCCGATGGGAATGGATCCGTCGTCCCTTCCCTTTTCCACGCTGCGAATCTGCAGCCAGTAGGTGCTGCCGTTTTCCATCTGCACCTGCACCCGGTCCCCGGCCCTGTGGCCCAGCACCGCCCGGCCCACAGGGGATTCCTTGCTGATAAGCCCCTTCAGGGCGTCCTGCCGCAGGGTGGTCACCAGGGTGATTTTTCGGCTTTTCCCGGTGTTTTCCATGTAAATCTCCACCGTGTCATATAGGCCCGCTGTGTCTGCTTCGGACCGCTCCTCAATGACCTTCGCGGTCTTGATCATCCGCTGCAGATAGCAGATGCGGCTATCATTCCGGTTTTTCTCCTGCTTGGCACATTTGTATTCAAAGTTCTCGCTGAGGTCGCCAAAGGCCCGGGCGGTCTGCACATCCTCAATAAGCTTTGGCCGCAGCTCCCGCACGCGGTAGTCGATCTCCTCCTGCATTTTCTGAATGTCGCTTCTGGTCAATTCATCGTACACTACGATCCCTCCTTTATAATATCCGCCAGATATTCCAGGGCCCGGGGCAGGTGCTGGAGATTCAGCCCCGAATAGTTCACCACAAGGGTGTGCTGCCGAGCGCCTTTTTTGTCATGATAGTAGTCCGACAGCACGGCGAGCCTTAGCCCCTTTTCCGCCGCCCGGTGCTGCAGGACGTCGTCCGGCAGGCTTGTCTGCAGCTCCGCCAGGAAATGCAGCCCTGCGTCCTGGCCGGTGATCTTCACCCGCCCCGCCAAAGGCCCCTGCAAAAATGCCGTTATCACCTGGTCACGCTTCTGTCGGTATCGGTTGCGCATCCGGCCCAAATGCCGCTCAAAATATCCCTGCTCCAAAAACTTCGCCAGGGTATACTGCTCAAAGCCCGACACGGTGCAGGCGTAAAACCCCAGCTTCTCCCGGTACCGCTCCAGGAGCTTCGGAGGCAGGATCATATAGCTGATACGGATGGACGGCGCAATAGTCTTGGAAAACGTGTTCAGATACACCACCCGCTCATTCTCGTCCGTGGAGTACAGGGACGGGATGGGCCGCCCCACAAAGCGGAACTCGCTGTCGTAGTCGTCCTCCAGAATATACCGCTCCGGCTGCTCCGCCGCCCACCGCAGCAGCTCCTGCCGCCGGCCGATGGGCATCACCGTGCCGGTGGGATAGTGGTGAGTAGGTGAAATATGCACCACCTGAGCCAAGTGCCGGCGCAGCTGAGCGGCAGAAAGCCCCGCCTCGTCGATGCCGACGTACTGTACCTGCACCTGATTGCTCTCATAAATAGCGGCAATCTTGCTGTAACCGGGATCCTCCACAGCGTAGCACTTGTCCCGGCCCAAAAGCTGGATCAGCAGATGATACAGCAGCTCCGTCCCGGCGCCCACAATGATCTGCTCCGGATCCACCTGCATCCCCCGAAACTGCTGCAGATATCCCGCAATGGCCCGCCGCAGCTCCGCGGCCCCATTGTAGGGCGCCGCCCGCAGCAGCTGCTTGTCCTGCTCCAGGAGGGTCTGGCGCATAAGCCTGGCCCAAACGGTGAAGGGGAAGTACGCCGGATCCATGGTCCCGGAGGCGAAATCCAAAAACCACCCCTGCTCCCTTTCCCGGCCTGCCTGCGCAGGCCGCGCCGTCTGCCGGCTCTCCGGCGGGCGCTCCACCTCCGACACAAAATAGCCGCAGCGCTGCCGTGCGTGGATATACCCCTCCGCCTGCAGCTGCTCGTAGGCGTTTTTCACCGTAATGGTGCTCACCTCCAGGTGCTGGGCCAGGGTCCGCTTTGAGGGAAGCCTCTCCCCGGAGTGCAGCCGCCCGGAGAGAATATCCTCCCGGATAAAGCGGTATAGCTGCTCGTATAAGCTCTCCTTTTTCTGCTTTTCCAGTGTATAGGTCAGCATGTCGCCCTCCATCTGGTATTATTGAATAATATCGCTATGGGTATTTTAATATATCCAGTTCCCACTATAATACAGACAGAACAAAAAAGCAAGAGGTGACCTGTATGAAAGATCTTCGCATCCGTAAATTAGTCTATGCCGCGCTGATGGCGGCGCTGACCTATGTGGCCACGATGGTCATTCAAATTCCGTCCCCCATGCAGGGGTATGTGAATTTGGGTGACTGCTGCGTGCTGCTGTCCGGCTGGCTGCTGGGCCCCTGGTGGGGCGGTGCTGCCGCCGGCATCGGCTCCATGCTCACGGACCTGCTCAACGGCTATGCCCATTACGCCCCCGGCACCTTCGTCATCAAGGGCTGCATGGCCATTGCCGCAGCACTTCTGGCCAAGGCCATGGGCCGCAAGGCAGGCGGCTATGTGGTCAGCGGCATTGTTGCCGAGGTGATTATGGTCGCTGGCTACTTTGGCTATGCTGCCCTGCTCCTGGGCAAGGGCATCGGCGCCGCCGCCAGCATCCCCGGCAACCTGGTGCAGGCCGTTATGGGCCTGGCCATCGGTCTGATCCTTTTCTTCCTGCTCAAGCGCAGCAAGGCACTGGACAAACTGGGCCTGCAGTGATACACTAAGGGTAGTGGTTTTTCCCCACAGGAAAGGATGAGATTCTATGGCTGGAACCGTGCATGAATTGGAGCAGAAGGATTTGTTTTGGCAGGTACAGAGTGAGGCGGCCAAGGCTGCCCAGCAGCTGGTGGACCAGGCGCACCTGCACCAGGGGCAGATCGTTGTGGTGGGCTGCAGCACCAGTGAGGTGGTGGGCAAGCGTGTGGGCAGCTGGTCCACGCCGGAGATCGCCCAGGCCATTTTTAATGGCCTGAACAGTGTCTTTGCCCCCCAGGGCATCTACATCGCCGCCCAGTGCTGCGAGCATCTGAACCGGGCGCTGATCGTGGAGCATGAGGCCGTGCCGGGCGCGGAGATCGTGAATGTGAAGCCCCAGCCCAAGGCCGGCAGCTCCTTTGCCACCGCCGCCTATAACAGCTTCCGCCACCCCGTGGCGCTGGAGGAGATCAAGGCCGACGCGGGCCTGGACATCGGCGGCACCCTTATCGGCATGCACCTGAAGAAGGTGGCTGTCCCCGTGCGGCTGGATCAGAGCCATATCGGCAGCGCCATCGTCCTGGCCGCCCGGGTCCGTCCCAAGTTCATCGGCGGCGAGCGCGCCATTTATGACGAGAGCCTCAAGGACGGGTATCCGGATTTTGAGTGAGGGATCTTGCATTTCAATAGGAAACCGACCGGCCCTGTGGCCGGTCGGTTTTTGTTTTTGGGGAGGTGTGCAGGGTGGAGGGCTATAGTACTCTCCCCAGGACTGCTGCGCATTCCCTGGGGGAGTACTATATTACCAAGATACTGACCAATCGCCATTACTCAGCACTCCAACACCACCGTTGTCTGCTAATGGATTATCAAAAATGAACCAAACACCCACATCCTTGACGCGATCTACATAATACCAATTTGAATTAAGCCATAGGCTTCCTGTCGCTTCCCATATATGGTAGCCGTTCATAGCACCATATCTTTCAAGTTCTTCAATATGACATTTCACCGTTCCGCTCAGTCTATCTACCTGCTCTCCGTTCAAGTTTTTCACATAATAATTGTTATAGTGATATTGATCCCGTTCTGACTTAGGCGGGGTATAGCTGTATGTCGCCGTAACCGTCATCGCACTCAGATCCAGGTCAGCGAGCGTCACTGTGTAACCACTTCCGTCATCGTATGTACCTGTATACGTCTTTCCATCCAGCAATTTCTCCAAGTTCCATTGTACATCCACGACCTCATAATCGCCGGATCCGCAAGCACTCCAAGTGTCATTTTCCTTGTAATACTGATAGGTCTGCGTCCTTTTAACGGTGGCCGCCCCATACTCGCCGCTATAAAACAGGGTCAGCTCCTTGTTTCGCCAGCGGCGGTGGACCTCATAGAAATTCTCCGGCAGCGGCAGCGGCGGGCGGCCGAACTTCACCCCCCGGGCCTTGGCCGCCGCGATGCCCTCCTGCTGTCGGCGGCGGATGTTTTCCCGCTCTGATTGGGCCACAAAGGACAGGATCTGCCGCACCAGATCGGCTATAAATGTGCCCATGAGGTCTTTTCCCTGCCTGGTGTCCAGCAGCGGCATGTCCGGCACGCAGATGTCCACCCCCTTTTCCTTGGTCAGCAGCCGCCATTGCTGCTGGATCTCCCTGTAGTCCCGCCCCAATCGGTCAATGCTCAGCACATAGAGCAGGTCGCCCGGCTTCAATGTCTTCACCAGCCGCTTGTACTGAGGCCGGTGAAAGTCCTTTCCCGACTGCTTGTCCAAATAGATGTGCCGCATCGCCACGCCCTTGCCCCGCAGTGCGATTAGCTGCCTGGTCTCGTTCTGGTCCACACTGGACACGCGGATATATCCATATACGTCCATAAGCCCTCCTTTTCCTGCAAAAGAGGCCGCACCGCCCCCCTGCTCATGTGGTTCGATCTTACACCTATGGACGCAGGCAAAAAAAGAGTTGCCTCTTCCGAGACAACCGGACACAAAAAAGCCGCCTCCCGGCGGCTTTTTTATTGTATTTTCACGGCGCAATGGGGAATATCAGCTTCAGTACGCCGAACACCACCAGGCATATACCCGCAGCAATAAGGGCGCGGAAGCAAACTTTTCTATTTTTCTGCGCCAGCTTCTCGTCCTCCTCGTTCTGCCAGCGCACATAAAACCACGCCGCAAACAGCAGGCTGACAAGGGGTCCGAAAATCAGACCGATCATCGCGACAAATCCCATCGTGAATTCCTCCTCCGTTTTTCTGTAGTATACCGAAAAAGATCCCCTCCGTCAAGGTGCATTCCCACCCAGCCGGGAAGCACTCCCCCTCTGCTTTGGCAGGATTTCACAAGCGGCGATACCTCTTGCGCTCTCATTTTGCATATACATTCTAAATTTGTATTTATCGTAAATATTTATTCATTATATACTTGACATTGGTGAATATTTATGTATAATCAAGTCATCACATAAAACCGTGCGTTCCTCAGCGCCATGGAGGTTCAGCACAGGAAGGGAGAACAAAAATGAAAACAATGAAGAAGCTTTGGATCCTTATGGCAGCACTGACCGCCACATTATTGCTCTGCATGATCAGCGCATCGGCCTGCACCATGGTCTATGTGGGCTCTGACCTGACAGACGACGGTTCTTCCTTCATGGCGCGAAGTGAGGACTATAGCAACGGCTACAACAAGATTGCCTATGTTAACCAGCACGGCAAATATGCCGCCGGCAGCGTATATGAGGGCTGCTACGGCTTCACCCACACCTTCACCCATGACAGCTACGCCTACACTGCCACCTCCGATGACAACATCTCCGGTGTGTGCCCTGATTGCGGCCAGACCCATCCCCACACCCCCATGGAGGAGGTCGGCTCCAATGAAAAGGGTGTCTCCGTCTCCGCCATGGTCACTCTCAGCCCCAACGGCGCCGTGGTAAATGCCGACCCCATGGAGGACCTTGGCATCTGTGAAAGTGATATGGCTACCATCCTCCTCAGCGAGGCCTCCAGCGCCAAGGAAGGCGTGGAGCTACTGCTGAACATCTTCGACACGGTTGGTGCCGGCGAGCCCTCCGGTGTGCTTATCGGCGACCAGAATGAGATCTGGTATGTAGAGAACTTCACCGGCCACACCTATACCGCCGTGAAGCTGAGTTCCGATATGATCACCATGAACCCCAATATGGGCGCCATCGGCCTGGTGGATCTGGATGACACGGACAACGTCCTCTCCTCCGCCAACCTCATTGAGGTGGCCAAGCAGGCCGGCACCTATGAGGGCAGCGAGACTGAGAATACCATCGATGTTTATAAATCCTACTGCGCATATGCAAACGGGAGCCCCAATACCCGGCTGGTAAACGGCCTGAACTACTTCCTGGCCTCTGATACCCTGTCCGCTTCCACCATTGCCCCCGAGGACTTCACCATCTCCAACGTGAAGAACGGCAAGGTTGTTTCCCTGTATACGAACATTCAGAACAAGCTGGGCAAGATTAGCATTCATGATATGGTGGACTACTATAAGGTGGATGATATCGCCAACATCGGCAGCCTGGAGTGGCACATTTTCCAGATCCAATCCGCCGACGCTCCAGAGACCGGCACCATCGAGTGGTTAGCTATGGAGCACGGCCAGTACTCCGTGGCCATCCCCTACTTTCCCTCTCTGACCACCGACATGTACGATGGCTATAAGTTTGGTGGTGAGGAAGCTACTACCACCGATACAGCCCCGGCCGATCCCTATGGCAACTATGCTTTCTCCAGCTACTGGGGCAGTGGATACGTCGTCCTTCCCGAGGGCTGGGAAAACGGCTACTACTGGACCGTGGATGCCCTGTCCAACTATGCGCTGTCCGACCAGTGCTCTGCGGAGGACAATACCCTGATCCACAGCGAGCTGGCCAAGATGCAGCAGCTCTGCTACGACAAGGCCGCCGAGATGAAGGCCACTTTGGCCGAAATGAGCGGTGACGAGGCAAAGGTATACGCCACCGAGCAGAGCGCCTCCCTGGCTCAGCAGGCGCACACCCTGACCCTGGAGCTCTACAAGCATGTTGTGTCCCACGAGCACACCTATGGCGAGTGGGAGACGACCACGGCTCCCACCTGCAAGGACGAAGGCATTGCCACGCAGACCTGCAAGTTCTGCGATGCGACTCAGACCAAGAGCCTGCCCAAGTCCGATGTCCACAGCTGGGATGACGGTGTTGTGACCAAGACCGCCACTACCGAAGCGGACGGCGTCAAGACCTACACCTGCACCGTGTGTCAGGCAACCAAGACGGAAGCTATCCCCGCCTTTGCGTCTGATGCCGGCAGTGATGCTCCCGCATCGGAGCCTAATCCCGCCACCGGTGACAGCGCAAGCCTTATGCTGCTGGGTGCTGTAGTGCTTCTGTCCGTAACCGGCATCGTATTTGTGGTGAAAAAGAAAATTTTGGTGAAGTGAGATAGTCCCTGTAAAAGAATGACCCCCGGGCCCTCCCTATGGAGGACCCGGGGTGTTTTTGTTGTGGGGGCGACGGAATAAGATCACTCCGCCCTACGCAATTTTGAGGATTGGATAAAGACAGATGAACAGCGGTGTCCGCCCCCACACAATTGCAAGGAGTTTTTCGCAGTGGGCGGGGTAGAACCCCGCACCTACGGATAGCTTGGTGGCGCGGTGGGGCGGGGTACCCCCTACGGAGAGGTAGAGGGTGCCCCGCTAAAAGGCCGCACAGAGTTTGCCGCCCGCAGGCGGCAAAAAAGTTTAAGTCATTTTTCACCGCAACATGTGCGTGGGAAAATATTCCTCTCAGGCGAGAAGTAATTGAATTTTGCCGCTTGCGATAAAATTATGCGCGCGGCAGACTTGGGGCTTTTTGGCAGAAAAAAAGGAGATTATTCGCCAGAGACGATGAAAGGGCTGTCCCAAAGTGGGACAGCCCTTTTTGAATTGGTAAACAGAGCCTTACTTAGCGGCCTTCTGGGCCTTGATGGACTCAATCAGCTCGGGAACGACCTTG
>ENA-ORTU01002993-ORTU01002993.1-human-gut-metagenome-genome-assembly--contig:-NODE-2993-length-14517-cov-3.263380_pt1 | contig 14517 bp, 11 predicted proteins | sample MGYA00241910_ERZ509184 | MGnify/ENA primary metagenome ERZ509184 (study PRJEB26280, sample SAMEA2338847) | human gut metagenome | biome: human gut; feature: human-associated habitat; material: faeces... | reverse complement strand
GACGAACGATTTGAGCGCCGCCTCGCTCGACAGGTATTGGAGTATCTCGACTACGGAACTGATGCCCGAGCCGAACATCATGCCCAGGATGAGGATGACCATGATGTCCTTGATGCGGCGGCTGACCGCCATCACGACCAGCAGCACGAGTGCCGCGCCGAGCCATGCCGCGCCGGCGATGCCGAGCGACTGCACGAACGAGTGCGCCGAGACGCCCAGCAGGGGAGCCCCCAGCAGGAACAGCGCTACGCCCAGCCCGGCGCCCGAGCTGATGCCCAGCACATAGGGCCCGGCCAGCGGGTTGCGGAAAAGGGTCTGCATCTGCAGGCCGCTGGCGGCGAGCGCCGCGCCGGCCAGAAGTGCCGTGACGGCTTTGAGCAGCCGTATCCGCAGGATGATGTCCCGTATGGCGGGGTCGCAGTCGCCGCCCGTGAGCGCCGCCCAGATGTCGGCGGGCGCCACGGCGACCGAGCCGACCAGGAGGTCGGCCGTGAAGAGCACCACGGTCAGCAGCGCAAGCGCCGTGAAGAGGAATGTGGTTCTGCCGGCTGCCATTTAGCGGTACTGGAATTTGAAGGAGGTTTCGTAACGTACGTCGACGGGGAGGCCGTTGGCCGTGCCGGGCGTCCACCTGGGGGATTTCTTCAGGGTGTCGATGGTGAAGACTTCATAGCCCTGCCGCACCATGGCGATGCCGTCGTTGAAAGGATAGGCCTTGGTATACCGGCAGGGGATGGCTTCGGTGCCGTTGCGGTCGGCTAAGCCGTAGAGCGAACCCCGTTTGATGACGGCGCGCCCGTCCGAGAAATAGCGGAACCACGGTTCCGCGCCCGATGCCGCCGTTTGCAGGCAGAGCAGAGCCGACAGGAGCATTGCGAGCCGTTTCATTATTCGAGCCTTTTATAGTAGTAGAGTTCCGCGGTGTCGGCGGCTTGGGGATTGAATATGGCGCACAGGTCGTGCAGCACCAGGTCGGGGCGTATGACGCCCGACTCCCAGAAATCGGAGCCTCCGGCAGGGGTCTGGCGGCGGTTGTTGTTGAAGACCTGCCGGTTGCGAACGGCGGGGACGTCCGCGAACTTGGGGTTCTGGGCCGTGAGTTCGGCCAGGGTATTGCACGGGCCGACGTTGATCCACGTGTCGGCGGCTGAGGCCAGCAGGTAGGCCTCTTCGAGGTCGACGGCGACCGAGGTGTCCGAGTTGTTTTTCGTGTAGACGTATTCGCCGCCGGCGTCTTCGATCAGGCGCACCATGAAACTCCGCGACGAGGGCATGAACCAGGTGTCGCGGTAGGGCGTGTTGAGCATCACTTTGGGGCGGGAACCGCCGGCTGCCCCGGCGATTCGGGCCTTGAGCGCGTTATAGCGTGCGGCGATCCCGCGGAAAGTCTCGGCACCCTTGTCGCGGACGTTGCACAGCTCGGCGGCCACCATCAGCCATTCGGCCTTGCCCAGAGGCGATTCTTCCATATAGTCCCCGATATATATATAAGGAATGCCCAGTTCGCGGAGCTTGCCCGTGACGACGGTGTTTTCGCCCGTCACGCCGTAGAGCAGGACGAGGTCGGGCCGCATGGAGGCCAGCAGTTCGAAGTTGAGGTTGGTGTCGTATCCCACGTCGCGCACTTCGCCGCAGTAGCGGTGTTCGTTGACGTAGGTGTTGCTGATGTAGTAGATGCCCGAAACACCGGAGATGCGCCGCACCTCGCCCAGGGCGTCGAACATGGCCACATGGCTCGAAGACATGCAGACGACGTGCCGCACGGGGGCTTTCACGACCTGGGCGTCGAGACCCGCCGGGGCTTTGGCCCCCTCGCGCAGGATGAGCAGGTGCTGCTCGACGTTGCCGGCCCCCTGCCACGGGTTGCGGACGGTGACCAGGGTCGCGGCGTCCTTGTCCGAGCCGCGGATGTCGAATCCCGAAGCATATTCGGGTGTGTAGACCTCGATTGTGAAATCTGCGGCAGAGCGCGTTGCGGAGCCTCCGCAACCGCTGGCCAGGAACCCGGAGAATACCGCTATGAGAAGTGCGAATCGTTTCATTGAGGACAAAATTAGAAAAAAATCCCGCAGAAATGTGACGATTTGTGAAAAATACACTATATTTGCACTCCGAAACGCTACGGGGTGTAGCTCAGCCCGGTTAGAGTACGCGTCTGGGGGGCGCGTGGTCGCAAGTTCGAATCTTGTCACCCCGACAAGCGAAAAGCCTTGATAATCTGATGATTGTCGAGGCTTTCTTGTTTTTGGGCATTTTTCGAATCCTGTGTGTTCGACCCCTTTCCTACGGCGTTCTGCGCGGGGTGTGTAAACCAAGGTGTAAACCGAAATCGGTATGGACGCCACAATTTCAGTAATTTGTTTCAAGAGCAAAACCCTTGCAAACGGGGAGCATCCGTTGATGTTGCGTGTCACGAAAGACCGCAAACGCATTATGAAAAGTCTGGGTTTATCGGTGCATCCCAACGATTGGGATTTCGACCGCAATGAGCCGAAACCCAAATGTGCCAATCGCAAGTACATTCAGCAAATCATTCTCAAAGTCAAATCCGAGTACCAGACCAAACTGTTGGAGAAGTCCGCCCGTGAGGAGGACTACACCGCTGAAACGCTTGTAAGGGAGCAGGCCAAGCCTCAAATCCAGACAGAAACGGTAGACAGTTTTTACCGACGTACAATCGCTCAATTAAAGCAAGAGGGAGCGGTAGGCAACGCTTATGCCTATATGAACTCTTATTACCTGCTCAAAAAGTTCAACGACGATAAGCCCTTGTCCTGCCTGTTCAGCCAGATAGACGATGCGTTTTTGAGTGCTTTCGAGAGTTGGATGCGTTCACGAGGCAACAAAGAAACGACATTGAGTTTCCAGATGCGTACCTTACGAGCCGTATTCAACCGAGCCGTAAAAGCCAAGATTGTCAGCAAAGAGAAAAATCCCTTTGCGGAGTACAAGATTAGTAAATTCAACACCCGAACGCCGAAAAGAGCGTTGAGCAAAGCCGACATAATGAAGATTGTAAATGCTGACTGTACGCTTGAAAAGCCTGTTTGCCGATTGGCACACGACCTGTTCGTATTCTCCTACCTGTGCGGTGGAATTTCATTTGTCGATATTGCCAATCTTACTCCAGAGAGCATTGCCGAGGGGCGATTGATTTATCGCCGTCAGAAAACACATGGAGCAATCAATATTCCATTTTCCGAACAGGCAAAGGTCATTGCCGAGAAATATGCGGCTTATTGTGAGCATGCAGGCTACTTGTTCCCTATTCTCAATATGCACAGGCACATCACGCCACAGCAGAAACAGAATAGAGTTCATAAGGTCTGCCGACAGGTAAATCTGGCCTTACAGGATTTTGCCAAACGACAGGGGATAAAAGCGACGGTCACCACCTATGTAGCTCGTCACTCATTTGCAACCGTACTGAAAAAGTCGGGTGTAAATATCGGCATCATTTCCGAGGCATTGGGGCATCATAGCCTCAAAACCACACAGATTTACTTGGATTCGTTTGAGAACAGCCAAATCGACGCGGCGATGCAGAATTTGCTATGACGAGTGACGTATTTTGGAATATGCCGATTTATTAACCCCCTGAAAATTGTGTCACCTTTAAAAAGAGATTGTCTGGAAACGGACAATCTCTTATTTTTTTGCTAACTTTAAAGAACTAACCATTAAAACTATACCTACTATGAGCGATTATGTTGTAAGCGAATCCGAGTATGAAGCCATGATGGATGCCGAGAACGCCCAGTTCGTAGAACTGAAAGCGGTTTCTTGGTCTGATTTACCCGCCATCGACAATGAAACCGCATTCAGTATGCTGCTTTTACTGATGGAGAAAACACAATACTTGGATTTAATCTGCCGTGCGGCATCGGGCATGGCCTATTATGAATTTGAAGATGTAAACAATATCAAGCGTCAATTATATCTGAACCCCGATATGGTGGATTTTACGCTATGCTACTTGCAAAACGGCCGCAAACGTTCGAACTATCCCAATATCAGCAATGTAGACAAGAATGTCGATGAAGCCTATCTCCTGCGTTTATTCAAACATGACAGAGACCGAAACGTCGGTCGATATAATACCGTCAGCAAGGAATATAAGGCCGTTTACGAATACGGAAGAATCAATTACGGCACATTCCCCTATACGACGGCAGAAGTCGATGAAAAACTAAATCAACTCTGATTCCGATGAAACTTTCAGATATAACCGTCATGCCACCCATTGTTGGTTTGAATGTACAGGAACGGGAATTGTGGGAATTGGCATTCTCGGATAATACTCGTTATTGCCATCTCTTCCGTAAGATGGTACGGGATGGCGTACAAATCAACGGGCAACTCCGTCTTGAACACGGTATTCCCGAATTTCATATAAAGATAGCTGTCGAAGATAGACCAGCCTCTATTTCAGTCTGGCTTACCCCCGAATATGAACATTTCCTATTAAAATATCTGTTTACGGGTACTAATACAGGATTCCCGACATACCTTAAAGATTACCATATTCCCAATCCCCATTCCGACGCAGATTATTTCTACAAGCATATAAAGCGAGAGGTGGAGCGAGGTGCGGCAATCTTTCGGGATGAAGAACAGGACGGCATAAAGGGAACGCGCGTCATGGCCAAATATCCGTTCGGGAGTATCGACTATGGATTCTACCCATTGGCACAGGCGGATTTATTAGCAAAGCTGGCGACCACGATTCCCTATGCCTATTCCTTTGCACCGACAGACATTCCCGACCTGCAAAACAATAAACTGCCGATAGAAGAACGGGATATTGCCGCAGGTCAGCATTTGGATTCGGTATTTAAAGAGATACCCACCGATACGATTATCGACAAGACCATTTGCGGCGTCGGTGCTACATGGTTGGAAATTCATTCCGAACGGAACTCGATTATCATTGAACCGAACGTACCCGTCATAATCGGCAAGGAGCAACAGCATCCGAACATTATCGGAGTATATGGGGAAACGATGTCGGCAGAGGTGATTAAACAACGGATTTCAGAGCAGACAGGCCCTGTGAAGCTAATGACTACTCCCGACAGCTATCCGAAAGTAATCAATGCGCTCAAACAACTGAAAATTCCCTATCTGCAACAGTATTTCCTGCTGTTCGATGAATGCGAGAAGATAGTGGCCGAGGTGGATTACAGACTGCATATAACCTTGCCTATTGACGATTTCTTTAAATTCACCCACAAAGCGATGGTTTCGGCAACTCCGATTGTCATAGACGACCCGCGTTTTGAAGAACAGGGATTTAAAATCATTAAGATAAGGCCGACATACGATTACAGCAAGGAATTGGAGTTGAAGCCGACCAACAATGTAGAGGTTATGCTAAGGCAGACCCTCGACGACTTTAAGGAAAGCACCACGCCAATCTGCATATTCTATAATTCGGTGCAGGGTATTAAGGAATTGATTGATTCGTTCAAGATAGGAGATGATACGCATGTCTATTGCAGTACGGATGCTTGTAAGGAACTCCATAAAGAGGGGTACAAGGCATTTGATTCCGTAACGGACACAAGCGGAAAAACCGTATTGAACAGATATAATTTCTTTACCAGCCGTTTCTATTCCGCGGTAGATATTACGCTCGATTATAAGCCCGTGGTCATTATGGTTACGCAGGTTTATAAAGCACTCCCCAAACAGACGCCCTATTCACTCATCGACCCCGAAACGGAAGCAATCCAAATTGTGGGCAGATTCCGCAACGGTACGGAGCAAATCATCCATATAACCAACACCAACTCCGAGATGATATATAAAGACAAAGCGGAATTGGAAACGTTTTTAAAGGAGCAACACGCAGGATTTCATAAACTGCTCGATTTGAGAAAGACATTGACAACGCAGGGTGAACTCTATCTTGTAGACCAAGCCATAGAACGTGTCGAATACAAGCGTTTGGGATTTGTAACGGATAAAGGAGAAATCAACTATTTCCGCTACAACAACGCCTATCTGGACGAACGGCTGAAAATCCTTTACCGCTATCCCGCAACACTTTATAAAGCCTATTGCCGAAGCGGAGCATTTAAAGTCGTATCCAATGCGGAATATATGGCTTATACGGATGAAGAACGCAAGGAATTAAAGAACGAGAAATCCAAATCGGAACGAATCAAATTGCTTTTCACTCTGTTTTCCCGTTTGGAACTTTCGGATAAGTTTTATGACAAGCAATTCTATCAAGAGTTGCAGAACGAATACGCCCTTTATTACGAAGCGTATCACACGATAGGATTGCGGAAAGTCAAAGAGTTGAATTATATTGATTCGGATGTCCGTACAGAGATAAAGCGTGTCAAATTCTTAAAACAGGCGAAAGCCGAAAGTGTCATTCAAGAGGTTTATGCCGCCTTTACCCCGAATACAGCCTATAATACAGCAGAAATTAATTCAAAGATGCAGGCCATTTATGATAGTCACAACATTGAATATGACAAACGAGGGATAAGCAATTTTATAACGCTATACTTTGAAGCAACCGAAACACGAACAGGAATAAAACGAATTTGGAAATTGGGAAATAAGAAACTGTAATTGATAATAAGTACAAATGAACTGTAACAGTCGAAATAAACTTTTTAAACAACTGAGCCTTCCTATTAAAAATGAGTTGTTTGACTCCATAACTAAATTTTCCACACAAATAAACACGTTGCCAAATATATTTGGTATAAAAAAGTGGAACGAGAATTATAACCGCGCTATGGATACAATAATCCCTAAAATTCCGATTATCAAAATCCCCGCAATTAAGTTTCCTCCTATTGAATTAATAAATCCTATTACGGATTACGCCAAACAATATTCACAACTGTTTGATTCTTTTAAGACCCAATGGGAACAAATAATTGAATGTATCAATGTTTCGTATCCAGAGAATCTAAAACTACTTGCTAAACATGGTTGGTATATTGAGTTAGATACAGACAAATCTTTAGCCCATATTATTGCTATTGATTTCAATGATGGCTATTCTGATATTGCAGAAGAACTGATGCTCGATTATTATATTAAAAGTGCAGACCGAATTTTTAAAGATTTGTGCAAGCGGCATTCTAAAAGAGCATCTATCTTGACTGAAATAAAAAAATTGTATGATTTAGAATTATACAATTCAAGCATTATGTGCCTATTGTCCCAAATTGACGGGGTTTGTTTTGATAAAGTTGATCAACTTTTTTTTATACGAGATAAGGATAAATATCTACCTAAAATGGTAAAACCATTATCCGAACTGCAAGATGAATTTCTTAAAATGTTTCTCTCACCATTGCTGGAATCTTGCCCTATTTTTGCGGGTGAGGAGCATCTAAATCATTTCCCATGTAAATTAAATCGACATAGAATATTACACGGCAAAGATTTAGAATTCGGTCAAAAGAGTAATTTCTTAAAATGTCTTTCTTTATTAAAATATATCTCCGATCTATTAGGACTTATCGAGAGAGAAAAAGAGAATGGAAATAACGTGTAAAATTGTTTTGTGACATATTTTCAATATTTCTCTTTTATATACCCCTTGAAAATTGTGTCACTAAATAGAACCATATTATAATCACAACTAAAAATGGATGATAAATTTTGGGCTGTTTTATCAAATGGAAAATTCGTAGAAGCAAATAGTTGGGATGATCTTCAAAAAATGCTTGTTGCGTATAAAGAAAATGTCAAAATGTATATTGCAAGATATTATTATCGTCCCTATATTACTCAATATGGAAATTCTTATTATTGGCCCCATTTTCAGATTTTAGATAAACGAGGAAATGCAAGACCATACAAAAGAGGGCGTTTCAAAATTATCAATATAAATCCAGATTTCGGAAGTTATTATTTCAAACATCGTAGGTTGACCATACTAGATTATAAAACACGGGAAATTACAGAACATTTAATGTACAACGAATGTCATGACGCAAAATTATTTTATAATGATTTGCTTGTCTTGCTTGCAGAATTAGAGCAAAAGGAATACAAAGAAAAACAACTTGAAATATGATTATTTAATTGGGTAGCATCACTCACAAATATAATACTAAGTCAGATAATAAAGCAATGACATATTTCGGGAATTTTCAATTTATATACCCTTTGAAAATTACGTCACCGATTTTTCTCTTTTATATACGCGCCGTAGGCGCTCGTCAGAAACAGGCTATAATGCCTGTTTTTGTTTATATAATCCATACACACAGCTACTCCCTATCAAAGCCCCCTCCCCGTTGTCAAATGTAAAACCGTTTCATATATGAAAACACTTGACAGAAAGGCGGCGGAGATTTTCCGCGCATTGTTGGCATTAAAAACAACCAAAATCGACAACTCGGACGGTACTTATATGCCCGTCCACATTGAACTGATCGGCCGTATCGACAACTACAACTTTTTCTCGCTGGCTCATTACGGACAACAGAACGGAGATGCCATGCGCGACCCCGAAATGCTCTTTGCCCTGCACAAAGAAACACAGCAATTCATTCCGTACTACTATCGCAATGATTATTGCGGCATCGAGCAGAACAGCGTGAAATGGTCGGAAGATGGCGTCTTTCTGAACCGTCGCTTACAGGCAGAACACACCACATTCGCTAACCAATGGCTCCGCAACATAGCCGCTCAACAGCATATCCTATGACAGCACAACGATTGGTAGAAAACTGCGTACTTACGAATCAAACCGCAGTCGTGGATGAAATGCTGAACAAGCACTTGCTTCCCGAAGAATATATCTATCCGTTCTTGGGTGATGTGATGGAATGGTGGTTGATTGATAGCTGGTTGGCAGAACGACTGAAACGAGAGAACCAAGTAATCATTGAGGAATACGGTTGCTGTTGGTGGGGCAGGTTAGCCAGCGGTCAGGCAATTTGCATGGACGACGTGATACAGAAGATTGCAGGAGAATGAAACACGGCCTGCATATCGACATAGTAAAACTGCAAATTACAGAGATTAGGGGCTTTGCGATTCCGAGAAGATTTTGCAACCTCTAATTTCTGTTTTTATGTTAGCGTAAGGTCGATAAATGCAGAATCAAACGACTTGCAAACCACGATTAAAGAGATTATGCAGGCGTAAAGTCTATTTTTAATCTGCAACAGTTCCGAGAAATCGGAAAGATGTTTTGCTTTTTAGTTTGTCTTGTCTATCTTTGTGGGACATACGACAAACACGGAAAGTGTAAGTTTATTCTCGGATACGAATCTGGAAAATTCAAAGAGAGAGAATAGGCCGACATCTTCTCGCGTCATATCCATTCGTGGATATAGGCGTGGGGCTGTTGCTTATTTTATCTCAAGGTTATTCCAGAACCCGTATCCTAAAGTAGGCTTTCAGTCCTGCGCTTTCTTTTACCCATAATCCACTATCGAGGGACGGATAGTAAGATTGGAAACACTTGTTTAACTAAAACTATCTTACTATGAAAAAACTATTTTTATTTGCATTGTCTGCAATGATGATTTGTGGATGCACGGACAATGATAAGGAAGACAATAGTGTCGCGTTCATTTCCCTATCGTCCGATGCCCTGACTTTCGATGCCGAAGGAGGGGAATCCTCCGTGAGGGTAGAGCTTTTTTCCAGCAGCGGCAAGTACAAAGTTTCGGACTGGAAACTGACAGGCGGCGAATCATGGTGTACACCGTCGACAAGCGGTGAACACAGAAGTATTTCAGAGGTCAGGTTCAAAGTGCAGGCGAATACCTCTCCCAATGAACGAACCGCCGCCTATACTTTCACTTGTGGAAATGTAAGTACCCAATTGGTTATCTCTCAAAAGGCATATACTATGGTTCACAACCCGCAAAAGGGGGGATTGCAATCCGTCTTGACCGAGCTGGGATTTTTTGGCGCACCCATCAAATCGTTAAAAATCACGGGTACCTTGGACGAAACAGATTTTTCGGTAATACGAGATATGACTCATTTGAGAAATCTCGACATCGGGGAGGTCGATGTGACCAGACTACCTGAAAAAGCGTTTTATAAATCGGACATCGAAAATATAATCTTGCCCACGAATCTGGAATCCATCGGATATAATGCTTTCACCTTGTGTCACTCTTTGGCGACCCTGACCTTTGGAAAAGAATCGAGACTGTCAACTATTGCCGCTCATGCTTTCGAGTATTGCGGCTTGAAATCGATAGAGATTCCCGCAAGTATGGAAACCATCGGGTCTTATGCTTTCGCCAAAAGTTATTTGGAAACCGTGATCTTTGAAAAAGGGTCAAATCTAACGACTATTGGCGATTACGCTTTTTCTGATACTGGTGAGCCTATGTATGGTAGTCATGGTGAATTTTATACTAAATCTTTAGATGTAGATATGTCGGAATGTACGCAAGTCAAAGAATTGGGAAAATCTGCTTTTAAAACCAACGTGTTTAGGTTCAGAATAGGAACGATAACACCGCCTAAATTGGGTAGCGAGGTTTTCAAAATCTACAGTTCTGATAGATATCTGAGTGTGCCTGCTGAAAGTGTAGAAGCGTACAAAAACAGCGCTTGGAAATTCTATTTTTCAAGCGTTTCCGCATTGAATGAATAAACGAACCTAACAACTTAATAAATGTCAAACTATTCTCCTGCTGTGTTTCGGCATGGCAGGAGAATATAAAAACTATGACAGATATGCTGAACGAAAATGATTTATTGCAAAAGGGCTTTAACAAGGACCAATACGGAATTTATCAAAAAGAAATCAATGGAAGAATAGTAAATTGCTATAAACATCCTAACGACGGCGGTTATTGGGTCTGTGAAATAGATAATATAGGAAATCCTGCTCGATATGACAATCTTGCATCTATAGAAGAATTGGAAAAGTTTATCGAATATACTTGTAACTCAAAGATTGACAATGTAATCATACGTCCATGTAAATGACCCTCCCTATTATACAATTTAATATCTCCCGTCTTACAGCGGGAGATATTATTGCATATTTCATAAATATTTTGTATATTTACATCATAATCAAAGATTTAATCACAATATAAATTTTAGCTAAAATGAAAAGAAAAACACCAAAAATTGATTGAGAGGCAAATACGGAGACTGTCGATGATATTCAGTACTCCTATGTTGCCAAAGCCGTAACTTACGCACGGGATTGCAATGTCTGTCTATTCGTAGGACGAAAAACAGCAGAACCTACACCATTGAAATTCACTTATTATTTTGAACTCGACATCGACCCTGAAAAGGATATGTCAATTTGATTCCGCAAACGAGGGCAGGACATAGCAGGATTCTCCTTTCGGTTAGACCCGCAAGATTGAAAGACAGGCATTTTTGTACTTCCGTTATCTAATCTTATAACATTTCCCAAATCTAACCACACCCTTAATCTCTTTGATGCCCATATAAAGAGTGATACGGTCATATTCGACTATACGACAAGAGAGGGCAAACCGAGTGTATTCAAATTCCCGCTGGCTGGATTCAACGAGAAATATTTAGAACAGTTTATATAAAAGATACGAGGACAGACTTTGACAAGGGGTCTATAATTAGACCGTTTGACAATGTTTGTCCTTACTTTTTCAACTAATAACAAAGCAACATACACTCTCTTAAAAGGAGAGAGCAGGGGAAAATTTTCCCGCGCGTTTTTCTCCACGAGTTACGGCCATAGTTTGTGACCTATACTGGTAAAACTGCAATTCAATTTATTCATCAAATAATCAACCATTTACTAATTTCCTCGGTTAAATTTAGAGTTAAACCGCCAGTTAAACCGCAACGAAAAGACAGAAACAAGGGGCGAACGGGCTATGCGTAAATCATTGATATATAGCACTATTCATATAGGATGGTGCCATAGCTCAGTTGGTAGAGCAAAGGACTGAAAATCCTTGTGTCCCCGGTTCGATTCCTGGTGGTACCACGAAGAGAAACAACCACTTACAGCGATGTAGGTGGTTTTATTTTTGTCCTTTCCGTAGCGGTTTTATGGGTGTTTGGACAGGTTGTGTAAACCGCTGTGTAAACCATAAGTGCCACGATCGAGGTCGTATGCAATAAGTCCAAAGTACTGGCATAGAATGAATCGCCGCTAATGTTACGAATCACGAAAGACCGAAAACTGGAATATTCCAGTATCGGCATCCCGATTAATCCTGCATTGTAGGATTTCGAGAAGAACAAGCCACGTCGTAATTGTCCTAATCGGTTGCAAATCGAACGTCTTATTGCTGGCAAGTCGAAGCCGCCTAACGGGCAAAGATGATCGAATTGCAGGTCGAGAGAAAAGGGGTTACCGCAACGTCGTTACATGAAAGAGTTGCAGATAAGACTACTAAACGCACGGTCGGCAAGGCGTTCCAATCTCAAATCGAGAATTTGAAACAAGCGGGGAGAGGCTATCCAGACTCGCACCGAACGGTACGGACATAAAAAAACCCGGAAGCGTCACGACTTCCGGGCCCAGAAATGAGTATTAACCACTAAAGCGGCTTCTGGTGAACCGCATGATGCAGAGTTCTGCCTGCCTATTGTACAGGGTTCTTCAATTCGAACTTTTCGTAGAATGTACCGAACGAACCGGCACTTACGATATAACGGCAGTTGAAATAGTAAGTTTTGGTAGCCGCATCGTAATAGCTCGAGGCATCGGCATTCGACGAGGTGATGTAGACGGCGCCGTAATTGCTGTCGTCGGCGCCGATGTACTGCTCGGGGACGGTAATGTTACCCTCTTCGTCACAAATGAAGTTAAGTTCGATGCCTCCGCCCCAGTTCGGGATTTTATACATCGTAGTGCCTTCTTTCTGGTAAAGTTCGAGCCCGGGATCGACACCCGAGAACACGCTGTTGTAGGTATAATCGCCCGTACCCAGCAAATTCCACTTCACGACCTCCACATTGATGCCGAACAACGGACTGCCTTCTACCACTTTGTAGGGATCGGCATACTGCTCGTCCTCGATGGCCAGGCGCAGCGAAAATTCTCCGGATGCAGCTTCGTTGAGCGTGATCGACAACGTCGCGGTATCCTCGCCTGCGGCGAATTCTACGGAGGAAGGAACTACGAACAGGTCGCCCGTCTGAAATGCCGTGATGGGAACCGAAGCCGCCTGGGCGGTCTGCAAACGCATCACCGTGAGGTCGATCGTCGTGCCGGTCAGATCCTCGGGAGCTATTTCGTATTCGGACTCATTGAGTTCGGAGAAATACACCTGCATGCAATCCTCGGGAACAGAGGGCGCAGGCTTATAATCATCATCGTCCGAGCAGGCTGCAAAACCCAGCGAGAGTATCGCCACAGCCAGCATGTAGGCTAAATTACAGTAATATTTCATGTTGTTCTCTTTTTTCGGTTAGACACTGCAGTTATTCGATGACGTTTTCGACCGTATCCGACGGATCGGGGTTGTTCATACCGATCAGTGCGGGGTTACTCGACCACTCGGTACGCGGGATCTGGCAGTTCCACCACGGAGCCCGTCCGTCGACCACGAAGCGGTAGCTATCCTCCTTACAGTTGGAGTTGGCCAGGTCGATACCCAGCGCCAGGCGCTTCTTGTACCAGAACGGAATGCCTTCGCCCCAGAACTCGATGCGGGCCTGCAGACCGATCTCGTTCTGGAAGGCTTTGAAATCGGCCGACTGGCAGTTGTAGGACGCATAGCGGTAGGTCTGCATGAAACTGTTGAGCAATGCGATACCGTTCGAGAGGTTCGAAGCCGCGGTAGCCTCGGCCTCGATCAGGTACATCTCCTCGACGCGCATGAGCGGGTGATCGACGGCATTACCCACCGTATAGGTCGTATAATTGCCCTGTCCGGGACGGAACTTGATGGCAACGAGCGAGCCGGGCAATTTGGTCGACGCCGCGGAGTTGGGGTCGAAGAACTCCTTGTAGTCCGGACGGCAACTCTTGTACTCGTAGTAGTCGAACAGCCCGGGATCGAGCCACGAGTGCTTGCGGAAGTCGTCGTCGCTGATCAGCGCATAGAGCTTCGAGTTGATAGCGCGCCCCACGCCCTTGCCGCCATAGTTCGTCCACTGTTCCTCGCCCGACATGTGAGCCATGAAGGAATAGAGGTTGTGAACCTGTTCGGAGGTCTGGGAGGTACACCACATCCAGGCTGAGTTGGAGGTTGCGCTGTTGAAGCCGGTCGTGGGGTCTTCCCACTGCTCCTGCGTCAACGGCGTATAATTGCTCTGGTCGATGGCTTTGCGGGCATATTCGGCAGCCTTTGCGAAAGCGCCGTCTACACCTGCGGAGCCGCGCTCGAGCCATGCACGGGCGCTGATACCGTATACGACGCTCAGGTCGGGCATGGTCTTCACCGTACGGGTGTAGTCGGCCAACATGCGCTCGGCACGCTCCAGGTCGGGGAAAATCACCTGGTCGTAAACCTCGTCAACCGTAGCGCGGGGATTACTTTTCGACTGTTCCTCGGTCGTATTCTCAGTGACGATGCAGCACGCCAGCCCCTTGATGTTCTCGGG
>ENA-ORTU01002992-ORTU01002992.1-human-gut-metagenome-genome-assembly--contig:-NODE-2992-length-14529-cov-3.819953_pt1 | contig 14529 bp, 14 predicted proteins | sample MGYA00241910_ERZ509184 | MGnify/ENA primary metagenome ERZ509184 (study PRJEB26280, sample SAMEA2338847) | human gut metagenome | biome: human gut; feature: human-associated habitat; material: faeces... | reverse complement strand
AAAAAATAAAAGTGCCGCCGGCTGGTAAGCTGATCCATCTGCACCGGATAACAGAAAACGATTGACGCAGCAGCGATGAATTCTGAAAAACTGAAAATTTTGGAGAAAAAATTGAAGTTTTTTCAAAAAAAGCGTTGACAAATCCCGTCGGGCACGCTATAATATATGAGCGTTGAGGGCAGACGCCCAAGACACAAACCCGATGGGGATTCGCATAATGGTAGTGCAGCGGACTCTGACTCCGCCCGTGGGAGTTCGATCCTCTCATCCCCAACCACACCGCAGCAGCCCAGCTGCTGCGGTTTTTCTTTACGGGGTGTAGCGCAGTTGGTAGCGCGCTTGGTTCGGGACCAAGAGGCCGTGGGTTCGAATCCCGTCACTCCGACCACAAAAAGCTCTTTCACCGTCTGGTGAAAGAGCTTTTTGTTTTTCACGGAGTGACGGGATTCGAACCCACGGCCTCGCCACAGCGGGACACAAACAGTCCAGTGGACTGTTTGCGAGAGTGCGGGAGAATCCGCGCCCGTTTGCCGCATAGAGCTCTTTGGACGGTGCCGAGGCAAAACAGTCCGCGGAAAAACTCTCACCGCGCCAACCAGCAAAGCCACTCACGCATCTTTTTAAAGATTTTCCCCCGCCCTTCTACAAAAATCTGCCAAGAGCATTTTCAGCCCTTGGCAGCGAAGTCTTTATTTCACCATCAATAAGTTTTCATCCGGATTTTATTTGGGTATACCTCATTCAATCGTTTCAAAGCAAACCGTATATCCAAGCTCTTCTACCAAATCATTGTCAATGATTTTTCTAATGATATTTTTTGCATTTTCAAATGCTTTATCCAAAATACCGTTTTCAATAGCCCTTTCTTCCATTGCGTCCTGGCTTATCGAATCAAAAGTCCGAACATCTTCAACCTTAACCGGATTGAACAGCCCATCTTTCTGATCCAGCGTTTCAATGCTGTCCTTATCAATTTGGTGCGAAAGAATTCTCGCTTTCGGCATCCTTTGTTCGTATGGTTCCACCAACCGGCAGCTGCCCCACAAAAAAGGCTGGATAAGACACGGGCATTTCAGCCCGGCATCTTATCCAGCCATTGTTTCTTTTGAACAATCAACCCTCCGATGGTTGATTGCTAGTATGGCACGTGCAGTGTGGTCCGTCAATCATATTTACTGCACATTTGCTCATCAAATGTACACTTTGTCTTGTTATCGCCCTCCTGATTCAAGCTCCATACTATTTATTTTCTGCTGTAACGGGGGCTGTGCCCTTTCAGGAGCTTCCAGCGGGAAAGCGGTTTGATGCTGAACACAACATGCTTTTCCTGTTGGCAGCACTTGCAGATATTCAGCACATCATAATAATACTGTATATCACTCCGTTCCAGATCAAGGCCGCACTTCCGGTTCAGGCAGCCGCGGCAGTAGCACAAAACTTCAATTTCTTTATTGGTCAGCATAACGCTTACCCCCCCCCATTTTATTTCGAGCAGTCGCTGTTTTTAATCCAGCCTGCCCATTTGTTCTTTCAAATCGGTCTTATTCTGCACAGCGGCTTCAATGGCAGCTGCCAGGGCCGCGGTAATGTCTGCCAGCGGCATGGCCGGGGTACCCGCAGCTTTGCCTTCCAGCTGGCTGGCTGCATACGGCACATGCACAAAGCCCGCCCGTATATGGGGATAACTTTGCACGGTATGCAGCACGGTATACATGACCGCATTGCAGACGTAAGTACCTGCCGTGTAAGACAGCTGGCAGGGATAGCCCTTTGCCTGTACCCCGCGCACCATGGCCTTGACCGGCAGCTTGGCAAAATATGCCGGGGCACCGTCCTGTACCAGCGGTTCGTCCACCGGCTGTGCGCCGTCATTATCCGGGATACGGGCATCCGCCAGGTTGATGGCTACCCGTTCTACACGCAAACCAGCAGCGCCGCCTGCCTGGCCCACATTCAGCACCAGATCCGGCTGGCAAAGTTCGATTTGGCGCACCACTTCTGCGGTGCCGCGGGTAAAGCTTGTCGGGATTTCCCGCTTGATGATCTGCGCCCCGGCAATTTCATCCGGCAGCATTTTAACAGCTTCGTAAGCCGGGTTGATGCTTTCCCCTCCGAACGGGTCAAAGCCTGTAACTAAGACTTTCATTTCACTTTCCCTCTCCTCATCTTTTCAAATTATACCACACGTTTTTTTATTTTTCACTCCTATTTACAAAAACATCCTACTTTATTCAAAAAATGACCACGCTCGCACTTAGCGTGGTCATTTCATTAACATATGTTACTTTATTTTTCCCTTAGCTGCTCTTCCAGCCCGGCGCGCGGGGTAATATAGACCGTTGTATAATCGTTATACAGCACCATGCCAGGGCGGGCGCCGTTGGCTTTCCAGATGTTGCGCACCTCGGTGGTATCCACCGGCACCTTGGCACCGCCATTCTGGCTGGAGTGCAGCACAGCCAGCTCTGCGGCCTCCTGTTTGGTGGTGTCCGGCACATCCTCGCCGCGGCTCATAACCACCGTATGACTGCCGGGGGCTTTCTGTACATGGAACCAGACATCCTTGCCGCGGGCAGTGTGCAGGGTCAGCTTATCGTTTTGCAGGTTGTTGCGCCCGATCAAAATTTCAAAGCCATCGCTGGAGCGGTAGCGCAGGAAATCCGCCGGTTTCTGTTTGCGTTCCCGCTGCTTATAGTATTTCAGGTAGCCCTGGCTTTTCAGCTCGGCGCGCACTTCGTTCAGGGCCTGCTCGCCGGGGGCAGTCTCCACCTCATACAGAACATTGGCAAGGTATTCGATCTCATCCTCGCCCTCGAGCAGCAGCTTTTTCAGCATCTGGCCGGCGGTCTGCTTCTTTTTATAATCGCGGAAGTATTTCTGCGCGTTCTCGTTGGGTCCAAGGCGGGGGTCCAGGCGGATGGTCACATCCTCGCCGGTATAGTAGTTTTGCACGGTGGCCTGGCGGTCGCCTTTCTGGATGGCCCACTGGTTGGCCTGCAGCAGCTCGCCGTACAGGCGCAGGGTATCGGCTTTTTCACTCTGGGCCAGTTCCTCCCGCCGGGCGGACTGTTTGCGCACAGCGCGTTCGTACAGGTTATGCACCGCTTTGTACAGCTCGCGGCTCTTCTGCTTCAACCGCTCGGCGCGGTCCTTGGTGGCGTAATAATCCTCCAGCAGCTCGCTGTAGGTGGGGTACTGCGTTAAAATGGCCGCACTGCCGTACTGCTGCGGGATAAAAAAGCTGAACTCTACCGGCTTGTTCACACCGTCCGGCTGGGGGATGCGCACCGCCGTGGGGGTGCCGCCTGCAGCGTGTTCATCCTTCAGGTTTTCGATTGCGGCGCACAGGGCCTGCTTCTGCGCTTCGTCCAGGTCACAGGCCAGCAGGGGCGTTTCGCCGCCAAAGGCACGCCACACAGCCTCCCGCGCAACAACGGGGCCGACACCGCCAACCGCTTTGCCCAAAGCAGAAGCCACCGGCAGGTCTTTTTCGCAGGCAGCGGCCACCATGGCGGCGGCGCTGGTTGCCAGAAAATCCGGCTTATTGGGTTTGGGCGGCAGCGTATACGGCAGTCCGGGCAGCAGCTGGCGGATCTCGCTGTCCTCAAAATCCACGCGCTTGAGGGCATCGATGATCTTGCCGCTCTGGATCAGCACCAGGTTAGAGTAACGGCCCATCAGCTCGGCAGCCAGGGTATTGGTTACCAGGTCGCCCATCTCATTGGTGCACAAAAAGTCAAAAAACACAATGCGGTCGCCGGGTTCCATATGCAGCCCTGTCAGACGGCCGCCGGTCAGGTGTTTGCGCAGCAGCATGCAAAAGCCCGGCGGGGTGAGCGGGTTTTCAAAGCTTTCTTTGGTCAGGCAGACACGCGCCGAGCCGCTGCGGGCAGACAGCAGCAGCTTGAACGTCTGGGTGCGAGTGCGCAGGGTCATCAGCACTTCATCCCGCGTCGGCTCAAAAATTTTATCAATTTTGGCATCCAGCAGGGTGCTGTTCAGTTCATTTGCGACCAGCGCAAGGGTCGCGGCATCCAATGCCATGGTGGTACTCCTTTTCTTTTGGGGCAGGTTTTTATGAAAACGACAGCATTCTTCTCACGCGGCAGGATGGGTTCATCCCACCCCATAGTGTTCAGCCGCCGCAGGGGTTACAGGTAGCTGTAAGGGTCAACATCGGCCAGGCTGGGGGCCACAGTAACTTCTTTGGGCAGGCGCTCGGTCAGGGCATCCGTCAGGGCAAACACCACCGGGTGTTCCGTTCCCCAGTGCCCGGCAACAACCAGGCCCACACCTTTCTGCTTTGCCAAAATGGCAATGTGGTGGGCGGCTTCGCCTGTCACCAGGCAGTCTGCGCCCTCGTCAATGGCCTGCTGCAAATAGCTGCCGCCTGCGCCGCTCACTTCGGCCAGCTTTTCTACCGGGTGATCGGCTTCCACAAACTTGCAGTGGGTGTGCAGCATCCGGCTGCAGGTTTCGGCCAGCTGTTGGGCCGTGGTGGGCACGTTCAGCGTGCCAATGCGGCCGCAGTTATCGGCGAAATCACGGCGGTTCTCAATGCGCAGCAGATCTGCCAGCACATCGTTCACACCGCCGGGAGCGGCATCCAGATTGGTGTGCATGCAGATGGCCGAAATGCCGTTCTGCAGCAGCATTGCGGGCACATCCTCCGCCGTCACGCGGCGCAGCGGGTCAAAGATGACCGGGTGGTGGCTTACAATCAGCTCACACCCGCTTTCGGCGGCATCGCGCACCACATCGGCGGTAATATCCAGCGCCGTCATAATGGAGGTGACCGGGCGTCCGGCATCCACCAAAAGGCCCACGTTATCCCAACTGCAAGCCAGCTCCGGCGGGGCGATCTGTTCCAGAATTTCCAGTACCTGCTGTACTTTTACGGCCATAGTCCATCCTCCATTTCCTGTATCAGGGCATCCACCCCATCCGCCTGCGGGCCGGGTTCAAGGCCCAGGCGGTATTTTTTCAGTTTGACCAGCTGCTGTTCACGGTAGGCCTGGGCTTCGGGCTGGCCCTGCGTTTTGCCGCACAGGCAGGCAAGGCCGGTGGGCTCCGCTGCCCGGCCGGTATACTGCGCGTTGATCACGGTATACAGCCGCCCGGCTGCACGGCACAGTGTCTCGCTTTTTAAGGCAAAGCCGCGCTGGGCAAGGCCCTTGCGCAAAACGCTGTGCTTGGTGGCGGGTACAAAAACAAAGTTATACTGTTCGTTCCTCACCCAGGGGGCGGCATCCAGGATTTCCAGCACCGTTTCGGCCCCCATGCCGGCAATGATGATCTCCGTTGCCTCCCCCGGCTGCAGTACACTCAAGCCGGAACCGAGGCGGAACTGGATCTTATCCGCCCAGGGGGCGCAGGTCATGCGGGCTTTTTGCAGCGGGCCTTCCCGCAGATCACATGCAAAAACAAGCGGGCAGCAACCGCTGCCCGCCAGCCATGCACTGAGTTTTCCATGGTCACACCCAATATCGGCGGCAATATGGCCGGGCCGCACATAGGCAACCGCGGCGGCCAGCCGCGCATCCAGGTGCGGCACAGGCTTACAGGTGTGCAAAGTAGTCATTCAGTTCGGCGCACAGTTCGTCGGGGTCCACACCGTGGACCATGCAGGCCTGCTCCACGGTCTCACCATGGGCAGCCATGCAGCCCAGGCAGTGCATACCCGTGTTCAAAAAGATGGGCACGCAGCCCTGGGAAGGATCGTTCTGCAGGATTTCGGCAATGATGGTATTACGGGTAACAGTCATGGTAATGTTCCTTTCTGCATTATACAAAACGTATAAAATGATAATTTATGACGGCATCTGGAAGGTCGCGTACAAACCCGCGCCTTGCAGAATGACGAACGATGTCAGGCAGAGCATGGCAAATACCGCCTTGCGCTCTGCGGGCTTTTGCACGGCAAAGGTGCGGTTGTGGTGCACCAGCGCCAGCACCAGCGGCAGCACGGGCAGCCAGTAGCGCCCCTGCAGGCCAAAAATAGTGGTGTAATTGATGGGGGTCCAGTTGAGCGCCGTGACGAACGAAAGGGCAATCACGCAGAGAACAATACCCCAAACGCCCGCTTTGGTGCGGCGGCCCAGAGGTACGGTCTCACCCGCCTGCGGCAGCGCAGCGGCCAGCAAAGCCAGGATAAAGCCAACCCCCAGCACCCAGCTGGCATCCACGGTATACACAATGGGTTCGCCCAGGGCAGTGCCCAGCACGCCCTGCACCCACTGCGCCCCCTGCGCACTGAAAGAGCGCAGCAGCAGTTTGGCCGTGTTGGGCAGGTTGCGGCAGATATACCCGGCGGAATAGGTGTAGATGGAATCGCCGTTTTCCTGAATGGAGCCAACCAGCTGTTCCGGCGTTAAGCCGCCCCACATGTGGGTCAGCTTATACAGCCCAACCGGGATGGCCAGCACCACAACCGCGGCAATGGCACCCAAAAAGATTTTCTTCTTTTTGGGGTCGCGGCGGATCTTCCAGTACAGCAGCGCCAGCAAAGCGGCACCAGCCGCGGCGGCACCACCGGCGCGCAGGATGCCCACGGTATCCACATCGCGGGCTGCATACAAAGCAGCGCCCATATTGACCTGCACCCAGCCGATAGCGGCCAGCACCAGCGCCAGAACTTTGGCAATGGGGCCAACCGGCCAGCGCTTGCCGGGCAAGGCAAGGTTGGCATCGGGAATCATAAAGATCAGCAGCACGGCGGGCAGATAAATTGCCTTGGCCGGGCCGATGAGCGCCGCCAGCACCACAGCAGCCACCGTTTCCGGCCAGCGGGCCGGGCGGGTGCGCAGGGTCAGGCAGAGCGCAGTAAAGCAGAAGAGATACCCCAGCACGGCGGCGTCCGCCGAAAGGCTGCCCGCCAGCTGCAAGGGCTGGGCCAGCAGTGCCACACCGGCAAAAATGCCGCGCAGCCGCTGGGGTGCAATATTGACCGCAGCCGCAGCCAATGCCAGGTACAGCGCCAGGTTGCACAGCCGCCCCAACAGCAACATGCCATGGAAGCCAAGCCCCATCATGCGCGCCAGCGTAATGCCGGCAATCTGACCCAGGTAGAGCGTATTGTTGATGGGGTCCGCCGTTACATAGGTATCGGAGCTGACAGTCGTTTCACCGCTGCAGCCCGCATCTCCCAGGTGTTCCAACATTTCCTTGTAAGCGTAAATGCCGATATCACCAGTATGATTTTTGAAATAGGGAGCGTCGCAGCTGCGCACCAGCAGCATATCATCATCGTCCGCCACCGGCTGGCCCAGCAATGTGCTGGACTGACGGTAGCATTTGGCCAGGTGGGTGTATTCATCGGGGCCGACAAGGGGCGGCGTTAAAAAGGCAAACGCCACGCCCAGCACCGCACCGCACACCAGCACCACCTGCCACAGCTTGGCGCGGTGGGTGAGCAGGATAAAGCCCGCCACCACCGCCGCAAAGGTCAGCACGCCCAGCAAGCGGGAGATCACATGGGACCAGCTGCCGGAATCATTGACGACATACTGCAATGCCGGATGCCCGACGATGGAATCCGTTGTGCCGTTTGCATTCCGGCGGGTCATCTGCTGGCTGGTGTCGGCATCCGTCCAAAGGCCCAGCAGGTGGTACACATCCCAGTCATCGCCGGGGGTATACCACAGGCGCAGGGTCATGTTGGGGTTTGCCAGGTCATAGTCCGCTTCGGCATCGGCTGTGCCGGGGGCGGTATAGGGCGCATCAAACGTGATGGCCGCAAAGGTGTCATCTTTAATGGTAATGCAGTCCAGCTCACCGTTCGCCACGGCGTTGCCATCGGCATCCAGCAGTGCAGCGTACAGGGTGCCCTGCCGGAATGCCCAATTATGGGTGGTCAGGTCCAGTCGAACCCCGTAAATGCGCTGCCCGCTTTTGAGCGGAACGGGCAGGTACAACCCGGTTGTGCCGTCATCCTGCGTTGCAGCGTCCGCCGTGGCAGGAATTACAACGGTACGGGTATAATCATCGTTGACGATTTCATACACCGGCTGGTTATCCACCCGCTGGCCAAGGTCAAACCCGGCCCACGCGGCCACAGCGGCGGCAGCCAGCGCCACCAGCAAAGTCAGCCACAGCAGGCGGTGCCGCTTGCAGAAATCTTTGATTTTTTGCATGAAGCCCTCCCCTGCTTTAGGTTGCTTACAGACAGTTTTATTATACATGATGATTGGCGAAAGTGCAATATTAGCCTTACTGCACTTTACTTTTCTCATTTTTCCTCTATCTTTTAGGCCAGAGAATGATATCATCTATGTAAAAATCACATAAAGAGGTCGTGATATTGCTATAATTAACTGGTACAAAAACACCCCCGTCTGCATTACCAGGCGGGGGCATGTTATTGTATTACGAGAAACGGTCGCGCAGGTTCTTGAAGAAGCCCTTGCGCTTTTCGTAGTTATCCTCTTTCATGCTGTCCTCAAAAGCTTTCAGGGCTTCGCGCTGGGCGCGGGTGACCTTTTTAGGGATCTCAACATCGACGATCACATACTGGTCGCCGCGGCCGCGGCCGTTCAGGTACTGGATGCCCTGGCCGCGCAGGCGGAACTTGGTGCCGCTCTGGGTGCCTTCGGGGATATGCTGCACAATGCGGCCATCCACGGTGGGCACCTCAACGTCATCGCCCAGCACAGCCTGGCTGAAGGTGATGGGCACATGGATGGTAACATCGTACCCGTCACGCTCAAACATCGGGTCGGCCTTAACGGTAACATGCACGATCACATCGCCGGCCGGGCCGCCGTTGGAACCGGCATCGCCCTGGCCGCGCAGTGCAATGTTCTGGTCATCATCAATACCAGCGGGGATATTGATCTCCAGGCTCTTGCGCGCGGCGGTCTTGCCGGTGCCGCGGCAGGTCTTGCACGGGTTGCGGATAATGGTGCCGCGGCCGCCGCAGTGGCTGCAGGGCTGCTGGCTCTGCATTACGCCAAAGGGGGTGCGCTGCTGTGTTACAACATAACCACGGCCGCCGCAGTCGGGGCAGGTTTCGGGGCTGGTACCCTTGGCCGCACCGGTGCCGCCGCAGTCGGGGCAGGTATCCTGGCGGTTGATGGTGATCTTCTTGGAGCAGCCGTGGGCGGCTTCCTCAAAGGTCAGGATCACACTGGCCTGAATATCATGGCCCTTGCGGGGTACATTGGCGGTGCGGGTGGAAGAACCGCCGCCAAAGCCGCTGAATCCACCGCCAAAGCCGCCGCCAAAGATATCGCCAAAGATGTCGCCCAGGTCCACGCCGCCAAAACCACCGCCGAACCCGCCTGCACCGCCGCCGTTGGCAGCCGCATAGTTGGGGTCTACGCCGGCAAAGCCGAACTGATCATAGCGCTGGCGTTTCTGCGGGTCGGAAAGCACATCGTTGGCTTCGTTGACCTCTTTGAACTTTTCCTCGGCTTCTTTATTGCCGGGGTTCAGGTCAGGGTGGTACTTTTTGGCAAGTTTGCGGTAGGCACTCTTGATCTCGGCATCCGTGGCGTTTTTGCCGATGCCCAGCACCTCGTAATAATCTCTTTTTTCTGCCATATGATCACACCTTTATGTGTTGAAGTAAGTTGACTTTTATTCCTTTCCCCTATGGGAACAGCCGGTTCTTTGTCCGTAAGGGCGTACAGCCTGTGCCTGCAAGCGGCAACGTGATTTCACTGCGGGCACACGCTGTGCGCCCCTACGGACGGGACGCAGCTTTGTGGGCTTAACCCCACAATGGCCGCCGCCGGAATTGCCTGGCGGCGGCCTTTTGGGTTACAGGGATGTTCCCCTGTTTATTCTGTTATCTTACACCTCGTGGAAGTCAGCGTCAACAGCACCGTCATCCTTCGGGGCGGAACCGGCATTGCCCGTGGGGCCCTGCTGGGCGTCAGCGCCCGGCTGCTGGCCCTGCTGCTGGGCAGCCTGCTGGTAAACCTTCTCGCTGATGGCGTAGAAAGCCTTCTGCAGGTCGTCCTGCTTTGCCTTGATGGCCTCAATATCGGTACCCTTCAGGGCTTCCTTCAGGGCGTTCAGCTTAGCTTCGCACTCGCTCTTCTCGGACGGAGAGACCTTATCGCCCAGCTCGCCCAAAGCCTTTTCGGTCTGGAACACCATCTGGTCGGCGTTGTTGCGGGCATCAACATCTTCGCGGCGCTTCTTATCCTCAGCAGCATACTGCTCGGCATCCTTAACGGCCTTGTCGATGTCATCCTTGCTCATGTTGGTGGAAGCAGTGATGGTAATGCTCTGCTCCTTGCCGGTGCCAAGGTCCTTAGCGCTTACATGCACAATGCCGTTGGCATCGATATCAAAGGTAACCTCGATCTGCGGCACGCCGCGCGGAGCCGGAGCGATGCCATCCAGGTGGAAGGTACCCAGGCTCTTGTTGTCGCGGGCAAACTCACGTTCGCCCTGCAGAACGTTAACTTCAACGCTGGGCTGGTTGTCAGCAGCAGTGGAGAAGATCTGGCTCTTCTTGGTGGGGATGGTGGTGTTGCGCTCAATGATCTTGGTGCAAACGCCGCCCAGAGTCTCAATGCCCAGGCTCAACGGGGTAACATCCAGCAACAGCAGACCCTTAACGTCGCCCTGCAGAACACCGCCCTGGATGGAAGCGCCGACAGCAACACATTCATCAGGGTTGATGCCCTTGAACGGCTCGCAGTTCAGTTCCTTCTTGACAGCGTCATAGACAGCGGGGATACGGGTGGAGCCACCGACCATCAGGACCTTAGCCAGATCAGAAGCCTTCAGGCCTGCATCAGCCAGAGCCTTGCGGACAGGGGTCATGGTGCGGTCAACCAGATCAGCGGTCAGTTCATTGAACTTTGCGCGGGTCAGGGTCATATCCAAGTGCTTGGGGCCGTTGGCGTCAGCGGTGATGAACGGCAGGTTGATGTTGGTGGAAGTGGCGCTGGACAGCTCGATCTTTGCCTTTTCAGCAGCTTCCTTCAAGCGCTGTGCAGCCATCTTATCCTTGCGCAGGTCGATGTTGTTTTCCTTCTGGAAATCCTCAGCCATCCAGTCGATGATGCGCTGGTCGAAGTCATCGCCGCCCAGGTGGGTATCACCATTGGTAGCCAGAACTTCAGTAACGCCATCGCCCATCTCGATGATGGAAACATCGAACGTACCGCCGCCCAGGTCGTAAACCATGATCTTCTGGTCGGATTCCTTATCAATGCCGTAAGCCAGAGAAGCTGCGGTCGGCTCGTTGATGATACGCTTTACGTTCAGACCAGCAATGGTACCGGCGTTCTTGGTTGCCTGACGCTGGCTGTCGTTGAAGTAAGCGGGAACGGTGATGACAGCCTCGGTAACGGGCTCGCCCAAGTAAGCTTCGGCATCAGCCTTCAGCTTTGCCAGAATCATAGCGCTGATCTCTTCGGGGGTGTAATCCTTGCCGCCGGCGTGAACCTTCTCGGCAGTGCCCATCTTACGCTTGATGGAGGAGATGGTGTTTTCGGGGTTGGTGATAGCCTGACGCTTTGCAACCTGGCCTACCAGACGCTCGCCGGTTTTGGTAAAGCCGACAACAGACGGGGTGGTACGGGCACCCTCAGCGTTAGGGATAACAACGGGCTCGCCGCCCTCCATAACAGCTACGCAGCTGTTGGTAGTACCAAGGTCAATACCAATAATCTTACTCATAATATAAAACTCCTTTCATATTCCTCTTTCAGGAAACATGGAAATGTGAATGTCTTAATTTATATCTGAACGGGCTTTTGCACCCGGTTCATGCTTTGTTATTCGGCCACAACCACGGTTGCATGGCGGATGATCTTATCGCCGATCATGTAGCCTTTCTGGAACACGCGCACCACAGTGCCGCTTTCCTGGCCATCCTCTGCCGGAACCTGCTGAACAGCGTTCATAAAGTTGGGGTCAAAGGGCTTGCCCATGGATTCGATCTCGGTGATGTTCAGCGTTTTCAGAGCTTTTTCGGCTTTGTCCAGCGTCATCACAACGCCCTTTTTATAGTTTTCGTCGGTGCATTCGGCATTGGCTGCCATATCCAGCGTATCCAGAATTGCCAGGATCTGGTTGACCGCGTGGGAAACACCATCATTGAACTTCTGGTCAGCTTCGCGGGCGGAACGCTTGCGGTAATTGTCATACTCTGCAGCGGTGCGCAGCATCTGGTCTTTCAGCTTTGCGTTGGCCTGCTCGGCGGCTTCCAGCTTTGCCTTTACGGCTTCCAGCTCTTTGGATTTTTTGCCGAACCAGTCTTTCTTTTCGGTCTTTTCTGCAGCGGGTTCAGCTTCCTGCTTATCGGATTCTGCCGCGGGCGCTTTTGTTTCAGCAGCGACCTGTTCCTGTTCAGTTTCAGGCTGCTTCTTTGTTTCTTCGCTCATGTCTGCTCCTCCTTTTTACCGGACATTGACTGCCCTAACTTAATTGCAAAATAATTCAAAACGGGGATCAAGTGTTCGTACTCCATGCGGTTGGAGCCGATCACCGCCACCGTGCCGTACAGCCCGCCGCCCGCAAGGTAACGCTTGCTGACGATGCAGAGGTTCGGCATGGCGGGCTCGATATCCTCGCCCAACGTGGCGGTCACTTTGCCGCTGCCCGGTTCGATCAGGGCGCGGGCCGCTTCGTTGTCAGAAAAAACTTCCAGCAGCGCGCCAAGGTTTGTGCGCACATCCGGCATCTTGGCCAGGTACTGCACGCCCTCCAGGTAAAACTGCGGGCGGGTGCGAACCAGCGCTTCGGCGGCGAACACCACCGGCGCCAGCCTGCGCCCGGCGGAAAGCACCAGGCTTGCCGTCAGCGACGGGGTCAGATCCTCCGGTGCCACAAAGGTCAGGCTGCTGTTCAGCAGGCGGGCCATCTCATCGGCATCCTCCCGCGTCAAGCCGGTGTGGATACGCGCCACACGGGTGCGCACACCGCCGGAGCTGGTAACCGCCAAAACTGCGGCGGAATACCGCCCGACCTGCACGACCTCAAAATGGGCGATGCACAGATCCTCGGCCTGCGGGGTGGTAGCCACTGCGGCACAGCCGGTATAATCGGCCAGTGCGCGGGCGGCGCTCTGCGCCAGCTTTTCGGGCTCAACGTCCATATCGGCAAACAGCCGGTCAATGTTTTCGCGGTCCGCTGCGCTCAGTGCTATGGCGGCGGGGGCTTCCAGCAGGTGGTCTAGGTAGTACCGGTACCCCTTGGGGCTGGGCACGCGGCCTGCGCTGGTGTGCGGCTGCTCCAGCAGGCCAAGCTTTGTCAGCGCGGCCATCTCGTTGCGGAGCGTTGCGCTGGAAAGTGCCATGTCAAAGTGGCTGGCCAGCAAACCGGAGCCGACCGGCTCGCCGCCGGTAGAATAAATGGCAACAATCGCTTCCAGAATGCGCTGCTTGCGTGCATCCATCGTCATGCTGCCCTCATCTCCTTGTTTGCTCTTTCTTGTTTAGCACTCTCTCTTCCTGAGTGCTAAATTTATTATATCCCAACTCTTTGTTCTGTCAAGCCCTTTTCATAAAAAGTTTCAAACTTTAACAGATTTGACACAAACGCCGCGGCAAAGGGTGGTTTTTGCCCTCCGCCGCGGCGTTTTTCTGTTATTTTATCTTGTTTTGCTGCCCGCCAGACAGCAGGGTGATGCCGGCCAACGGTTCATTCTTCCATCCACTTTGCTAAAAATGCCGCGGCAATGTTTACTGCGCGGGCGGTCTCGGTATCAGGGGCTGCATCCTGCGGGCGGCCGGTCAGCAACACACCGCCTTCCACATCCCCCTGCACCACAATGGGGCAGACGCACAGCAGCACCGTTTCCCCTTTGTCAAAGGCCGTAATGCGGCGGGCAGCGGTTTCCGGCGCGGTGTAAGGGCCGCGCATGGCCAGCAGCCGGGCGGCGGCATCGCTGATCTGCCGCCCCAGCAGCTGCCCTTTGCCCGTGCCGGTGGCGGCCACAATGCTTTCCCTGTCACATATCAGCACAGGGCGGCCCAGGTTTTTGGCCAGCACCTCGGCATACACCCCGGCCAGTTCGCCCAGCTCCACCAGCGGGGAATATTTTTTGAACACCACCTGCCCATCGGCAGCGGTAAAAATTTCCAGTGCATCGCCCTGGCGGATGCGCTGGGTTCGCCTGATCTCTTTGGGAATGACCACCCGCCCCAGCTCATCAATCCTGCGCACGATTCCTGTTGCTTTCATTGGGGTACCCTCCTGCCCTTCCATATTCTGTACAATATACCTATTATATGGAAAGTGCGGCGGTTTATGTATGGTTCGTGCCTGTTTTTTGTCAGTGCTTTATCCAGCCCTGCCAGCAGGGCATCACGCTGAACGGCTTGGCAATGTGGGCGTTCACGCCTGCTTCAAACACCTTTTTGCGGTTTCCCTCAAAGTCATCTCCATTTTGGAGATATTATAACGGAGCGCCGCGTAAATTTCAGGATATTGGTTTCCTGCCCGCCAAATAGCCGCCCGCACATTGTCTGCAGCCTTGCCGCCTGTACTATCCGGGTGGTATACTGATACCAATGGCAATACCGCATAATTCTAAGTGCCGATACGGCGAGCGAGGTGCGGCAGATG
>ENA-ORTU01002991-ORTU01002991.1-human-gut-metagenome-genome-assembly--contig:-NODE-2991-length-14531-cov-3.488809_pt1 | contig 14531 bp, 10 predicted proteins | sample MGYA00241910_ERZ509184 | MGnify/ENA primary metagenome ERZ509184 (study PRJEB26280, sample SAMEA2338847) | human gut metagenome | biome: human gut; feature: human-associated habitat; material: faeces... | reverse complement strand
ATGCTGCCGTTTTTCAGGTTGCTGCCGAGCATTTTCTGCATCACCACGCCGATGCGGCTCTTGCCCTCGCCGCCGTTGCCCTTGAGCAGCATCATCACCTGCCCGCGGTTCGTCGGAATCAGGCAGTAGCCGAGGTATTCCTGCAAGGTCAGGATGTCCTCCGCTTCCAGCAGATCGGACAAAAACCGCAGCCATGTCTCCGGCCTGAGCGTTTCCAGCAGACTTGTGGCGCGGCGGGCCGTGCCGCTCGTAAAATGCGGGCGCAGCATCTCATAGATCTGCTTGCGAATGCCCTCTTCATCAGCAACGCGGCCCTCCACCGTGAAAAAGCTGTTTCTTCCATTTGCAGTAACTGACTGCACTCACGAATGTACACTGAGCGTACAATGGCGTCGGGAATAACCGAAATACTTTTTACGATACTGGAAATCAGTGAAGCACGCTTGATGGGATCTTTACCCGCTTCTTCCATAAGGAGATTGGTCTTAAAGCGGATAAAATCAACTTCATGGTCATTGATATATGCCTGATAGTCGGTGGCATTATGCTTGCGGGCAAAACTATCCGGATCATCGCCGTCGGGCAGGAGGCAGACCTTGATGTTCATTCCTTCTTCCAACAGCATGTCGATACCGCGGATACTAGCCTTAATACCCGCTCCGTCACCGTCGTAAAGTACGGTGATATTATTTGTAAAACGATGAATAAGCCGGATTTGCTCAGAAGTTAATGCTGTTCCCGATGAGGCTACTACATTTTCTATACCACTTTGATGCATAGAAATCACATCGGTATATCCCTCTACCAGAAAACAACGGTCTTGCCGCACAATAGCTTGTTTGGCAAAGTAAATACCATACAGCTCACGGCTCTTGTGATAGATTTCCGATTCGGGAGAATTGACGTACTTCATCTGTACGTTTTTGGTGGCGGAGCTTAATACACGTCCACCGAAAGCTACAACTTTTCCCGACAAGGTATGAACAGGAAAAATGACACGCCCCCAGAACCGGTCGTGCAAAGAACCGTTGTCTTTACGGTAACAGAGTCCCGTTTTTACTAGAAATTCTTCCTTATATCCTTTCTGGATGGCAGCCTTTGCCAGTGCATCGGGGCTGTCGGTACTATATCCTAACTGAAACTTCTTGATAATATCGTCACGGAATCCGCGTCCGCGCAAATAGGTCATACCGATACGCTGTCCGTCGATGTGATTATAAAGAACATCCTGGAAATATTCCGAAGCAAACTGGTTGACAACAAACAGACTTTCGCGCAAGCTTTGTGCCTGCTTTTCTTCATTAGTCAGTTCGCGTTCCTTGACTTCGATGTTGTATTTTCGGGCAAGCCACTTCAGTGCTTCGTAATAAGAAAGCTGTTCGTGTTCCATAATGAAATGAACAACATTTCCTCCTTTCCCACAGCTGAAGCATTTGCAGAGTCCCTTACTGGGAGAAACACTGAAAGATGGAGTCTTTTCGTTGTGGAAAGGGCACAGTCCGATATAGTTTACTCCCCTGCGTCGGAGAGTAACAAATTCGGATACTACGTCTACAATCTGTGCAGCATCGAGGATACGGTCTATGGTGGCTTGGTCTATCATTTCGAGAGGCGAAAATAATAAAAATAAGTAGAATGTGCAACGACTTTCTTTCTGCTGCTTTTCAGGATGGAAGTTACATCAGAACATAAATGCAATGGAAGCACCGAATGTCAGGTTATGCATAGGTGTTCTTTTAGTATATGAGTGGGCATTCCGATTGCCTTCTTCGTCTGTCCAGGAGTTCTTTAAATCGTATGTCAGACGGGGAGAGGCAAAGTCGTAGTCACAATATAGCCGGAGAGCTGCATCTTCCTTGTACCGGTAGGTAAACGAAACTCCCGTACCGACTTTATATGTAGCACTTTTACGTATGTTCAGAAAATCGTCATCTACAAAAGAACTGTTCAGCAATTCATCGCGGCTGATTCCATCTTGATTCATGTAATAGTCGATGTCTTCTTTATAAAATTGGTTGTAAACTTCTTCACTAACAATCCCACGGTCGAATATTTGTGGATTGATGCGACAGATTGAATTCAACTTGAAATTAGCATTTATTCTGCGTCCTACCAGCAGCTTGCTTCCTATCTGAAAATGCCGGCTGAAAGGATATGAAAAATAAAGTCCCAGGTCGACATCGAACATACCCAGATGATCCGATTCCAAACCATCGAGCAGAAATAGATTGACTGGAGCGCCTTCTTTTAAATCGCTGTCCATATCGAAGTTTCTCATATTCTCTGCCGGGATATCAGCAATGACAGGTAGAGTTGCCACCTTCAAACGTCCTCCTGCTCCGATAAAAGCATTGAAAAAATAAGCTCCCTCTACGCTGACAACTGTTGCTGTTCCAACCTTTAAGCGCATACCCAGCGGGGAGCCACCTTCAGAATCATATATTTCTGCTGTTCGTAAAGCTGAAGGACCGGATGCTATTCCCATGTTAAAGCTTAAGAACGAAGGCGTATCATACCGGTCGTAAGCAGTATTTGTTTTCCATGTATCTGTATTATCACGTCTGAAAATCAGATCAGAGAAAAAATATCCCAAGTCTGTAGAAATCATGCCTATTCCGGCTCCTACAAGTACATCGCCGATCCAGTGCCGGTTATTAAGCTGACGTGTAACTCCCGTAATTCCGGCCAGTGTATATCCTCCGATGCTGTACCAGGGACTTTTCATGCCATATTCCTTGTGAAGAATGGTGGCACACATGAAAGCTGTGGCCGTATGTCCTGAAGGAAATGAGTTGTTGGATGTATTGTCCGGACGGGTTTCTCGGGTGGTGTATTTTAAAGAGTTGACAAATCCTGCCATCAATGCAGCCGAAAAGACATTGCTCACTGCCAGTTCTTTCCATGAACTGCGACTTTGAACACCAGCCAGTTTCATTCCCCAAGTAGCAGCCAGAGGAACATATTGTGTATAGTCGTCATATCGATGATGAAAAGCTGGCTTAAACCGGTTGCGGAGCGTCCGGAAATCAGTATTGCGTTCTTTTACGATCAGCCCGGCTGTGATAAAGGGGATTCCCATATATGAAAAGTTCCTTTTAAAACTTTCCTTGGCGGTCGGATGCTTTGTTTCTTGCGAACCGGTTATTTGTGAAATAGAGTCAGGGAAATTATAAAAAGCTTCTTCACAGAAGTTATGAGCATGCAACGGTATATAACAGAACGATAGACTGAAAAAGATCAAGACGTTTTTGAATTTCATAGTTTAGTTTCCGGTTATAAGCTGTTAAAAACTATATAACGGAGTGATTGTAAGGCTGGTTCATCGGATTTTGTTAAAAAAGATTTTTAATAAACAAGTTTTCATGAGTTTGGTTACTATAAAAAACAAAGAAGGAGACTGGTATACAGTCTCCTTCTTCTTAAATCAGGTATATATCTGATTATTTAATGTTCGGGTTCAGTTTGTTCCATTCAGAAACAGGAGGAAGAACGCCCATTGCGATTACTTCGTCACGCAGTGCGCACAAGTGTTCGTAGCTCTTATCCAAAGCAGCTTGTTCTTCTGCAGTACCGTTCAAAGCAGCGCAGTGGCAACCGTCAGCAGTGATAGAAGTTTCCCATGCCATCATGATGTGATCGTACTTATCGTTTGATACGTAAGTACCAGCCGGCCAACGGAATGCTTTACCACCCATAGCAGCACCAATCATTTCGATAGAAACGTATGATGGGCTCTGGAATGAAGAACGGCCACGCAAGTTGATGATGTTTGCACCACCTTTAGTAACTTTCTGCTGGATTTCAGCCCATTGTTCTTTAGTCAGAGCGTCTGTACCGATGATGTCAGTCAGAGCTTTGCCGTTAACTTTTGCTGTAGAAGCAAATACAGCCATCTGTTCTCCGTGACCACCATAAGTACGGCAGTTTTCAACAGCATCCATAGCTACTCCGAAGTGTTTAGCCAATTCGCTGCGCAGACGAGTAGAGTCAAGAGCTGCCAAAGTAGTAACCTGACTTGGTTTCAAACCAGAGTACAGCAATGTAATCAAACCAGTGATATCAGCAGGGTTGAAGATAACAACGATGTGTTTTACATCCGGGCAGTACTGTTTTACGTTCTTACCGAATTCTTCTGCGATAGCAGCGTTACCTTTCAACAGGTCTTCACGAGTCATACCTGCTTTACGAGCAGCACCACCTGAGTTTACGATATATTTTGCACCAGTCAGCGCTTCTTTGATATCAGAAGTGAAAGTTACGTTTACGCCTTCGAAACCGCAGTGGTACAATTCTTCAGCTACGCCTTCCAATCCCGGAGCATACGGGTCATACAAACAGATGTTCGGAGTCAGACCCATCATGATAGCAGTCTGAGCCATGTTAGAACCGATCATACCGGCAGCACCAACAATGGTAAGTTTTTCGTTAGTTACAAATTCCATAATTCTTATTATTTAAGTTATGTTATAAAAGTGTATTTCTTCTTTCTTGCGCTACAAAGATAAAAAAGTTCTTTGGTATAAACGAATCTTTCTTGGCGTAAAAGTGGGCAAATCTGCGGGCTTTCGAATTAATTACGGAAAAATTTCACTATTTTTAAATCTGGATATGGCGTTTTGCTATCAGGAGTTATCAATTGCCCGATTATGCTTGTCGGATATGTTTTTATTTGCTTCTCGATTTCTTTATTTCAGAAATAAGATTTATATTTGTAAATATGAAAGTGGATAATATATATACATAATGTATATGTGTGGAATGTATTTGGAGGTAGATTGAACATTATCGGCTTTGGCTGTAAACTTTATTGGTTGTCAGTCGTTTTTATTATATAGATTAACCTAAATACTACAATTATGACACATGTAATGCCTCAATTAGCTTACGGGTTGGATGCACTTTCCCCGTACATGAGTAAAGAAACACTCGAATTTCATTATGGAAAACATCTGCAAACTTATGTAGATAATCTGAACAAGCTGATTCCCGGAACTCCTTACGAAGATATGCCTTTGGAAGAAATCTTGAAAAAAGCCGAAGGTGGAATATTCAACAATGCTGCGCAAGCGTGGAACCATACTTTTTTCTTTCAGAGTTTAACTCCCGGACAATCTGATATGCCAGCCAAACTGGTTGAGGCTCTTACAGAAAGTTTCGGTTCGGTTGACACGTTCAAGGAGCTGTTTACCAAGGCAGCTTTAGGATTGTTTGGCTCCGGTTGGGTATGGCTTGTAATGGATAAGGAACATAAACTTTCTATTGTTCAGGAGTCCAACGCAGGAAATCCTTTGACAAAAGGACTGACTCCTGTGATGGTAATAGATGTATGGGAACATGCCTATTACATTGATTACCGAAACCGTCGTGCCGCATATATTGAAGCTTTCTGGAAAGTTGTGGACTGGAATGTAGTAGCTGGACGTATTTAAAAGTACAGAAGTTATTGTTTAGATGATATACACCTGTTTCCTTTTATCGGGGACAGGTGTTTTTTTATGTCAGTTATTTCTGATTTGCACAAATTAAAAACTATCTGTACCTTTGTTTGGTTCGAAATACGTTTTAGTTTTATCAATCTAAATTTAAGCATATGAATACCACATTGTTATTTATGGGAATCGGTACCCAGGAACTGCTGTTTATAGCCTTGATTATACTTTTATTATTTGGGGGTAAAAAGATTCCTGAACTGATGAAGGGACTCGGAAAAGGCGTGAAAAATTTTAAAGACGGTATGAACGGGGTGGAAGAAAACTTGAAGGATTCTGCTGATAAACCAGAAAATAAGGAAAAATAAGATCGTGAAGGAGAAGAATGAATCGGAACTGACCTTTTGGGATCATTTGGATGAACTGCGGGCAACTCTCATGCGGATTGCATGTGTGGTTGTGGTGCTTATGTTGCTCTCTTTCTTTTTTAAAGACGAGCTTTTCCATATTATCCTTATGCCTAAAAATAGTGATTTTTATATTTATCGTTTTTTTGAATGGATAGGAACATCCTTGCATATACCCGGACTTGAAGCAAATGACTTTCATGTTCGTCTGATTAATACGAAACTGTCCGGTCAGTTTTTGATGCATATGAATGTTTCATTTTATGCAGGGATTATTCTGGCTTCTCCTTATATTCTTTACCAGCTTTTCAGATTTGTTTCCCCCGCATTGTATGAGAATGAAAAACGCTATTCTACGAGAGTTATCATATGGGGATATGTGCTGTTCCTTTTGGGGGTATTATTCAGCTATTTTCTGATATTTCCTTTTACTTTCCGTTTCCTTGCTCTTTATCAGGTCAGTCCTGAAGTCGAAAATACGATTATGCTAAGTTCCTATATTGATACGCTGACTATGCTAAGCTTGATGATGGGGATTACTTTCGAAATACCGATACTGGCATGGTTGTTCGCAAAACTAGGTTTTCTTACCGCTGACTTTATGACTAAGTATAGGAAACATGCTTTAGTCATTTCATTAGTTATAGCTGCTATCATTACTCCGACCTCTGATGTCGTAACTTTACTGATGGTTACTTTCCCGATGTTTGTATTGTATGAGGTCAGTATCTTTATCGTACGGCGTACTGGTAGAAAATGTAAATCGGAAATTATCTGATAGATAGTGCTTTATGAGGACTTGGCCTGATAGCCTTCCTGACATGCGGAAAGCTCAATAAAATTTGTACGAATTTTAAAAAAACATCGAGAAGAATTACTTGAAAGATGCTGATATTTTAGAAAAAACATCAGCATCTTTTTGTTTCTGCTTTTCACGTCCCTCACATTTCTTATTGAAATACTTTTTTGAGCGTGTTGTCCGGCGTGTATTTCCTTTGCCAAATTCGAACTTATTCTTGTTTAGCTTCTCCTTCTTCTATTTTTCGGGTAACAAACTGGATCTTTAAGTTTGCTTCTTTCTGTTCCTTACGTATTTCTTCCATTCCTGCAAGAATTCGTGCCAGATTGCTTACCTCTGTGATTGCTTTTATGTCATTGGCATACATCGTTGTTTTATAGTTACGGTCGCCTATGAATTCCAGTTTGAGACTTTTCTTATCCTTATTGGCTGCGATGTAAGCTGCTACACCTCCGTCGTTGCCTACTTTATAATCAGCCTTTTCTATGGCACGCCCTAAGTCTGTTGTTTCGTAGCTGTCTGTCGAAGCTGGAGTTTCGGCAAATGTATCATCGTTTGCACTTACTTTCACTGCTGTGTGGTGTATGTTGCCTCCTGCACAGTAAATAGATGTAAGCGACATTTCGCCCAGTTCGTTTACCTGTGCACGCAAGAAAGAGCGTCCGATGTTTTTTTCTACTACCTGCGACGGGTAGAAATAGTTTCCGATTTCCTGATAGGCAGTATCTTTCTCTAAAACGAAATTTCCCTTTATTGAGTCAAGCTCAGCTTGCTTGACGGTCATCATGCTGTCCAGATAAGCCAGCGTCTTATGCTGTTCCTGCAAATCTATCTGTTGCATCAAATGGATTCCTGCCTTACGTACATCTACTGCCTTAGGATAATAGGTACGTATGCTGTCTATTTGTAGCCGGGCGAGGTTATAGTCGCCTGCTGCGAAAGCTAGTTCCGCACGTTGGAAAAGTTTTCCGGCATTTTTACTGTCGCTATTGCATCCGGATAGTAGGAATGCTAAAGTTGCAGCTGCTAAGATTATCTTTTTCATATAATTAAGCGATTTATTGTGGAACAAAAATACAATTAAATCGCTTATTCTCTACGAGGCTTTTCATTTTTTTGTAATTTTGCACGCTAATTTTGTAATAGACATGGAATTGAAAGAACACTTTACAGGCAAAATATTCAATTTGATATCTGATACTGCTGATGAGTTAGGATTGGAATGCTATGTCGTGGGAGGTTATGTCCGCGATATTTTCCTGAACCGTCCTTCGAAAGATATTGATGTGGTAGTAGTAGGCAGCGGAATCGAAATAGCCGAAGCGTTCGGAAGAAAATTAGGACGTGGCGCTCATGTTTCTGTATTCAAGAATTTTGGTACGGCACAGGTGAAATATCATGACCTGGAAGTCGAATTTGTTGGAGCCAGAAAAGAGTCGTATAGTCACGACAGCCGTAAGCCGGTAGTAGAAAACGGAACGTTGGAAGATGATCAGAACCGCCGCGACTTTACCATCAATGCGCTGGCTGTATGCCTAAACAAATCACGCTATGGAGAATTGGTCGATCCCTTTGGGGGACTGGACGATTTGAAAGAGCGTACCATACGTACTCCGCTTGATCCGGACATAACGTTCAGTGATGATCCTTTACGTATGATGCGCTGCATCCGTTTTGCTACTCAGCTGAATTTTTTCATTGAGGACGAAACGTTTGATGCGTTGGAACGTAACCGGGAACGTATTAAGATTATTTCTCGGGAGCGGATAGCTGATGAATTAAATAAGATCTTGCTTTCTCCTGTTCCTTCTAAAGGCTTTGTAGACTTAGACCGTTGCGGATTGCTGGAACTGATTTTCCCGGAATTTGTGGCCTTGCAAGGTGTAGAGGTAAAAAACGGAAGAGGGCATAAGGATAATTTCTACCATACATTGGAGGTGGTAGACAATATAGCAAAGGTTACTGATAACTTGTGGTTGCGTTGGGCTACTTTGCTTCACGATATAGGAAAACCTCGTACCAAGCGTTGGGATCCCCGTATCGGATGGACATTTCATAATCATAATTTCGTCGGAGAGAAGATGATTCCTGATATATTCAGAAAGATGAAGCTGCCGATGAACGAAAAGATGAAATATGTTCAGAAGCTTGTAGGCTTACATATGCGCCCTATCGTAATTGCTGATGAGGAAGTGACTGATTCTGCCGTAAGACGCTTGCTTTTCGAAGCCGGTGATGATATTGATGACTTGATGCTGCTGTGCGAAGCAGATATTACATCGAAGAATGAAGTCCGTAAGCAACGCTTCCTTGATAACTTCAAGCTGGTTCGTCAGAAACTGAAAGATCTGGAGGAAAAAGACCGTATCCGAAATTTCCAGCCTCCTGTAGATGGTGCTGAAATTATGAAAGTTTTCAATTTGCAGCCCTGCCGCGAAATCGGTAGTTTGAAAAGTTCTATAAAGGATGCTATCCTGGATGGAGTGATTCCAAATGAACATGATGCTGCTTTTGAATATATGCTGAAGAAGGCAAAACAGATGGGACTGGAGCCTGTCAATTTATAACTTGTTATGCTCCCTGCTTTTACTCTTTTAACGCAGGGAGCGTAGCCGGTAAAAAGGAAAAAATATTCTTCTCTAAAGGCAATAAGAAATTAATTTAATTATCCAAATAGAAAAGTTGGTATAAATAATAGTTTGCCATTTATATGTCCTGTAGGTGCTTCTGGGCTATTTTTCTTTCTTAAAAGTTGTCTAATTTAGAAAATTATCAAGATTCTGATTTTTGTTTATTTCTTTAAAGCCATATTTTTGTATGGCTTTTTGCTAGGTAACAAAAGTGTTTCAAAAGGGAATGCCGTGAAAATCGGCAACAGTACCCGCTGCTGTGATTCTTAATGAACCGAAGGCAATGCATAAGCAAACCACTATTGTTTTTTTACAATGGGAAGGTGGCTGTCGGGGAGAGATCAGTCAGAAGACCTGCCGCAAAGAGCAAAGCCAACTTTTATATTAACTTATTCGTTACAAGCCAGTATGAATTTAACTGAAATCTGTATTATCAAGCGTGACGGGAAGCGGGAAAACTTTTCGCCTTCAAAGATTACAAATGCTATCAGTAAAGCGTTCAACGCAACGGGGATTGCTCATCAGGAAGAACTGATTGACGAGATTACACAGCGTGTTATCAATCATTTTGAGAATCCTACTATCGGAGTCGAAGAAATTCAGGACCTCGTAGAAACGGAATTGATGAAGGTACAGCCTGAAGTGGCTAAAAAATATATCATTTATCGCCAGTGGAGAAATACGGAACGCGATCGGAAAACTCAGATAAAGCATATCATGGATGGTATTGTTGCCATAGATAAAAATGATGTGAATCTGAGTAACGCCAATATGTCGAGCCATACTCCGGCCGGACAGATGATGACCTTTGCTTCGGAAATAACAAAGGATTATACCTATAAATATTTGTTGCCGAAACAATATGCTGAGGCACATCAGTTGGGAGATATACATATTCATGATCTGGACTATTATCCTACCAAGACTACGACGTGTATTCAGTACGATCTTGACGATCTGTTTGAACGCGGTTTTCATACTAAGAACGGAAGTATCCGTACACCTCAGTCTATTCAAAGCTACGCAACACTAGCTACAATTATATTCCAGACCAACCAGAATGAGCAGCACGGAGGACAGGCTATTCCGGCTTTCGATTTCTTCATGGCAAAAGGCGTATTGAAAAGTTTCCAGAAAGTCGTTGTTTCTTCTATTTCTTTTTATTTCGATATGAAAGGCATGGAAGTAGATGAGGCGAAGTTGCAGGCGTTGGTAAAACAGCATGTTGCTTCAATAGCTCCTTCTGAAGATGAAAAAAAGATTCTTCTTGCAGCATTTGCTGACCAGCAGATCAATCTTACAGCCGATGAACTGGAACATATTTTGAAAAAGGCTTATAGTCAGGTACGTAAAGATACTCATCAGGCAATGGAAGGGTTTATTCATAACCTGAATACGATGCATTCACGCGGAGGAAATCAGGTTGTGTTCAGTTCTATCAATTATGGAACAGATACTTCTGCCGAAGGACGAATGGTGATAGAAGAACTGCTGAAAGCTACTATTGAAGGTTTAGGTACGCGGGGAGAGGTACCTGTATTCCCCATTCAGATATTTAAGATAAAGGATGGTGTGTCTTATTCGGAAGCCGACTACAAACGGGCAATGGAAGACTTTGATGCGGCAATGGAAGGTAAGGTAGAGTTTGAAGCTCCTAATTTCGACTTGTTCCTGAAAGCTTGCCGTACTACGGCAAAAGCTTTATTCCCGAATTTTATGTTCCTTGATACTCCTTTCAACCAGCATGAAAAATGGGATGCCAGCGATCCGAAACGTTATCGCTATGAACTGGCAACAATGGGATGCCGTACGCGTGTCTTCGAAAACTTGAATGGAGAAAAGACTTCCTTGGGACGTGGTAACCTTTCGTTTACTACGATGAATCTTCCCCGACTGGCTATCGAAGCCCGCATCAAGGCAGAAAGCATGTCAGATTGCCAGAGTCAGGATGCAATAGAACGTCTGGCAAAAGAAATATTTATCAGTTCTGTGCATGATATGGCAGTCTTTATTGCAGAACAGCTGTATACTCGCTATCAATATCAGCGTACGGCACTGGCACGTCAGTTCCCTTTCATGATGAGTAACAATGTATGGAAGGGAGGAGGTAACCTGAATCCGAACGATGAAGTAGGTGATGTACTGAATCAGGGTACATTAGGTATCGGGTTTATAGGTGGCCACAATGCAATGGTTGCTTTATATGGTCAAGGACATGGTCATTGTCAGAAAGCCTGGGATACGCTTTACGAAGCAGTAGAAGAAATGAATCACGTTGCAGATGAATTTAAGCAGAAGTATCATTTAAATTATTCTGTACTGGCAACCCCGGCAGAAGGACTTTCGGGACGTTTTACACGCATGGACCGTCGTAAATATGGAGTAATACCAGGAGTGACCGACCGTGATTACTATGTAAACTCTTTCCATGTAGACGTAAAAGAACCTATCACTATAGTAGAAAAAATAAAATGTGAAGCTCCTTTTCATGCTCTGACCCGTGGAGGCCATATTACTTATGTGGAGCTTGACGGAGAAGCGCAGAAAAACGTCAAGGCAATTGCCAAGATTGTAAAAGTGATGCATGATGAAGGCATTGGTTATGGTTCTATCAATCACCCTGTTGATACATGTCATAATTGTGGCTATAAAGGAGTGATTTATGATAAATGTCCTATCTGTAACAGTGAGAATATTCTCCGGATGCGTCGTATAACTGGATATTTGACTGGTGATTTGAACAGTTGGAATTCTGCGAAACGTGCAGAGGAGCGTGACAGAGTAAAACACTGTTGATTAATTCGTTTGTTATTAAGGATAGAAGGCTTTTTAGATGCGGATTATCTGCCTGTAAGCAGGTTGTAGGTATATAAAAAGCCTTCTTTTTATTTCACTGGCAATTGGGAATAACTTATTCTTTATGCTACATTATTTATATACATATCCTGAAACAATTGTTGATGGTGATGGTATACGCTTTTCTATTTATCTATCGGGATGCAGACACCATTGCCGGGGATGTCATAACCCTGAATCCTGGAATCCTGTGTCAGGTCATCCTTTGACTCGTTAGAAGATAGAAGAATTTATTGAGGCTATTAATTCCAATCCTTTATTAGATGGAATTACCTTTTCGGGAGGGGATCCGTTTTATTCACCGGAAGACTTTCTTCCTCTTATCAAGGAATTCAGTGAGCGTACCGGACAAAATATCTGGTGCTATACCGGATATACTTATGAAGAACTTTTGGAAGATCCTGTACGCAGACCTATATTGTCTTATATAAATGTATTGGTAGATGGCCGTTTTGAGCAATCCCTCTATTCTCCGAAGCTAGAATTCCGGGGAAGCAGTAACCAGAGAATCCTTAAATTGAAGTAAAAAAATGTTGCATATTGTCTAATTTTGTTGTCGCACACAAAAGAAAACTGTCGTTCCCATGATATAAATCAAGAAAACAAATACTTTGTGAAGAAAATAATTATATCTTATTGCTAATTAAACAGAAACATCTACCTTTGCAATGTGGTTGTGAAACCAGAATTAATTAAGATATAAAAGAAGGTATTAGAATAGATTTTTTAAGGTATTAGAAGTTAAGGTAAAAAAGCAATTTTAAGAAAAGGTATTAGAGATTTAAGGTATTAAGTTTTAGGTTTTTATTTTAAGGTATTAGGATAAAAGGTAATTGTTTTCAGGTATAGTTGAAATAGGATTAGGAAAATTGCTTTAAGGTAAAAAAGAAGAGAAAAGGATAACGTACACAACAACAACTAGATGAGTAAAAGATGCAAGAACCCTTAAATGGGGGTTCTTTAGGAAATCGGCGGTGTTCAAAATGTGAACAATCGCTTTTTTTATTGTTAAACGGTATAAATTTCGTACAATTGCTCTTACAATACTGTTTCTCCTTCCAAGAGCAATATTCATTTTCTGAAAAACTTAGTGCATGTTGATAAGAGGTATCTGTGTTTTTTAAAGTATTTTATTTTAAATAACCGATAACTTCGTGTATCTTTGCGTCCAGATGAAAGTAAAAGCGCGCTATATACGCATTGGGGCAGTAGCTCTTTTAACCTTGTTTGTTGCTTATTATGCCATTTCGACATTATATGCGCACGTACATGAGGTGAACGGGACTTTTATTGTCCACTCGCATCCTTTTACTGAACATCATTCTCACTCAAGCGGGCAGGCACTGACACTGCATTTCTTATCAACATTTACTTCTGTAGGTTCAGACTCTATTGAATTGGCGTGTCCTGACTTGCCTTTACTTTGTTTATTAACTGGCAGCTTGTCTGCATTTCATGCCCTGTCTTCATTTGGAGATGGGATTTATCTACGTGCACCTCCCGTATATCTTTTCATTTGATTAAACGAGAAACAGGAAACCAATTAAAATGCCTGTTCAAATAAATACTGCCTGACTTCTGTTGGACAGTTATCCTTCGTCTGCTTCTGTAAACTAGATGTGGAAAGAGGAAGATATGGAAAAATCTGAATCAGTCAGACCTGATTCTGTGGTATTTATCTTGAATATTTAGAACGGGCTTTATTAAGTTAACGAACGAAAAGATTATACATGAAATATATTTTATTCATAATGGGATTGCTATGCTCTTATGTAAGCATGGCAATAGAGCCGGTTAAGGAAGGAAATGTTATAGCCGGACACGTGATAGAAAAAGGCTCGGAAAATAGTTTGCCTTATGCCACAGTGTTAATCGTAGAAACGGGAAAGGGTACAGTGACCGATGCGGAAGGATATTTCCGCTTTAAGGAAATTCCCGCTGGAGAATATACGCTGAAAGTACAGAGCATGGGGTATAATACTCAGACTAAAAAAATAACAGTCAGTAAGGATTTCACGGTAGATGTACATTTTGTAATGGAAGAAGAAACTATTATGACAGATGAAGTAGTAGTTTCGGCAAACAGAAATGAAACAAGCCGTAAAGTAGCTCCAGTAGTCGTGAATGTAATGAGTAACAAGTTGTTTGAGGCTGTAAATTCTACAGATTTAGCAAAGTCATTGAATTATCAGTCAGGACTTCGTGTAGAAAATAACTGTCAGAACTGCGGATTCCCACAAGTGCGTATTAATGGACTGGAAGGACCATATTCCCAAATTCTGATAAATAGCCGTCCTGTAATGAGCGCCCTCTCGGGTGTATATGGCTTAGAACAAATTCCCACTAACATGATTGAGCGTGTGGAAGTGGTTCGTGGAGGTGGTTCTGCTTTATTTGGAGCCAATGCGGT
>ENA-ORTU01002985-ORTU01002985.1-human-gut-metagenome-genome-assembly--contig:-NODE-2985-length-14554-cov-2.959997_pt1 | contig 14554 bp, 10 predicted proteins | sample MGYA00241910_ERZ509184 | MGnify/ENA primary metagenome ERZ509184 (study PRJEB26280, sample SAMEA2338847) | human gut metagenome | biome: human gut; feature: human-associated habitat; material: faeces... | reverse complement strand
GAGCCTGCATAGCGGTAGAGCATCGCCGCCAGCTGCTCGCGCGTGACCGGCTGCTCGGGATTTGTGCCGTCGGAAATGCCGTTCTCGACCGCCCAGACTGTGCCCTTGGCGTACCACGTCTCCCCGCCGGCCGTATCCGCTCCGGCAAGGCGCGCGAGCACGGTGCTGACCATGCCGCGGGTCATGGAGCGGTCGGGGCCGAAGGCGTCATTGCCCACGCCGTTGAACAGCTCGCGGGACGAGGCGAACTCCACGGCGTCCTTTGCCCAATGGTCCGCCATGTCGTTAAAGCGCTTGGCGTTATCGATGATCTTGAGCCGGACGTCGCCCTCCGCGCGGAGCGCGATGCCGGTCTCGGTCACGACCGAGCCCCTGACGATCTCCTCCGTGCCGTCGGGATGGACGATCACGGCGACCATGCTGCCGGTCGGCTTGCTCACGGGAATGTCCACACGGGTGCTGCCGACACTCTTGGGCACGCTGACGGAGGCGGTGATCTCTCCGCTCGCGGACTCGACGGTTTCAACGGTCGTGCCGTCGGCACGCTTCTCGACCGTCTCCACACGGCCATTGGGGGAAGTCTCGGCGGTGAGTGTGCTGCCGTCGCGCCAGGTCGTCGTCTCGATGACCGTGCCGTCGGACTTCGTCTCGATTTTCGTGACCGAGCCGTCCGCGTTGACGATCGTTTCGATCTTGCCGGGCTTCTGCCAGCCTTCTGCGCCCGGCTCGCTCGTCCAGTCGGAGGTGAAGTACAGCTCAATGCGGTCGCCGTCCTTTAAGCCCTGCGCGGACATATACCGGCCAACAAGCTCGCCGTTGACGCGATACATCCAGCCGGAGTTCTTGCCCTCGTCAAATTCCTCCAGCGTTACGCCGCTGTTGCTGGTGATGGCGGCAATGTAGCTGCCGCGGCGCTTGCAGGTATAGCCGTGCTTGACGAGCAGGTCGGAGAACACATCATATACCGTGCTGCCCTCGGCGTAGGAAAGCGCATCCTCCGCAAAGCCCATGCCGCGGCCGGAAAGGGAGAATGAAACGGTGACGGTCGGCCGGGCCGCCAGCGCGCGCCTCGCTGCCTGTACGCGGCCTTCGTTATTTCCCTGCGCGTACTGCGTGCCGGTCACGACCAGATCGACCGTCACAGGCTGCTTGTACAGCTTCTGGAAGTCCGCGTTCTGCGGGTATTTCTCCGCATACCTGCCCAGCGTTTCGCTGGAAAGATAGCTTGTAACGGTGACGGCCTTGCTCTCCTCCCGACGGCTGACGAGCAGGTTCTCATGGGTTATCACATCCGCGTTGCTCGAGCGGAATAGACGCCAGAGCTGCTGGTCATACCAGTTGTCCAGCGGAACGGGCACGATGCCATGATTTTTGAGGTCCTCGCGGTCATAGACCCATGTCAGGCTACCGTCTGTGTCCAGATAGCACTCCTGGAAGGCGTGCAGATCGGTGGTGACGTTGTTCTGATCGGTGTTAGCGTTGCGGATGCCGTTCCAGTAATTCACCTTGACCTTGACCAGTTCCATCAGCGCGACTTCCGCGTCGATCTCGGCCTGCGTCAGCGGCTGTACGGTCACCTTGATCTCCTTGGACGCAAGCACGCGCATGGCGGAAAGATTGTCTCCCGGCTGCGGGCCGTTCGGACGGTCGAGGATCTTCACCGTCAGGGTGACGGTCTTCGCGCTCTCGCCGGGCAGCGGACGGTAGACCCAAACACGCGCGCTGTTCGGCGTGGTCGGCGCTTCGATCACGCCGGGATCGCTGCTGGTGATGACGACCGGGGTGTACTTGCCGTCGATCTTGAGGTCGCGCGTCGTCGGGAACTGAATGTCGTTCACCACATTGGCCTTATCGAGCGCTTCGCCCGTTACGGCGTCGGTAAGATGTGCGGTCAGCGCCTCATCCAGCTTGTTCTGGTAGAGCGTGCTGCGGTTATCCGCGTTCGGGTCGCCCTTTACCGTTACATAGAACACCTTGTACAGCACGATCTGCTGATCCGCAAGCTGGAAGGTGAACTTCGCGGTCAGCTCCACCTGCTGATCGAGCGTCTGGCGGGTGACGACGCCCACATAGGGGTCAAAGAGCGTGTCCGCCGTTCCCTGCTTCTCCGTGCTGATGGTAACGGCCCGGTCGCTGCTCGTCCACTCGATGAGCGTCCACTTCTTGCCGTCCACCACCTTGGGCAGGTCGAAATTCTTCTCTGTCGTCTCCGGCAGTGTCACCTTGCTGACGATCTGCTCGGTCATGGCCTGCTTTACCTTGTCCGCGTCCCAGTAAACGATGACCGGAATCTCGACCGATTTCGTTTCCTTGCCGCAGGTGAGCGTGAAATGCGCTTTGTAGGTGTCGAACCACTGTGTGCGCTCATTGACCGTTTTGTTGGGGTCGTCATAGAAGTAGGTGATACCGCCGATGGACGAGATCGCAGACGCCGCCTGAACTGCTGGGGCGTTGGTCGGCTCTGCCGAGATAAATTTCACACCGACACCGGAAAAGCCTGCGTTCGCCAGCCGGGTCTCCACCATCGTCTGCACGTTGCTGTCCTTGCCGAACCGGGGGTGAAGGACGCTTAGGGCCTTCGCTGCTTTTTCCAGCGTTTCCTTGTCCGCGTCGACCGCCTGCGCGGTCTTGGACTTAACGACAAATGTGATCGGCAATTCAGCCTTTTTGCCGTTAAGCGTGAGATTTGCCGTCAGGGTAACTTTCTGCTCGCCCTCGGCGGGCAGAGTCACCTTGCCCGTCATCGGGTCGATCACGGACGAATCGCTGCTCTCCCAAGTGATCCTTGAACCGTTTTCGCCTTCGCTTGGCAGATTCAGCTTCGTATCTTCCGTGATGGTGGTCGAGGACACGCCGAGCTTTTCCAGCGTCAGCGCGGCCTTATCGAACGCCAAAAGAGCGTCGTCGCCGGACAGCACCTCAGCAGTTTTATGATCATCGTGCGCACTTACAGTTACGCCATTACAGGTGACCTCTACCTGAATACGATTATATGCGTAGGTCTTCGGAATGGTATAGCTTTTTCCCGTTGCGTCGGTGATTTTCTCCGCTTTTTTTGTGCTTGTATCGTAATGCCACCACTGATACTTCAACTCCGGATAGCTGGCCAGATACGGCTTGCCGCCTACGGATACCTGTGCTTCTACCGTCTGTCCCGGGGCGATAACACCGTTTTCCGGGTTGACGATATCGACATAAGTGATATGAGGGATCACCGTAATAACAACGCTATCAGAATAGGACGCCCCATTATAGGTTACCGTCGCCGTGATCGTTACCGTCCCCGGCTTATTTGCCTGCGCAATTCGGATATTGTCCGCCGCGCTCGCGTTATCAGGCGCGGTCAGTGTAACGCAGTCGTTGCTTGCGCTCCAAGTGACAGCGGGCGTTTCGTCCATGTCCTTGTACGCAACCGTCAGCGTGGTATGGGGCTTTTCACCGCTGTCGGTCATTTGGAGCGTACTGCCACCGGAGATAACGATGCGCGGGTTCTTTTCTGCCGGAGTACCGCCGGCTTCCCACGGCAGAGAAACCTTGCCATCACCGCTTACCAAAAAGCCAATGCCTCTAAGCTTGTTTTTGACCGCATCACTATTTTCTAAAGGTGTAGAAATGCCTTTGTTATTATTGCTGTCAAAGCTATCAGAACTCGGTTCTGTACGATAGCAGTTTGTTGCCTCTCCCTTAAAATTCGCAGAAATACCGGCGCAATATGTGCCGTCATTCGTTTTTCTGATGCTCCCACTATTAAAGCATTCCTGAATCTTGCTCGTACCTTTTGTATTTTGCGCACAGATACCGGATGGATACCATTGTCCGCTGATTGCTCCATCGTTATAGCAATTCGTGATCGTAACCTTATTGCTACCGCCATAACCAATAATACCGGCAGCAGAAGCTTTTTCAGCTGTAACCGTCGCATGGTTTGCACAATTTTCTACCTTCAACGTGCCAGCATTCACCCGTCCAACGATACCGCCAGCCGCATTGCTCGAGCCCGATTTAGAAGTCGAAACGCTTCCCGTGAAAGAGCAGTTTGTAATCGTTACCTTACCCTGCGTCTTACCGACAATACCGCCAACATTAGCAGAGGTGCCCGAGATCGTGCCCTCTACCTTCAGATTCTTAATCGTTGCACCATTCACAAACCCGAACAGCCCGTTAGACCCGTTCAGTCCACTAATCGTATGACCGTTGCCGTCAAACGTTCCGGCAAAAGCATCAGCAGGATAAGTAACATTACTGATAGGTGTCCATGTATCAGATAGCTCAATATCGTTTGCCAGATAGAAAGTAAACCCTTTCAGATTATAAGCGCCTTTACCATCATTCTCCTTCACCGCCGTTGCTAACGCTTCCAAGCTATCGGCAGAACTGATCTTAAACTTTTGGATTGTGCTCGTGTCTGCCCCCTCAGAAAATTCCGGCAGTGCGCTTACGTCTGTCCCCGCCGCCCATGCCGCGGTCGGCAGCAGGCCGAGCGCCAGCACAAGCGCCAGCAGCAGAGAGATCACCCGTTTTTTCATCTTTTCTTCCTCCTTTTGCATGAAAAAAACCGTCTGTCCCCGCCCGCCTACGCGAGCCGTACAGACGCAAAAAAGGGCGCGAAGACCCCTCGGTGTCTCTCGGCTCCCGGTGTGGGCAGGAGCGTCCAAGACCGTCCGGGCATTCTGACTGATCTCCTCGTGGGAGCTTCACAGTGACCCGCTCGCGGGGCTTTTCACCCCATTCCCCCGTTCCGGTTTTTCTCCGGCAGACGGCCTTGATCGCTATTCTTTTTCGCAGCGGAGCATCTCCCCCGCCGACTGTCCTATCATAAAGAAATTTTACCCAAAAAGCAAGAGCAAATCGCGGGTCGGCGTCATGCGCGCCGCCTTCTCTGCATACTCACCGAAAAGCGCCGCCGGACTTTGCGCATTTTCCCGAAAAATTCGGGCGGGCAGCTTTCCCTTGTGGGAACGCTCTTTTTCTGTTAAAACGAAATCATAATCGCAAGTCCAATTGGAAAGGAGCGTGAACATTTGTCATTGCGAGGGAAACAGGCCAACGGCCTTGTGACGCAGCAGCGGGTGCTGCGCGCCGCCGTAGCGCAATTTCTGGAGAAGGGCTACACCGGCACGACCACCGCAGACATCACCGGGGCGGCGGGCATCGCTCAGAGCTCATTTTTCCACGTCTTTCCCAGCAAGGAGGCGCTGCTGCTCGAGCTGGTGCGGCGGATGTTCGGCGGGCAATTCGACCTCGCCGGACAGCACAGCGGCGCGGCGGACCCCGTGTTCCCCTATGCGGTGGAAACGGCGCTTTCACTTTCTATTGCCACAGCGCAAAGGAAGGCAAGAAGCTTGACGTGATCCGCAAGAATGCCAGCGTTGCCTTTGAAGTGGATTGTCAGAATGCCCTGCAGCACGGCGAAACCGCCTGCACGCACAGCTATTATTACGCCTCTGTTCTCGGCGAGGGCAAGGCGGAAATCCTCGAGGGCGACGAAAAGTGCTGTACGCCTTAAACTGCATAAAACCTCCTATTACTCTGGTAATGCGGCCGCCAAGCCTTTACCAGCGCAATAGGAGGTTTTTTCTCTTGCCGAAGCTTTTAAGCTTCAAAAAACAGTCTGCTGTTTTTGTCAGAATACCCTGAACTCTCCCCGCGCAAGCGGGAGCTCTCCGCCGTATCGCTTGAAGTAGTCCAGCAGCAGGTCGGACATCTCCGTGCCGATCTCGCGCACGATCGGGCAGCCGACATAGCCGTCGTACCCGCCCGTGCCGCTGGCGCGGTAGCTGCTCAGGCAGGCGGTGAACACGTCCGTGTCCTTCACGGGCGTTCCGTTGAATGTCAGCTCGACCACTCGCTCGCCCACGGGCCTTGCAATGTCGTAGGCATAGGTCACGCCGGCGTAGTAATCGTAATTATAATGCTCCACCTTGGGCTCCAGGAAGCAGTCCTACACCCGCAGCGAGCCGTCGGCGTTTCGGGTGAAATATTCCGCGCTGCGCTCCATCGCCCTGCGCAGGACGGCGCCGGTGATCTCCAGCACCGTCAGCGTGTTGGTGTAGGGGTAGGCGTTGAGAATGTCCCTGCGGCGCACGGTCTGCGGCAGACCCGCCGCGTCGTTGGCAAGGCTCGTGACCGAGAGCTGCGCGCCGCTCGCCGCGAGCTGCACGGTGTTGAAGAGGTCGGCGAGAGCGCTGCCCTCGGCCGCCATCCGCAGCGGCGTATCCGGCAGCATCGGCGTCTCCAGATGTCCCACCACCTGGTCGAGCCAAGCCTGTGCGCCGCGCTCCATATCGGCGAACTCCGCGAGCCAGTCCGCCCGGCATTCGCCGTGGGCGGGGACCGTTTCGCTGGAAAAGCGCTTCCCGCTGCCGGACACGGCGGCCTCTACCCGCAGGAACTCCTGTCCCTTGTCGGAGGGCTGCACCACGAAGGTGCCGCTCACCATCTGCCCGGGCACGGACATATGCTGGTGTCCGGTCAGCAGGATGTCGAGATCCAGCTCCTGACAGATGCGGTAGGCGACGTTTTCGCGGGTCGCGGAGAGCACGCGCCCCGTGGCGAGGTCGCGCTCAAAGCCGCCGTGGTAAATGCCGACCGTCAGGTCGACCTGATCGCGCAGCCTTTCCAGCGCGGCGGCCACGGCGGGGATCGGGTCGGTGATCGCAATGCCGGCAAGATGCTCCGGCTTTTCCCAGATGTTCACATAGTCAGTCACGATGCCGATGATGCCGACCCGCAGCCCGTTTTCCAGCGTGTGGATGCGCGCGGGAAAGCGCACCCCCGCCTCGTCCCAGCGGACGTTTTCGCACACGCAGCGCGCTTTCAGCACGTTGAGGTAGCTGTCAAGGTACGGCATCCCGTAGTTGAAGTCATGGTTGCCCAGCGTCACATAGTCATAGCCGCAGCGGTTCATCATCTCGGCGAAGCGCGCGGCGCTGCCGATGGTATCGTGGCAGAATGCCCCCAGCGGCGAGCCCTGCAGGATATCGCCGCCGTCGATGACGAGGGTGTTGCCGTCCTTGCGGAAGCGGCTGGCGCACTTGAACAGCCCCAGCTCCTTTTCCCCCTGCCCGCGGTAATCGGTCGGATAAATGTATCCGTGCAGGTCGGAGGTAAAATAGATCGTCAGCTTTTTCTCGTCCATCGCTTACCCCCGTGCCAGCTTCACGCGGATCTTCGCCGAGATCCACTCGATGATGAGCACCAGCACGATCAGCCCCAGCAGGATCGCGCCGACCTCGTTCCAGCGGTACGAGCTCATGGCGAAGATCAGCGGTGCGCCGATGCCGCCCGCGCCCACAAGGCCGAGCACGGTCGCGTCGCGCAGGTTCATGTCGAAGCGGTAGATGATCGTGGAGGTGAAGTCCGCCGTCAGCTGGGGCAGGATGCCATAACGGATCTTCTGGAAGGTCGTGCAGCCCGCGGCGTCCAGCGACTCCAGGATCCGCTTGTCAAGGTCCTCGATGCTCTCAATGAACATTTTCGACACCATGCCGATCGAGCAGAGGGACATGGTCAGCAGTCCCGCGAACGGTCCGGGGCCGGTGACGCGAATGAACATCAGTCCGTAGACGAAGGCGGGGATGGTGCGGATGGCGGCGATGAGCACGCGGCCGACCAGCGCCACGCCCCGCGGCACCAGATTGCTCGCCGACAGGAACGACAGGGGCAGCGAAATCACCGCGCCCACGATCGTGCCGAGGAAGGCGATGCAGAAGGTCTCCAGCAGCAGGTAGGGCACGCCGTCCGTGCCGAGCGTAAGGAGGAGCTTCGCCGAGGGATGGAAGATGCCGGAGAGGATGTTCCTCGCCACCTCCAGCCCGTTGCCGGTGGAGCTGCTGACCCTCACCGCCGTGCCGGACCACGCCAGAAGGCAGGCGACGATGAACGCCGCCAGCAGCTGCCACACCCACGTCTTCGGCGCGGAGGCATAGGCTTTTTTGATTCGTTCGTTCATAGCCGTTCCTCCTCATGTCAGGCGCTTGCGCAGCGCGTGGCTGATGCCCTCGATGACCATGACGGCGACAAAAAGGACGATCAGGATCATGCCAAGGCTGTCGTATTCGCGCCAGCCGATCTTTTCATTCATAATGAGGCCCAGTCCGCCCGCGCCCACATAGCCGAGGATAGAGGCGTAGCGCACGTTGCCCTCCAGACAGAACAGGGACACGGACAGATAGGTGGGCAGCACCTGCGGAAAGACGGCGGTGGTAAAGGCGCGCAGGCGCGTAGCGCCCAACGCCTCCATCGCCTCGTAGGGTCCCATATCCACCGTTTCGATGATCTCAAAGAGCTGCTTGCCCACATAGGCAAAGGTGAAAACGGCGATGGCACAGGTGCCCGCCATGGTGCCGAGACCGAAAATGTAGGTGGCGATCAGGGCGCACACCAGCGTCGGCAGGGTGCGCACCAGACTCAAAAACAGGCGCACCAGAAACACCACAACGCGGTTCGTCACGATGTTGCTGGCTGCGGCGACGGCAAATGGGACCGCCAGCACCGCGCCGACGAACGAGCCGAGGATGGACATTTTGATGGTGTCCCACAGCGGCTGCCAGATCTTGCCGAGGTAGGCGGTGTTCGGCGGGAACATCGCCTTGAGGATGTCGAAGAACTTGCTGCCCTTTTTCACCAGCACAGCAAGGTCAAAGCCCGTGATGCGGACGGAAAGGACGGTCAGCGCGATCAGCACAAGCAGGATCAGCGGCGCGCGGCTGCGCTTTTCCTCCACCGTCGTACCGTCCGCCAGCGTATAGACGTGAGGCTTGAAGATGCGGTCGTAGAGGCTCATACGCACTCCTCCGCGCCGGCCTGCTCCCCGTAGATGGCGTCGAGCACCGCCTGATCGACCTTTGCGGAGGGGCCGTCGTAGACGATCTTACCGGCGCGGATGCCGATGATCCGGTCGGCGTATTCCAGCGCCAGCTCCACATGGTGGATGTTCAGCAGAATGGAGATACCCAACTCCTGATTGATGTGAACGAAGTCCTGCATCACCTGCTTGGCGGTCACGGGGTCGAGGGCGGCGACCGGCTCGTCCGCCAGAATGATGTGGGGGCTCTGGGTCAGCGTCCGCGCCAGCGCCACGCGCTGCTGCTGGCCGCCGGAGAGCTGGTCGGCGCGCATATACGCCTTATCGAGAATGCCCACCTTGTCCAGCGACTCGAGCGCCTTGAGCTTGTCCTCTTTGCGGAACGCGCCCAGCAGCACGCGCCAGAAGGGCATATCCGGCACGCAGGCGGAGAGCACATTCTTGATCACAGTCGTGCGCGTGACCAGATTGAACGACTGGAACACCATGCCGATGCCCCGGCGAAACTGCCGCAGCGCCTTGCCGGACAGGGTGCTCACATCCGTGCCGTTCACCGTCAGCGTGCCGGCGGTGATCCGGTGCATACGGTTCACTGCGCGCAGCAGCGTGGACTTGCCGGCGCCGGAGCGGCCGATGATGGCGACGAACTCGCCGTCCTGAATGGTCAGGTTCACATCGTCCAGGCCCACGGTGCCGTTGGGATATACCTTGGATACATGGTCAAATACAATCATACGGTCTCCTCTTCTTCCTGATATGAAACGCGGGGAGGACGGCACAGCGGAAGGTTCTTGCCTGTGCGTATCCTCCCCGCGTTTGGGAAAGTTCTGGCTTAGTTCGCGGCGGTCAGCTCCTGAATGAGCTTCTGCGCGGCGCGCTCGTTGTCATAGTCGGAGGACTGCGCCTTCTGGTAGCCGTTGTGGCTGTAGATGGCGATGACCTGCTTGCCCTCGTCGGTGTTGCCGATGTTGATGAAGGCGTTCTGCAGGGCGGCGATCAGCGCGTCGTCCATGATCTCGGAGTTCTTGCTCACGGAGATGGTGTCGTTGTAGATGGGGGCGGTGACGCCGATGACGTTGGTCTCCTCCCAGATGGAGGCCTCGCGGTTGAACTCGGTGTTCCAGCGCTCGGCATAATCGCGGCGGGCGTCGGCATAGGTCACGAGCACGTCGACCTGACCGGAGGCAAGACGCGCGAAGGCGCTGGCGTAGGAATCGGACTGCACGGCGCTGCTCAGGTCAGAGATGCCCTTGCCGTAGTGATCCTGCAGCCACAGGGCGGGATAGATGTAGCCCGCGGGAGAGAAGGTGCCCATGATGCTCCAGTTGGCGCTGTCAAGGTCCTCCCAGGTCAGCTCCTCGCCGCCGTTGACCTTGGCAGCCAGCTCCTGACCCTTATCGGAGGGACCGGCGATGATGAGCGCGCGGTAGGAGACCGCCTGCTTCTCGGACGCCTCGGTGGGCTGACCGTCGTTCCAGTCCTTGGCGTTGTCGGAATCCTTGCTCAGACCGTTGCGGGTCGCGGTCAGGATGACCTCGGCGCCGTCGTCATAGAGAACATAGGTGCCGCCCGGGATCAGGCCGACGTCGATGGTACCGGCCTCAAGACCCTCGCCGACGGCTTCGTAGGTGGTGCCGACGGTGATCTCGACCTCGCCGACCTCATAGCCCTCCTTGGCCAGCTCGTCCTTGAGCAGCTGCTTGAGGGGCTCGGTCGCAGTGATGATCTCCTGCGGCTCGCGGGACGGAACGAACGCCACCTTCAGCGTTTCGATCTGCTTCGCGCCGCTCTCGCCGTCCTGCTGGGATTCGTCAGCGGTGGTGTCCTTGCTGCCGCAGCCGGCCAGCAGGCCGAGGCTCATGACCAGCGTGAGCAAAAGTGCAAGACTTCTTTTCATTGTGCTTTCCTCCATAATGTATCGTTTGCGTTTCTCCGCCGGATGCCCCGTCGGAGCCGATGATTGCGGAAAACGGCGTTTTCCGCCGCACCGCATTTTGAGTATAGCACAGCCGCGGAGGAAAAATTTTTCCGGTTGAGTAAAAAAAGTACCGATTAGACGCTCTCCTTCCGCTCAAAATAGCGCGCCATCAGATCCTCGAACACCAGAATGACGTGCCCGAAGAAGGGATTCGGCAGGCTGCCGGCGAGCGTCTGCTTTGTCCCGTCGAGCACGAATACAAGGTCGGAAAGCTGCGCGAGCTTGGAGTCGCCGCGCCGGGTGAAGGCCACGATCTTATGTCCGTGCTGCTTTGCGTGGCGCACGTCGTTGAGGACCGGCTCCGTCTCGCCGCTCTGGCTGATGGCGAACATGACCGCCGCCTCGTCATTCACCGCACCGCGGTGCGCCTCCTGAAAGAGCATATAATCGTAAAAATGCACATTGTTGAACGCCATAAAGCCGCAGATCGACAGGCGCTGCGTGATATAGGTCCCCACAATGTTGGAAAAGCCCTCGCCGGTCGTGAACATCTTTCCGCCGCGGCGCTCCCGGAGCAGCGCGCAGAAGCGCTCGACCAGCGCATCGTCGTAATTGTCGATCAGGCTCTTGAGGTTTTCCGCCTTTCGGTCCCCTGAAGAGGCAAGCTGGCGGCTGAGGTGGTAATAGAGCTCGCTGTAGCCGTCAAAGCCCAGCCGCTTGCACATTTTGACGATGCTGGTCGTGGACAGAAAGTTTTCATTTGCGATCTGCTGGATGCCCACGCGCTTCTCGCCCCGTTCGATGTGCGCGGCAATACCGGTGATCACCTTGCGCTCATCCTCCGAGAGCAGATTGGTCAGCAAAAAATAATTGTCTCCCATGACGGGTCCCCCTCTCCTGTGATCTCAGCCGTGCCGCCCCGGCCGTCCGTAGCACATCCGCCATCCCAGCGCGCACACCGGAAGCGCGCACAGCACATCGAGGATCGAGTGCTGCTTCATGAAAACCGTGGAAAGGCTGATGCACAGCGCCAGAAGCACGGACCGCCTGCCACCACGCCCGTTTCCGGAGCCGCGGGCCGTCCCGCAGCGCGAACAGCGCCGCGGCGGAGCCAATGACGTGGAGCGACGGGCAGACGTTCGTGTTTGTGTCAAAGGTATAAAACCACGCGACCGCCCGCGTGAGCGCATTGTCGCGCGCAAACGCCTCGGGCCGCAGCAGCTGCTGCGTCGGGTAGATGAAATAAACGACGGTCGCGGCCGTATAGGTGACGATGACGAACCGCATCATCCGCCGGAAGGCGGGCACATCCTGAAAAAAGGTATACGCCAGCGCGCCGATCAGATAGACGAACCAGAGAAGATACGGGATCAGCGCCCATTCGCTGAACGGGATCGCATCGTCCAGAGCGCAGTGCATCACATGATAGGCCGCATGGGGGCGGAAGCGCTCCAGCGCCAGAAACGCCAGCCCGAAAACCGGCCAAAAGAGCAGCAGCTTGATGTGCGAAAATTCCGGCGTGTTGAGCTTACGCAGGCGAAACTGCCGGTAGTCCGGCTTTATGACCATCTGTGGGGCTCGCGCTTTCATTTTTTCTCCGCGCGGGCCATGGCTGCGATGTCGCCCACGCCGTCGAGCACGATGCTCGGGCGGTAGGCGTAGGTGCGGAGCGTCTCGCGCGTCGAGACGCCGGAGAGCACCAGCACCGTGGACATACCGCTTTCCATGCCGGAAATAACGTCGGTATCCATGCGGTCGCCGACCATCACCGCCTCGGCGGAGTGGCAGTTCAGCATTTTCAGTCCCGTTCGCATCATCAGTGGATTCGGCTTGCCGCAGAAATACGCCTGCTTGCCCGTCGCCATCTCGATGGGCGCGATGAGTGCGCGGCAGGCGGGCGCGATGCCGTTTTCGATGGGGCCGGACACATCGGAGTTCGCGCCGATGAGCTTCGCGCCCTGCATCACAAGGTTCGTCGCCTTTGTGAGCGTATCGAGCGAATAGCTGCGTCCCTCGCCCACGACCACATAATCGGGGTTCACATCGTTCATCGTGATGCCCGCGTCGTAGAGGGCGTTGAGCAGTCCCGCCTCGCCGATGGCAAACACCGAGCAGCCGGGCGCCTGCTCCCGCAGGAAGGCCGCCGTGGCGAGTGCGCTCGTATAAAAGTGCTCCTCCGGCACATCGAGGCCCATGCGCGCGAGCTTCTGGTTCAGCTCGCGCGGCGTGTAGCCGCTGTTGTTCGTGAGAAAGAGATATTCCTTGTTCTCCTCATGCAGCCATTGGATGAACTCCGCCACGCCCGGCAGGATGCGGTTGCCGTGGTAGATGACGCCATCCATATCGCAGATGAAGCCCTTTTTCTCGTTGAAATTGATCGAAGTGCCCATGTAGATTTCTCCTTCGTTTCTTCTTTCTGTTTGGTACGTTTTCCTGTTATATCATTGAAGGGAATGGATTTCCATATCATTTCTGTAAAATTTAAGGCAGAACCGCGCAATTTGATGAAGTGTGAGGACACAATTGTGCGATATTGCCTTACGATAAGCCGCCGGTAAAGTCGAGCACACACGCGCGCAGGCGCAATATCTCCTCCGGCGTATTCCGGCTCAGGTGCATTCCCATCCCCAGCTCGCGTCCCGCCTTCGGGCTGACCGGCAGCGTCCGCACACCCTGCGTTCTCCCCCGCATCATGATCTCCGTCATCATGGTGATGCCGAGCCCCTTGCTGACCATGCGGATCACCGTTTCATCGTCCACATGGCAGGGGCGGACCTTCGGCCTCACCTTTTTCGGGCTGAGCGCGGCATTCACATCAATGTCGAACCGCCCGTAGGGCATCAGGAACTCCTTCCCGTCGAATTCCTCGATGGGAAAGCTCTCTCTCCCGCCGACCGGATAATCCTCCGGCAGGATGGCATACATCGCGTCGTAATACAGCGGCGTCCAATCGCAGTTGACGCGGCTCTGCCGTGCGGCAAAGATGACGTCGGTGCGCCCTGCCTCCAGCAGCTCGAACGGCTCAAGCTCATGGTCCACCATGCGCAGGTCGACATCCGTGTCCGGGCACACCCGCCGGAAGCGGTAAAGGATCTCCGGCATCCAGTGCATCGCGACGCTCGCATACGCGGCAATGCGGATCGTCGCCGTCCGCTTTTTCGTGATGGCCTCGATCTGATTCTCCAGCCTTGCCGTCGCGCTGAGATATTCCCGTATGGCGGGCAGCAGCGCTTCTCCGTCCTCGGTCAGCGCGATGCCGCTGTGGTCGCGCCGGATGAGCGTCATGCCGATCTCGCGCTCCAGCCCGTTGATCAGGTGCGTCAGTCCCGACTGGGTGTAGCCCACCACCTCCGACGCTTTGGAAAAGCTGCCGAGGCTGACTGCCGTCATCAATATTTCAAGCTTCTTGCTGTCCACGGGTCTGCCGCCTCCTGTCCATCAGGGTATTTCAATTTGTAATATAACTATTATAACCGGTCGTTTCTCTTTTTCAAGTGCAGGGTGTAAGATTCTCGGCACAAAGGAGCTGATTTTCCATGACGACCAAAAAATTAACACTCCGGCAGAAAATTCTTGTTGCCGGAACACTGTTCGGAATGTTCTTCGGGGCCGGAAACCTGATCTTCCCCGTCCATCTCGGCCAAATGGCGGGGCAGAATGCCTTGCCGGCGATCATCGGCTTTATCATCACGGCGGTCGGCATCCCCATTCTCGGTGTCGCCGCCATCGGCATCACACACTCCGACGGACTTCAGACGCTCTCCGGCAAGGTCGGCAAGGGCTACGGCATTTTCTTTACCTGCCTGCTCTACCTGACCATCGGCCCGCTC